>ERZ840517.3398-NODE-3398-length-12357-cov-15.144285_pt1 | contig 12357 bp, 8 predicted proteins | sample MGYA00519876_ERZ840517 | MGnify/ENA primary metagenome ERZ840517 (study PRJEB31850, sample SAMEA3708882) | human gut metagenome | biome: human gut; feature: human-associated habitat; material: faeces | place: China | collected 2014 ... | reverse complement strand
GGATTGGCAAAATCAACCTTGAGTAAATTTTGTACCCAAACAGTAACGCCCTAAAGGCAGTGCATTTATGCACAACGCATTGCGACTATATTTCAGACGGGAGGATATCATCCGCCCGCATTGATGAAATATTATGTTTAAATAAAATCATTTGATGTTATCAAAGTTGTGTGTTTAAATGTCAAAGATTGTAAAAACAGAGAGTACCGCTCGGGCGGCATAGTTTCCGATAAACCTAAACTATCTGCCCGAGAGTAAATAAAAAGGAGTGAATGCTTTGGCTGATATGGACAAGGACAGGCTTAAAGAGCTTGAAATCGAGAGCATACTCGAAGAAACCCACTATCTTGCCGATCAGGAGCGAATGGAGCAGACGGCACAGAAATACCGTGCAAAGCCGAAGATTGAAGAAATTTTCAGCAATGCCGACAAAAAGCCGAGGTTAAAAAATACAAATCCGCTTGATGAATCCGAACCTGATACTTCAAACTCAATAGTCGGGGATAAGACTGCCGCCACAATGCAGGCAGAGCTTATAATGGACGGAAATGACGATGACCTTGTAACTCCCGAACAGCTTAAAGCAGAGGCTGAAAAAAAGGCTGCGGAAAAAGCCGAAAAAGCCAAGCGTGAGTATGAGGAGGCAAAGAAAAAAGCCGCCGAGGAAGAAAATAAAATAGTTACCCTCACACCTGAGTATGATGAAAATACAGAATTTTCGGGCGAAGTGCTCGGAGAGGTTGACCAGTTTCGTGACGAGGCTGAAATTAAAAGCTACCATACCATAGATATCGACATTCCCGAGGATAAGCCAAAGGAAAAGACCGAAACCAAAGAAAAGAAAGAGGCTTCGCAGACTCCCGTTCATCAGTTTCCGAATACCGAAAAACCGCCTCGCAAGGTGGTTGCAAAAGTTCCCGTGTATCGTCCCGATGAACCGAGAAATATTCTCAATGTCAAGGCAGGCAGATTTTCCGAGGTTGTAGCGAATGAGTATGAGGAGTATGTGCGTTCAAAGAATCCTTCGGTAATCGCTCATGTGCTTCGTCCCGAGCCGACAATAGTTGATGAGGAGATTGCCCCGACCGAGGAAAAGCATAAGGATAACCGCCCTATAAGCGAAAAGGTTATTTCTGCCCTTGTCGGAATCTTTTCAAAGGATGAATCCGACGATAACGATACCGTAAAAGAGGAAAATTCAAAGCCTGTTGAGGATTATACAGGCGAGGAGGACGAAAAAAGTATTCTCTATGAGCTGAATCATAATATAAGAAAGCTCTTTATGAGAAGTCTGTTGTCGGGAATAATTGCCGTAGTTGTGGTTGTTCTCACAATCGTTACAAGAATTTTTCCGAGTGCAATATGTTCGGCAGTTCCTTTTGCACCGGCGGCATACGCAATTTTGCTGTTTATTCTTATGGCGGCATCGCTTGTGCTTAACCGTGTGGCAATGCTCAGCGGACTTTCGCCGCTTGTGCATATCAAAGGTAATTCCGATACAGCCGTTGCCGTTGCAGGTGCGGCAGGAATGGTTCAGATAATTGTGTCATTCTTCTGCCTTGGCGATTTGAACGGATTTCATGTGAACTACTACACGGTAATTCCTATGCTTGCGTTCTTTGCAAATAATGTGGGAAAGCTTTATATGGTTCTTCGTGTAAAGGACAATTTCAAGTTTGTTTCGTCAAAGGGACAGAAATATGCGTCAAAAATTTACAACAACGAGTCTGTTGCAATGCAGATGATGAGCGGTACTGCCGCCGACCGTCCGATAATTGCCTATCAGCATAAGACCGAATTTCCGTCAAACTTTCTCAAAATATCTTATGCACCCGATCCGAGCGAGGATTTGGCGTCAAAGCTTGCCCCGATAACAACAATTGCATCAATAATCATTGCGGTAATGTACGGTGTTGTTAAGCTGTCATTTGCAGACGCTTTGAATGCATTTGCACTTATCACTGCGGTGTCTGTGCCTGTGGCAACACTTCTTTCTGTTAATGCCCCCGTGAGAAAGCTCTGCAAAACTCTGCTCTCCTACGGCTCAATGCTTTCGGGTTATCCGTCGGTAAAGCAGTTCTGCGACAGTACGGCTATAATGATAGATGCAAATGAATTGTTCCCTGCCGAGTCAATCTCGCTTGAGGGCATCAAAACCTTTGAGGATTACAGCATTGACGAATCTCTTCTCTGCGGAATTGCAATTCTTAAAGAGGCTCAGAATCCGATTGCAAATGCTTTTGATTCGGTAGTTGCAGAAACCGAGGAAACACTTCCCGAGGTTGAAAGCGTTCTTTATGAGGATGAAATCGGACTTGTGGGATGGATTAAGAGCGAAAGAATCCTTGTGGGTTCACGCACGCTTATGGAAAAGTACAGCGTGGAAGTTCCGAATATGGAATATGAGGAGAAATATACTTCTCAGGGCAGACAGGTCACATATCTGTCAAGAGCAGGCAGACTTGTTGCAATGTTTGTTACAAGATACACTCCCGATGCTCAGCTCAAGGCTGAAATGCAGAGAGCCGAAACCAACGGTATAAGCTTCCTCATCAGAACAACCGATTATAATGTTACAAATGACCTTATTGCAAAACTCTACGATTTGTTCTACCGCAGTATCAAGGTGCTTCCGACAGGACTCGGAAATGTTCTCAAGGAGGCTGAGGATACGGTTGAGGAAACCTCCCGTTCATATCTCATTACAAACGGCAAAGCCGCATCGCTTGCCCGTGCAGTTACGGGCTGCGTAAAAATCAAGCACAATATTTCGCTTTCAATCATAATTCAGCTGATTGCCGTAATTTTCGGATTGCTCGTTGCATCAACACTTTCGCTTTATGCCGGTGTACAGGTTATGGGTTCGCTTGAAGTGTTGATTTATGCGTTGTTCTGGGGCGCCGCCGCTGTTTTTGCTCCGGCTGTCCAAAAACCGTAGGAAAGGATGTAAAATATGAAAATAGCTCCGTCACTTTTGTCTTGTGACTTTTCAAAAATGGGTGAAGAAATTGAAAGAATGGATCTGGCGGGTGCCGATTGGATGCATCTTGATGTTATGGACGGTCACTTTGTTCCGAACATAACCTTTGGCGCTCCCGTAATCAAGGCGGTAAGGAAGTTCTCAAACCGCCCGTTTGATGTTCACCTTATGATAAGCGATCCGCTTAAATATATTGACGATTTTGCCGATGCAGGTGCGGATATCATCACCTTCCATGTTGAATGCGACTCTGACATTGATGATACAATTGCGAAAATCAAGTCAAGAGGAATCAAACCCGGACTTGTTCTAAAGCCAAACACTCCTGCTTGGACAGTATTTCCGTATCTTGAAAAGCTTGACCTTGTACTTGTTATGACGGTTGAACCGGGCTTTGGCGGACAGAGCTTTATGCCCGAGATGATGCCGAAGGTTAAGGAAATCAAGAGGGAATGCCAACGCAGAGGTCTGAACAATATCCTTATTGAGGCTGACGGCGGAATCGGCAGAGATACCATTGAGCAGGCGTCAGAGGCAGGCGTTGATGTGTGCGTTGCGGGAACAGCCGTTTTCAGAGCCGCAGATCCCGCAAAAGCAATTGAGCTTTTTAAATCATTCTGATAAATTCTGATAATAAGCAAGTCCGAATCCGATATTTCTCGAATTCGGGCTTTTGTTTTTTATATGAAATGAACAGGCGTAAAACACTGAAAATTCTTATATTGTAATTGTCAATATATGTAAAAACGGTCGATAAAAAGGCAATATACACAATAATAAGCACGAAATTTTGTACAAAGCAACAATTTCACCGTTATTTTGCACAGATTTTTAGCTAAAACATTTCCGTTAAAAGAATAACAGATTCATTGCCCGAACAACTTAAATGTGCTATAATTTAGTTGTCCTCGGGAATTTTGTACTGTTAAAGTTTCCGAAGCTTAGAAGTATTGCCACAAAACTGTGGTGAACGGTAATTTTATTTTATTAAAGGAGCAGCAAGTATGAAAAAAATTCAGAAAAAGCTTTCTGTGGTTCTTGCGGTAATGATGGTGCTGTGCATGTTCACAGCTCTGCCTTTCTCAGCAAGTGCTGCCGAAACAAGCGAAGAAACAAGTGCAGGCAACAAGATCAATGTTACATCAAATGTGGCAGATCCTGTTTCGTATGATTACAATGCACAGACAAAGCAGGTTGTTGTCACTTACCTTCTCAAGGCAGATCACATGATCGTTAATGCACAGAGCAGTCTTACATACGACAGCAAGGTTCTCAAGCTTGCATCAACAAATACAAGGGAAAAGGTTTTCCCTGTATTCCAGAGAAGCATCGTTTGGAATCCAAGCCTTACAAATAAGGTTCTCTTCACCTGCTCAAGCCTTGATCTTTTCAACTTCAAGTCAGAGAATGTTTATTGCACATTTACATTTGATGTTGTAGGCAGCGGTGACACAACAGTAAATCTCAATGTTGATTATCTTACAGGTACAGAGGCTGATACATATGATGAGCTCTTCGAAAGCGAAAAGAAGGACATCGGTTATATTGACAATAGTGCTAACAAAGTAGCAGGTGCTGCATTTACTGCAAAGGCAGTTCTCGTTCAGGACGAAGAGCCAACAACAGCTCCTCAGCCTACAACAGCAACACAGCCTACAACTGTAACACAGCCCACAACAGCAACACAGCCAACAACAGCAACACAGCCGGCAACACAGCCCACAACAGCAACACAGCCGGCAACACAGCCGACAACAGTTGCTCCTTCGGATGTTCCTACAGACGGCTACTATGTATACGGCGACAACATCAAGCTCAAGCTTACATCAATCGGTACAGATAAAGTAGGCGGAAAAATCGCTCTTCAGAAGGGTACATACACATTCAAGATTGATAACTATGGCACACTTCTCGGTTACTCTAAGACATTTACAGACACAACAAAGGGTCTTACATTCAACAAGAAGTTCAAGAGCAGCACAACACTCGTTGCAACAGGCGGTACATACACATTCCAGTTTAACACAAAGACAAACACACTCGTTGTTAAGTATGACAAGAACCTCCCGAATGATTACCTCATCGGTGACCTCAACACAATTCTTTCACCTGTAAAGGGCAAGACTATTGCAGTTGGTTCAACATATCTTGCAGCAGGTACATACAAGTTCAAGCTTTCTGCAGGTAATGTGGTTTACGGTTACAACAAGGTAATCAACAACACAACAAACGGAAATTCACTTTCACTCAACAGCAAGTATTCAAGCTACCTCACACTCAACGCAACAGGCGGTACATACACATTCACACTCAACACAAAAACAAAGAAACTCGTTGTAGGTTATGTTCCTGCAAAGGATGAAAAAGCTGATGATGTTCATGTATCGGGCGACATCAACCTCGTTCTTGATGACAAGGGCGGCGAAAGCAATGTTGCAAAGGGTACAGTAAAGCTTAGTGAGGGTACATACTCATTCAAGATTTATAACTACGGTACAGCATACACAATCGGTTCAAAGATTGTTGACAGCGGTGCAAAGACACTCAAGAGCTCTTACTCAGCTAATGTAACACTTATCGCATCAGGCGGTACATATACATTCAGCTTCGACAAGACAACAGGAGCACTTAAAGTATCTAATAAATAATCATTGATTATAATTTAGCGGTGTTCGTCACTTGTTCGTAAGCGAATAAAAAGACATAACTGAAATTATTAAAAAATGCATCAGATCCCGAAAAGGTCTGATGCATTTTTGTTTTGTATAAAACCCGTACGGCGACTTGCCGTCGGCAAATTATATACAATATAAATTCGTATCCCATGCCGGAATATATGGGTGGTGGCGGAGAAAGATTTTGTAGTCAGGATTCACGCTGTGAATGTATAGTGCAAGGCGGAAAATATCCTCAAACCTATGGTATGCCGAAAAATTCAGCTTTGGTTTGCAGTTTTCCATGGTTTTCTGCATACCGATAAGGGTTTCCATATCCGCCCCCTCAACATCGGCTTTAATGTAGCCTGCCGCCATTCCGCAGAGAATCGTATCGACTGTCGCAACCTTTGTTGCAACGCCCTTGTCGGCAATTGCGCTGTTGCGACCGGCCTTGTTGTTGAATATAAGCTCCGTGTTTTTACTGTATGAGCCGAGTTGCCAAAGCGACACATTCGCCATGCCCTTGCAATGAAGTTTCAGCTTTTCAAAATTCTTTGCGTTGGGTTCAAATGCGATTATACGCTTGTAATTGCCGTTTGTGTAGTGCAGAAATTCGTCAATCGTGTCGCCGTTGTATGCGCCGAGGTCAACATAGCTTTCGTTTTCACGGAGATTCAGAATATTGCCGAAAGCCTCGTCCTTGTCAGTTGTGATAGGGGAGAGGAGGTCAATTCTGCCTGTGTAGTAGAATTTCAGAATGTTTTCGTAAACCTTTTTTGAAAGGTCATCGGCAAGTAGACTGTATGCACTTTCAATTTGCTCTTTATTTTCGGTAATAAAATCATTGTCAAAAAGTTTGTTTCCAAAAACGGGAACGGAGGGGACAAGCGTTTCGTGTTTTTCGGAAATTTTCGTTATGTGTTCCATAACATCGGGGAGCTGGCTTGCAAAGCAGAGGGCGATTATAATGTCGCCAAATTCGGTTTCAACATTGGAAAGCTTCTTCACCGTGAAATCGTGGAATTTCTGCCCACGCACAAAATCATCACTTGCAATAACGGCAGACGCTTTGATTCCGTATCGGTCAAATGCGGCAAGAACCTTGTCCGCACCGTCACCCATTCCGTAAAGCACAACAGGCTTTCCGCAATTTTTCAGTCGTTCCCATACAGATATTTCGTTTTTTAAAAGTTCGGTTATATTAAACATATAGATACTCCAATTAGTGTATATGGCATTGTAATTGTTTTTGCAATGAACGCCCCTACGGGTTTGCAAAGCAAAAAAAGTATAAAAAAACGCCCACCCTATTGGGTGGACACTTTATATGTTGGCATCTCCCTATTTTTCCGGGCCGTCACCAGCCAAGTATTTTCGGCACCACTGAGCTTAACTTCTGTGTTCGGTATGGGAACAGGTGGACCCTCAGCGTCATCAACACCAACTTATTAACTTTTGTTTCTCTCTTGAGAACAGTATTGATTATACTACGGGCTACACCAAATGTCAACACTTTTTTTAAAAAAATTTAAAAATTCTTTTAAAACCTTGAAAAGCCCATATTTATCCCGATTTATCGCCGTTTTAACCGTCATTGAACCCGATATATACTTGATGCGGTAAAAAATTATACATATTTTGGCTTGTTAAAGCGTAAAAAATAGGATGCCGTTGTTTGCCGTAAATTATTGACTAAACGGATAAAAATGTGTACAATTAAATAGATTAGAACAGATTGGGATGTTTAGAATGAATAATGTAAATAAGTGTAAAATGCTTTTGTCATCACTCTCTGTATTCAGAGGTATAATGAACAGAAGCGTTCCGAAAGCCTTTTATGAACTTTTGCTTTCGCTCGACAAAAAGCCTGAGGAATTTCTCGGCGCATACGGCAAGCTTTGCTCAATGCTTTGTGAAAGAGGCTGTGCGGATAAGTTCGCATTTGCAATCAGCGAAACGGCTCTTTTTGACGATAACTGTTTTGCCCGTGCCGCAACAGCCGGCAGACAGGGCGAGTTACCCGAAAATGTTGTTTCTGCCGTTAAGACAGACTGCGACGCTATTTTAACAGCCGCAAAGCTTACTTCCGATGAAGTGCTTGAGGCATATACCTATGCCGATGAAATCAAGGAGCTTATTCCGATTCTTCCAAAGTGGCAGACAGGCAAGTGCGCTCCGTGTTTTGACGGATTTGACGGTTCACTTGACAAGCTTTCTGCTTATTATAAGGAAAACGGTTGCGGAATGTTTGCCCGTTACAAGGCATTTATCTGGCGTGACGGTGACATTCAGCCTGTTGAACATCCGGACAGGATTGATATGGATACATTTACGGGTTATGAGCGTCAGAGAAGTCAGGTTGTAAACAACACACTTTCATTTATTCAGGGCAAGAGCTGTAACAACTGCCTGCTTTACGGTGATAAGGGTACAGGTAAAAGCTCAACAGTCAAGGCAATTGCAAACGAGTTCCGAAAAGACGGACTCCGCATTGTTGAAATGCCTAAGGACAGGCTCATTGACTTTCCGCTTCTTGTTGACAAGATTGCCGCTCTTCCGCTTAAATTCATTATATTTATTGATGATCTTTCGTTCCAGCATCAGGATCAGAGCTATACTACCCTTAAAGCCGTGCTTGAGGGCGGACTTGCGGCTCGTCCCGATAATGCGTTGATTTATGCAACATCAAATCGCAGACACCTTGTTAAGGAAAGCATTTCCGACAGAACGCATACTGTTGATGATATCAATGTTCGTGACAATATGCAGGAAAGTCTTTCGCTTTCGGACCGTTTCGGTCTTGCAGTCTGCTACACAATTCCTTCAAAGAATGATTTTCTTGAAATTGTATATTCTCTTGCAGAGCAGAGAGGTGTCAAGATGACTCACGAAGAGCTTGCGCTCGGTGCTGAGCAGTTTGCACTTTCAAGAGGCGGTCGTTCGCCAAGATGTGCAAGACAGTATGTTGAATCGCTGTTTTGCTGATTAATCGGAGGTCAGTTATGAAAACAAAAATAATTTCAATTGCTCTTGCAGTTGTGACAATGCTTTCGGCAGTTGCGCTTTTCAGCGGTTGTTCTGACGGAGAATATCCTGTTAAGGTGGCAAACATCACGATAGAAAGTCAGCCAAAGAACATAGTCGTTCTTGATGCGCCGACAGCCGATATCCTCATCGCAACAGGCTATGACAGATATATTGTGGGCAGAAGTGATGAGGTTGACCAGCAGTCAATCGCAGTTGCCCCGAGCGTCGGTTCATATGAAAATCCCGATACCGACAAAATTATCAATTCCGGCACAAATCTTGTGTTTGCAGGTCAGTCAATAAATGAGGACGCAAAGAAGAAGCTTCAGGACAAGGGTATTCAGGTTGTCACAATGTCACACGGTGACACTCCCAAGCAGGTTGAAACAAACTATGTGACAATCGGCAAAATTTGCGGCGGCACAAAAACGGGCGCAAAGAAGGGTGAAGATACCTACAATGAATTGCTTGATAAGATGAACAACTACAAACAGCAGGTTAATAACAGAAATTCCGGCATTCTTGATACGGTTTGTTATCTCTATACAGAAAACGACAGGCTCAAGATGATGACAAGCGGAACATACGGCGATATGCTCCTCGGCTATACGGGGGCGGTTAATGCCGCAGTAAACATCAGCGACAACAATGTTGATGTTGCAACTCTCAAGATTGCAAATCCGAACTTTATCTTCTATGCAGACAATGCCACTCTTGATAAAATCAAGGGTGATACAACACTCGCAAGTCTTGGCGCAGTCAAGACAGGCAAAATTCTTGAGGTTTCATTTGAAGAAATGTCAAGACCCGGCAATACTGCTCTGGAAGCACTTGAAAAAATGGTTTACTTTATGTATCCCGACCTCAAGCCAAAGTCTGCAACAGACACAACAAAGGCTCAGGATGCGACAGCGTCAAAGACTGACGCAACAACCGCAACTCAGGCAACAACCGCAAGCAATTCAAAGTCGGTTGCCGATAAGTATAAACTTACCATTACATCAGACCTTTCACTCAAGCAGGAAGATGAAAACGACACGGTAAAGGCTATGCAGCTCCGCCTTTATAACATCGGTTACATTGCCGACAAGGACAATGTGACAGGCTACTACGGCGAAGTAACAGCCGAGGCTGTTAAGAAATTCCAGAAAAACAACGGTCTTAAAGAAACAGGTACAGCCGATAACGCAACTCTTGTATTGCTTTTTGACAGTTCAGCGAAAAAAGCCAAATAATTCAAATTGAAAATTATAGTCGGGAAGACAGTTTGCAAAATGCAAAACATTGTCTTCCCGACTGTTTTTTATATGTGATTTACCGATATACCGTAGCGGCGATCAGCGATCGCCATTTGATTTGGTTGTAAAACCAAATCAATAATAGATGCCGCAATAAAATTGTGACAATGCACGGTCGAACCGATTTTGCAATCGTTTCGATTGGCGGTCACTGACCGCCGCTACAATTAAACCTTAACATTACGGTGACACACCGTTAAAACAGTTCCGGGTGCATTCGGCTGTAGTGAAAAATGTACTGCTGGGCGATGCCTGCGTACTGACCGAAATCGTCGCCGTTCATATTCGGAAACAGCTTTTCCATTGCTCGTTTCATCCACACATCAATCGGAAAAGCCTCAATTCTGTGCATACCGAAAAGAAGTGTGCAGTCGGCAACCTTTTTGCCAACGCCCGTAATTTTCATAAGCTCCGCTCTTGCATCTTCATAGTCAAGCGTGAAACAGCTGTCAAGATTCACCTCGCCGTTTGCAACCTTTTGTGCCGCATCAATAATGTAACGGTTGCGAAATCCTGCCCTCAGCGGTGCAAGGTCATCGGGCGAAAGTTTTGCAAGTGTTTCGGCTGTCGGGAACGCAAATTCTCCGTCATCAAGCCGTGTGCCGAAGTTCTCGCACAAACGCTCAACAATACCCTTGATTCGCTTTATATTGTTGTTCTGCGAAATGATGAATGTGCAGAGTGCCTCAAAAGGCTCTTGCCTTAAAATCCTTATGCCCGGGGCGTACTTTGCCGCCTCGTTCAGAACGGGATGTATTGTGCTGATTTCTTCACGGATTTTTCCGTAATCAAGCGAAAAGTCAAAGTAGCTGTACCAGATGTTTTTGAAATCGTCAGCCGTTGCATTTTCAATGTACATATCCGTTTTGTCAAGGCTGACGGTTACGCTTTTGCCGTAGGCAACACCGTGAAAAGAACCGTCGTCCTGCAACTTCCAACGAAAGCTCTGACCGCAGTCGAGAGTCTGCGCAAGGTCAAGGTCATGCACATCGGTTATTTTGATTTTGTTGTCGAGTTCAATACATTCCATGATTTTCACCGCCGAAATTTTCTTAATAAAGTATATCACATTCGGGCAAATTATGATATACTTTATTTAAAATGAAAAATGAATTTCGGGAAGACAGTTTGTTTGTAAAACAGATTTCAGTCCCGACTGTATTTCAGACAAGAACTCATTGAACGCAAGCCTTGATGAAACATTTTGTTTAAATACATATGTTTTGATATGATGAAAACGGTGTGTTATAACCACTACATTAACTAAAAAGGAGAATCATTGTGAAAGAAACTATCTGCACAATTCCGATTAACGATATATTTATGCCGAAGTGCGGTTGTCCGTTTTGCCGAATGGAGAGTATGCTTGAGGAGCAGTATGTAAAATTCATTACGGGCGATGCGATGATGGAGCCTAATATCAGGATTGAAACCAACAAAAAAGGCTTTTGTCACCGCCATTTTTCGCAGATGTTTGAAAAAGGACAAAAACTGCCGAATGCGCTTATTCTTGAAAGCCATCTTCAGGAAATTATTGATAACGATATGCCGAAAAAGCTGAATGGCAAGCCTGATAAGAAACAGCTTGAAGTCATTAAAAAGCGACTTGATTCGTGTTATGTATGCGACAGAATTGAGTGGGATATGCACCATTTTTGCGACACGATTTTTGTTGAGTGGGCAAAGGGAGAGGAGTTTTATAAGCTGTACAACGAACAGCCGTTTATCTGCTTTAAACACTACGATTTTATTATGAATGTTGCAACCCAAAAGAGCAAGCTGCCGTCAAAGCTTTTACCGCAGTTCTATGCCGAAACGGCAGGTCTTACAAAAAAATATCTGCTGTCGCTTAAAGAAGATATCACATATTTTTGCTCAATGTTTGATTACCGCAACCACGGCAAAGATTGGGGCAATTCCAAGGATTCAATTGAGAGAAGTATTGAATTTTTGACAGGCGAAAAGCCGTAAACGGCGAGCCGACTTTTTATGTTTGTGAAGACAGTTTGCAAAATATAATGCAATGTCTTCCCGACTGTTTTGTTAATATGAAATTTACTGTTTATTTATGGCGAACACGGTTCGGCGCTACTGACAAATTTTTGATATGAACAAAGATTGCATCAGAACCTTACTCGGGTATCTTATGCAATTTCTTTATCCGACTGCCTTCTCGAATAGACTGCGGTGGCACACCGCCGACCGCAATTTTCAATTTTCCATTTTCAACTTTCAATTTGAATCATTCACTGCCATACTGCCATAACGGCATTGAAGTATTCGTCAGACAAGACTTTTCTTATCTGTTCTCTGCCTGATTCATCGTTCATATATGCATTGCGGATGTTTCCGCCGACCTGCATTTCTTCACCGTTAAAGGTCAAAAACTGCTGTC
>ERZ840517.3397-NODE-3397-length-12359-cov-11.419051_pt1 | contig 12359 bp, 9 predicted proteins | sample MGYA00519876_ERZ840517 | MGnify/ENA primary metagenome ERZ840517 (study PRJEB31850, sample SAMEA3708882) | human gut metagenome | biome: human gut; feature: human-associated habitat; material: faeces | place: China | collected 2014 ... | reverse complement strand
CTGCGCAAAGGTGAACTTGCGGGTGCTGGACATGCTGATATGGGTGAAGTCCAGCGTACCGGTGTCGGTAGCCGCACAGCCCTTGCCGTCCTCATTGAGCAGCACATGCCGGGCCAGCTTGAGCTTGTAGTCCAGTTCGTTCAGGGTGCCCAGCCGGACGCTGATGCGGTCCTGATACAGGAACGCCATCTCCTCCGGGTCGGCGAACTCGATGCGGGTGACATCCCCGCGCATCCCGGCGGTATCCAGCGCCGTCAGCAGGGTGCTGAGAGCCTCCAGACGCTTATCGCCCGCCTCCTCTTCCACGGCAGCGGAGGCGCTGGCCGCGGCGGAGGCACTCTCCGAAGCGGTGCTGCTGTCTGCCGGTGTTTCCTCCTCGAAGCACAGCTGCTCGCCGGGGTCCGAGAAGACCGGCTCGCCGCCGTACAGCGTGGGCAGGCCGGTGGGCTGGGCGGAGTCCGCCGCCAGGATCTTCAGCCCGGCCGATAGGGTCAGCCAGCCCTTTGCCGTCTGCATGGCGTAGGCGGGCTGGGCTTCCGTCACCCGCACGACCACGGTGCTGGGGTAGTCCCGCTCCACATGGATGTCCTCCAGCATGGGGAAGACCTTTTCCAGCGCAGCGGCTTTGGCAGCGGGGTCAAAGCTGAAGATGTTCTCTTCTTTCTGGACACCCAGCGCCTGCAGGATCTGCTCGCTGGAGTAGCCGCCCGCTTCGCTCACCACGCCGTCCGCCGTCCGCACCTCAATGGTGTTGATCTTGAACAGCATGGTGACCGTCAAATAGATGCCTGCCGCGATGACGCAGAGCAGCATGGCCAGCGCGGTCAGGCGCTGGATGGCTCTGCGGCGGCGGAGGGCCTTGCGGGTCATCTTCCGTTTCTTTTTTCCTTCCCGGCGGGCGGGGTCCCGCAGGTTCGCCTGGGTAGGGCGGAGCCGCTGGCCGCTGGCCGGGCGCCGGGTGTTCGGGTTCTGCGGCCGGGCCTTCCCATTGCGGGGCCGCTGGCTCTGCGGCGCGCTCGTTCTCCGCTGGTTCTGGCGCGGCGCATTGGGTGCCCGGTTCCGGGAAGGGTTCTGCTTCTGGGCGGAGCGGCCTCCGGTGGGGAACTGGATGCTGTTGTCCGGATAGCTGCCGGAGCCGGTATCCCGCGCCGCATAGCGGCTGGGCCGGGGCGCATCGGGGTCATAGTTCGGGTTGGTCACCGGGTGTCTGCCGGGCGTCGTGGCGCTGGGATAACCCACATTGCTCCGGTCTGCCGGGCGGCTGGGCCGGGCGTCCCGCGCCTGATCGTAGACCGGGCGGCGCTTCCCATTTTTCTTCCGGTTCTGGGGTCGGTCTGCCATTGGGCCGCACCTCCTTTCCTTTGGATTTCACGTTCTGTTACGGGGTCTTGACCAGCCGGAGCAGGGCATTGGCGATGCGGTCCAGGCTGTCGTCCACCGAGAGCTTCCGGGCGTTCTGGCCCATCTGCGCCAGCTTGCCCGGCTCGGCCAGCAGGTCGGCCACGGTGGCCACAAGTGCTTCGCCGGTCAGGTCTTTTTCCTCAATGACCACCGCAGCCCCGGCTTTTTGCAGCTCCATGGCGTTGTAATACTGGTGGTTCTCGGCCACATTGGGGCTGGGGATGAGGATCGCAGCGCGGCCCACAGCCTCCAGCTCGGCCAGCGTCAGAGCACCGGCGCGGCTGATGACGAGGTCTGCCGCGGCCAGCAGCTCCGGCATGTTGTTGATGTATTCCTTCACGACAAGGCTGTCGCCGGGGGCAAAGCCCTTCTCTTTTTCCAGATCCTGGAACAGTTCCACGCCGTACTGGCCGGTGGCATGCAGGTGCAGCACCGGCTTCTGATTTTTCTGCTCCCAGGCGCAGAGGTCGGCCACGACCTCATTGACCCGCCGTGCTCCCAGACTGCCGCCGAACGACAGGATGACCGTGCGGTCCCCTGCCCCCAGTTCGGCGCGGATGGCGTCGCGGTTCCCGGCCTGGGCGAACACCTCCGGCCGCACCGGGTTGCCCACCACGCGGGTCTTTTCGGGGGCCCCCAGCTTTTCCACGGCAGCGGGCACAGCGGCGAACACGATGTCCACATCCGGGGCCAGCAGCTTGTTGGTCACGCCGGGGAAGGCGTTCTGCTCATGCAGGGCGGTCTTGATGCCCATTTTGGCGGCGCAGCGCACCACCGGGCCGGACACATAGCCGCCGCAGCCGATGACCAGATCGGGCTGCACCTCCTGCATCATCTTCCGGGCCGTGGGGCCGGAGAGGGCCAGATTCCACAGCGTGATGAGGTTCCGCTTGATGTTGTGCAGCGAGAGCTTCCGCTGGAAGCCTGTGATCTCGATGTGGTGGAAGGGATAGCCCGCCTGGGTCACCAAACGGTACTCCATCCCCTCTTTGCGGCCGGCAAAATGGATCTCGGCCGTCGGGTCTGCTTGTTTCAGTGCACCGGCAATCGCCAGTGCGGGGTTGATATGGCCGGCTGTGCCGCCGGCAGCGATCAGAACACGCATCTTGGTTCCTCCTTATGATTCGGTCCGCGCCCTGCGCGCGGTATCCAGCACGATGGTCTTTTCCCGGCGGCGGGCCTCCCGCTCCTCGTGGGCGCGGCGGCGCTCCTGACGGATGCGCTCACCGTTGCGGCCAATGTTGACCATGACCCCCATCTCCGCCAGCAGCAGGATCAGGCTCGTGCCGCCGGAGGAGAAGAAAGGCAGCGAAATGCCGGTGTTGGGCAGCGTGTTGGTGACGACCGCGATGTTGCAGAACACCTGCCACGCGATCTGCGCCATGATGCCGATGCCCACCAGCGTGCAGAAGCGGTTCTCGGCGTGGAAGGCCAGCCAGAACCCCTGCACGAGGAAGACCACGAACAGCACGATGACCAGCACGGCCCCCGCAAAGCCCAGCTCCTCGCAGACGACGCTGAAGATGAAGTCGTTGGTGCTTTCGGGCAGCCAGAGCTGCTTTTCGATGCTGTTGCCCAGCCCAAGGCCCGTCACGCCGCCGGAGCCGATGGCGTACAGACTTTGCAGGGTCTGGTCTGTCATCTTGGTCAGGTCCTGCGTCCAGCCGTCCAGACGGCTCTGCAAGTAAGGGATGGAGTCGATGTGCTGCAAGATCGTTTCCAGCAGAAAAATGCCGGCTGCACCGCCCACCCAGGTGATGACGCCGCCGTTGCCGCCCAGCAGCAGGATGGTGCCCACCATGGCGGTGGTCAGCACGATGCCGGACATGTGCGGCTCCATCACGAGCAGCAGAATGACCGGCAGCAGCGGGAGCAGCGGCAGGAGCAGCTCCCGCACCAGCCGCTGCTGCAGCCAGGGCCCCACCGGCACCTGGCCGCTGCGGCTGGGGTCCAGTTTTTCCAGCCGGGGGGCCTTGGCCGCGATGTGGGCCGTGAGCAGGATCATCTCAAACTTTGCGATCTCCGAGACCTGCACCGTCATACCGGCCACGCGCAGCCAGCGCTTGCAGCCGTTCAGCGGAGTGCTGAACAGCACCAGCACCAGCAGCGCCAGCACAAGGAAATACCCCGGCCAGACCAGCCTGCGGAGCAGACGGTGGTCTACATAGGAGAACAAAAACATGGCCACAAGGCCCAGCCCCAGGCAGAGCACCTGGGATTTGATGTAGTGCAGGCTGTCGCCAAAGCGGAGATAGCCTGTGGTATAGCTGGCGCTGAACAGCATCACCAGCCCGAATACGATGATGATGCCCAGCGTTGCCAGCCAGTAGAGCAGAATGGGAGACCAGGGGCCGGGGTCCCGCTGCAACAGCGCGAACGGCTCCGGCTTTTTTCGGCGGATGGTTGCCATCTGCACACCTCCTCAACTGATTTTTGCCCATTGCAGGGCCAGCGCCGCGCCCAGCAGGGCGAGCACACAGAATGTATAAAAGATCTGCACCGCACTGCTGCCGCGCAACTCCATCCAGCGGTGGAGCGGGGCCGTGCGGAAGAGCTGCTTTTTCCCATGCGTGGTTTGATAGACCGCGATCTGCACCGCCACCATGCCGCCCTCCAGCCAGTAGGGCAGCCCCAGCGGGAGCGCAAGGTCCGGCCAGCCGATGCACAGCGGCGCACAGCCCAGTGCCCCGGCCAGAAACAGGCTGCCCACGCTGCCCAGCCGCAGCCGGGCGGGCGGGAAGTTCCAGAGCAGGAACGCCATCAGTGCCCCGGCCAGCGCCGCCGGGAAGACGGCCAGCGGGAACCAGCCGAGGATGGTCATGCAGAGCATCAGGCCCAGCTGGGCCGCAAATGCGGTGCCGCAGCACAGGCCGTCGATGCCGTCCGCGATGCGGACGCTCTCGGCCAGCGCCACAAGGCCCGTTTCCCAGACCAGCGGAGCCAGAACGCCCAGCTCCACATAGCCCAGGCCCGGCAGGGCCAGCCCGGTGGCAAGGCAGCGGCTGGCCCCCAGCAGCAGGAGCACCACGGCACCGGCCCCCGCTTCCAGCAGCAGGCGGGTGCCCCGGCGCAGGCCCAGCGGGGCACGGCGGCGGATGCGGGCCAGGTCATCGGCCAGGCCGACGCCGCCGAACAGCAGCGCCCCGAACAGGGCGATGAGCAGCCGGGTGGAGAGCAGGCCCTCCGTGCCCAGCAGCTGCGATTCGGCCACGCAGGCGGCGGTCCAGCCCACACCCACGGCGGCCAGCACCCCCACCATCAGGCAGAGCCCGCCCATCGTGGGCGGCTGGGCCGGGCGCTCCGGCGCTTCGTCCGGGTCCTGGCCTGGCGCAGCGTCCGGCCGTTCCGGCTCCGGCGGGCGGGTGGGCTGCTGGCGGCTCTGGAAGGCCCGCAGCAGCGGCACCATCAGATTCCCCATCGCCGCCGTGAGGACGAACCCCAGTGTCGATGCGACGATCAAGGCAAAACGGATCATATCACTGCTGCTCCTTGTAGAAGAGTTCCAGCACCTTTTCCAGCGCCATGCCGCGGCTGGCCTTGACCAGCAGCGCATCGCCCGGCTGCATCAGCCGGAGCAGGGCGTCGGCGGCTTCGCGGTAGGTGTTGGCGTGCAGGGTGGTCAGGCCCTTGGCCGCAGCCACCACAGCCGTGCGTCGGGCCTGCTCGCCGTAGGTGATGAGGGTGTCGATGCCGCTTTCCGCCGCCTGACGGCCCACTTCCTCGTGGGCCTCACGGCTCAGATCTCCCAGCTCCAGCATATCGCCCAGCAGGGCAAAGCGGCGCTTGCAGGGGTACTCCCGGAACATGGCCAGCGCGGCCTTCATGCTGTCGGGGTTGGCGTTGTAGCAGTCCTCAATGACATCCACGCCGTTGCTGTGCACGATCTTCTGGCGCATCCCGGTCTGCTCAAAGTTGCTGATGCCCCGCAGCACCTTCCGGGCATTGAGGCCCAGCCGGGTGGCGGCGCAGTAAGCGGCCAGCGCATTGGCCACGTTGTGGCGGCCCATCGCAGGGATGTGCACCATAAAGGTGCCCTCCTCGTGGTCTTCGAGCACGAAGCTCATGCCGTCGGCCTCCTGCTGGATGGACAGGGCGCAGACATCCGCCCCCTCGTCGCCCAGGCTGAACCAGACGGGCCGGACATGCTTCGGCAGCTCTGCCTTCCGCAGGAAGGGGTCGTCGCCGTTCAGCACCAGCGGAGCGCCCTCCGGCAGACCGGCGCAGATCTCCAGCTTGGCCTTGCAGATGTTCTCCTGACTGCCCAGGTTGCCGATGTGGGACACGCCGATGCAGGTGATGATGCCCACATCCGGGCGGGCGCAGCGGCTCAGCCGCTCGATCTCGCCCAGGTGGCTCATGCCCATCTCGACGACGGCGTATTCGGTCTCGTTCCCGATGCGGAACATCGTGCGGGGCAGGCCCAGCTCATTGTTCTGGTTGCCCTCGGTCTTGATGGTATTGCCGAAGCCCTCGATCGCAGCATAGCACATCTGCTTGGTGGTGGTCTTGCCCACGCTGCCCGTCACACCCACGACTCTGGGGTGGAACTGGCTGCGGTAGTTGGCCCCCATCACCATCATGGCATGGTAGCTGTCCGCGCAAAGCACGGCCTTTTCCGCCGGGACGCCCTCGACCGGGTGGTTCAGCACCACACAGAAGGCCCCGGCTTCCAGCGCCTTGGCTGCAAAGTCGTGGCCGTCGAATCGTTCCCCCGGAAAGGCCACAAAGATGCAGCCGGGGCAGACCTCGCGGCTGTCGGTGGTCACAAGGGACACTTCGGCGTCCCCGGTGTCAAAGCCTTCCGGCGCAAGGCCGTTCAGCAGAATGCTTGCTCTGATCTTTTCCATACGATACTCTCCCTTTTCCTGATATCACTCGATCGTCTTCCATACGAGATGCCGTTCCTCTTACCAACAGCCCCCAGCCAGTCGGAGCCTCACTCCCCGGCTGCCAATGGCTCTCCCTTTGGGAGAGCTGGCGCGAAGCGCCTGAGAGGGTCTACCCGCAGGTGATGGTCACGAGGGTGCCGCGCTGGACGCTGGCCCCCGCCGCCTCGCTCTGCTCCTGGACCAGGCCATTTGCGTCGCCGGCCACAATGCAGTTGAGCCCGGCTGCTGCCAGCATCTGGCGGGCAAAATCCGCGCTCTTGCCCGTCACATCCGGCACCTCCGTATGCCTGCCTTCATACGTATCGGTATACAGATACACCGTGGTGCCGTAGGGCACCTCCGCGCCTGCGCGCGGGTACTGGTAGGTGACCACCGCGCCCGCCTGGCTGGCGTCGCTCTCGGCCAGCTGGTGCTTGAGGCCCTTGATGTTCAGCGAGACCTGCGCATTGCTCCACTCGTTGCCGATGAGGTTGGGCACCTTGACGATGGTGCCGCTGCGGTCAGTGCCGTCGGTGGCGATGCCAAGGTAGGGCGCGATCTCACTGATGATGTTGCCGACGACGGGCGCAGCCAGAATGGACGAGTAGTCCGTTTTGGCGTTGTTGGGGTCGTCGAGCATGACGTAGACGAGGATCTCCGGGTCGTCGGCGGGCAGGACCGCCACAAAGGAAGCGACCTTCTTGTAGTCACCATCGCTGCGGCGGTCCATGTTCAGCTGCTCGGACGTGCTGGACTTGCCGCCGATGCGGTAGCCTGCCACGTAGGCGCGGCCGCCGCCGCCCTGGGTGCCGTCCGCCACTTCATATTCCATGATCTGGCAGATGGCCTTGCTGGCGCTCTCGCTGATGACCTGGCGGCGGACGTTTGCCCCCACCTCTTCGATGACGTTGCCGTTCTGGTCGGTGATCTTATCCACCACATGGGGGGTGACGAGATAGCCGCCGTTGACGGCAGCAGAGATGGCCGTGCAGACCTGCAGCGGCGTGACCGCCATGGCCTGACCGAAGGCCGACGAGGCCAGCTCGACTTCGCCCAGGCGGCTCTTGCTGTAATACTGCATGAAGTTCGTCTCGCTGGGCAGGTCCACGCCGGTGCGCTCGGTGAAGCCGAAGGCGTCGAAGTAATCATAGAACAGGCTGGAACCGATGCGCTGGCCCAGCTGGATGAAGTAGATGTTGCAGCTGTTCCGCAGCGCTTCGGCCAGATTCTGGACGCCGTGAGCCTTTTTGCCGGCGCAGTGATAGGTCTCCTTGGCGACGCCGTAGGCACCGGAACAGTTCAGCGTGGTGTTGATGGTCGCCTTGCCGGAGTCCACCCCCATGGCCGCCGTGATGACCTTGAAGACGCTTCCGGGGTAGTACAGCTCGGTGATGGTCTTGTTCTTCCACTGGATGTCGCGGTAATAGCCGGAATAATCGCCCTCCGGGTCCAGCACCTTGTTGCCGTTCGCATCCGTGACATAGCTGCCGTCCTCATTCTTGAGGTAGATGCCGTAGAGCTCCGGTTCGGCGTGGACCAGCTCGTTGAGATAGGCCTCGTTGGCGGTGTAATCCAGCGCGTTATTGGGGTCGAAGTCCGGCTTGGAGGCCATGGCCAGGATGGCACCGGTCTTGACGTTCATCACGATGGCCGCGCCGCGGTTCTCGACGTTGTTGGCCGAGATGGCCTCGTTCAAGTAGCGCTCCGCCACCTCCTGGATGTTCACATCCAGCGACAGCACCAGATTGGAGCCGTCCTTGGCAGCGTAGGTGGTGGCGTTTTCGTCCGCGATGGCATTGCCGTAAGCGTTGCGCAGGGTGATGGTGCGGCCATTGACGCCCGCCAGCGTGGATTCGTAGGATTTTTCCAGGCCGTAGGTGCCATAGCCGTCGGCATCGCAGAAGCCCAGCACCGCCGCCGCAAAGGCTCCGTAGGGATAATCCCGCTGGAAGCTCTTGGTGGACGAGACAGAGATGCGGCCCTTGCGGATGCCCTTGTCGGCATCGGCCTTTTTGTGGGCCTTGTTATACGCGGTGACGTATTGTTCAATGGACAGCTTGATGGCGTTGTTCACCTTGGTGGCCAGCGTCTGGTAGGCCGAGTCGCTCTTGGACAGGGCATCGTACACCGCCTGGTACTGGGTCTGGTAGGCCGCCGAGGAGGTATCCACGCTGTCCAGGCTCTCGCCGTCGCCGGAGAGCAGCCGCAGGGTGATCTGGGTGCTGACCTCCTGCAATGCGGCAGGGTCGGCCGTCCTGGTCACCTCGCCGGTGTCGTCGTTCTTGCTGCTGGTGAACAGGGCCGTGCTGTAGCTGGGGTCGGCCCAGATGGTCCAGACCACGCTGGTGGAGGCCAGCGTGATGCCGGACGTATCATAGATCTCGCCGCGGGTCGCCTGAATGGTGCTGTCCAGCAGCTGCTGCTGGGCCGCATACTGTCGGAAGGTCGCGCCGTTCTTGATCTGGATATTGTACAGGCTGTGGATGACGATGCCTGCCGCCGCCACGACGAACACCACCGCCGCGCCAAAGCTGAAATGTCGCAGCCGTACGCTCAGCCGCTCGTGCGGATCGGCGCGGCGCAGCCGGTAAAGCCCTTTTTTGTTCTTGGAGGATGGTTCCTGCATGTTGGTTTGACTCCTGAGAAACCGAAAAAGCGTGCGCTGCCGCACGCTTTTCCTGTTTTATTTTAGTTTGCGCGGTTCACGCGGCCCATGACCATCATGGCACCGTCGTGCAGCAGGTCGGTCCACTGCCGCACAGCGGACTCCTTGCGGACGAGGACGCTGCCCTCGTCCAGGCGGATGTAGGTGATCTGGCTCTGGTCGATCTTCATCAGACCGAGGCGGGTGGCCGTCTCTTCCACGCTGGTGATGTTGGTGCGGTTGTTCAGTGCACTGTTGTAGTAGGTGTACTGGCTCTGCTCGCTGACGAGCTCCGCCTTGGCGTTCTGGATCTTGCTGTTCAGCTCCACCAGCTGGGACTCGCTCCACAGCAGGCTGACGGCAAAGCCCACCAGCAGCGCCGCCGAGAGCAGCTGCAATGCGTGCTGCATGGCAGCGCGCACCGGGTTCAGCCGGGGCTTGCCGCCTTTTTCCACCCGCAGCGGAACGTTCCGCTGCGTCTGGGGTGCTCTTCTGCGGCGCACCTCTGTCATATCATATGCTGCCTGGCCCATGGTACTCTCCTCCTCACTGATACTCCGCGGTGGTTAAATTTTTTCAAGAACGCGGAGATGTGCCGACCGGCTGCGCCGGTTCTCTTCCAGCTCCTGCGTATTTGCTTCGATGGGTCTGCGGGTGATGAGTTTTGCTTTGGCCCTGCCGCCGCAGACGCAGACCGGGAACTCCGGTGGGCAGGTGCAGGCGGTGGCCCAGCGGCGGAACTTGTTCTTCACCAGTCGGTCTTCCAGCGAGTGGAAGGTGATGATGCACAGCCGCCCGCCGGGGGCCAGATGCTCAAAGATGGTGTCCATGCCCTCTTCCAGTGCGTCCAGCTCGTGGTTGACTGCAATGCGCAGCGCCTGGAAGGTGCGGCGGGACGGGTTCTTGTTCTTACGCCGCTCGGCCGCCGGCATGGCGCTGGCCACGATGTCGGCCAGCTGCAATGTCGTCTCGATGGGGGAAGCCTCCCGTGCCTCGACGATCTTGCCCGCGATCTGCCAGGCGAAGGGTTCTTCGCCGTAATCCTTGAGGATGCGAGCCAGCTCCTCCCGGCTCTCGGTGTTCACGAGGTCGGCGGCGGTCTCGCCTTCCTGGCTCATCCGCATGTCCAGCGGAGCGTCTGCCCGGTAGGAAAAGCCTCTGGCGGCATCGTCCAGCTGGTGGCTGGAAACACCGAGGTCCAGCAGCGCTCCGTTGATCTTGTCGATGCCCAGCTGTTCCAGAGCTTGTCCCGCATAGCGGAAGTTGATCTGCACCACGGTGGCAGGCAGCCCGGCCAGCCGCGCCCGCGCGGTCTGCACCGCGTCCGGGTCCTGGTCCAAAGAGATGAGCCTGCCGCCCTGTTCCGCGTCCAGCCGCAGCGCGATCTGGCGGGAATGCCCCGCACCGCCTGCGGTGCCGTCCAGATAGATGCCTGCCGGGTCAATGGCAAGGCCGTCCAGGCACTCGTTCAAAAGCACAGGCACATGCTCAAACGAGGCCGGGTCAAAGGCTTGTCCGATCGTTTCACTGCCCATAGGGCCCAGCCTCCTTTCTGTCGTTTCAAGTTGCGTATCATCCGGCGATTTCACGCTGTTTTTTCCGTTTTTCGCCGTGTTTTTCTGCCCGCAGGCACACACTGCCCCAAGGCATCTCTCTGATACAGTTTTATTGTAACAAAACCGCCCTGCGAATGCAAGGCTTTTCGGGCTGGTTTTTCTCTCAAAATGTCACAAAAAAAGCCCCTGCAAGCCGTCACTTTTGCTGGCAGGGGCAACTGGGTTTTTCCGACAAACTCCGCTCACTGGGGTTTCCGGGGCGTCTGGCGCAGATTGGCGCGGACGTTCCGGACCTGCGCAGCGTTCTCTGCCATGGTCTCCTCGGTGGTCTTGAGCATATTATCACAGTAGTCGGTCACGGTCTGGCGGACGGTGCGGGCCTCGGTCTGGGCGGCGGAGACGATCTCGGAGGCGCGCTGCTGGGCCGCCTTGACGATCTCCGCCTCGCTGACGAGGATGCGGGCGCGGTCCTCGGCCTTTTTCACGATGGCCTGGGCCTGGGCGTTGGCCGAATCAATGAGCTGGGCGCGGTCGCTGACGATGGACTGCGCCTGCCGCAGCTCCACGGGCAGATTCTGGCGGATCTCGTCCAGATAATCCCGGATCTGCTCCACGTCCACGATCCGCTTGCCACCCGAAAGGGGCATCCCGGCGCTTTCTTCCAGCGCGTCCTCAATGGTATCCAAAAGCTCGTTCACGTTCATTCCGCATCTTCCTCTCCGGCAGGCTGCATGGGCTTCGTGTACTTCCACAGCAGCACCTTTCCATACTTATACTGTTTCTTCAGCGTCAGGCTGCCCACCTCGGCAGGCAGCACAAGGCCGGTCTCGCTCTCGCACAGGGCGATGCCGCCGGGCGCCAGCACCTTTTCCACGCTGGGAAGGATCTTTTCCAGCGTACCACCGTGGAACGGCGGGTCCAGCAGAACCAGGTCGAACTGCTCATGGCAGGCCGAGAGGTAGCGGGCCGCCTCGCCAATGTTGACCCGGCTGCGGTCAAACACGCCGCAGTTTTTGCAGTTTTTCATCACGATGTTCACGGCGTCGCGGTTCTCATCCAAAAAAACGCAGCGGGCCGCCCCGCGGGAAAGGGCCTCGATGCCCAGCTGGCCGCTGCCTGCGTACAGGTCCAGCACCCGGGCGCCGGGCAGATCAAATTGGACGATGCTGAACATGGCCTCCTTGACCTGATCGAGGGTGGGGCGGGTCACGTCGGTGCCGGGCAGTGCTTCCAGCCGTCTGCCCCGGGCTTCTCCTGCAATTACGCGCATGTTTGGCCTCCTTTAAAGCTCTTGTTTTCGTAACTTTATATTAAAGTCAAATCCCCGTGCTTTGTCAAGTAGCTGAGTTGCGCTCCGGGCTGTTTTGTGCTAAAATCAGGCCAGAACGCGCCGGAACTTCCGCGCGGCGCACAAAGGAGAGTATTTGTTATGCATGTTCTGCTCATCAACGGCAGTCCCCACGAAAAGGGCTGCACTTACACCGCCCTCAGCCTGGTGGCCGGGGAACTCAACGCTGCCGGCATCACCACTGAGATCTTGAATGTCGGCACCAAGCCCGTGGGCGGCTGCATCGGCTGCGGCGGCTGTGCCAAGGGCAATGGCTGCGTGTTTGGCGGCGTGGTCAACGAGGCCATCGAGAAAGCCCGGACCGCCGACGCCTTTGTCTTCGGTACCCCAGTGCACTATGCTTCCGCCTCCGGCAACATGACCAGCTTCCTGGACCGTCTGGCCTACGCGGGCGGCAAGTATCTGGCCTATAAACCCGCCGCCATCTGCGCTTCCGCCCGCCGGGCCGGCACCACCTCCGCGCTGGATCAGCTGGTCAAGTACCCGGAGTTCTTCCACATGCCGCTGGTGAACGGCTCCTACTGGGCCATGGTGCACGGCTC
>ERZ840517.3393-NODE-3393-length-12370-cov-2.539586_pt1 | contig 12370 bp, 10 predicted proteins | sample MGYA00519876_ERZ840517 | MGnify/ENA primary metagenome ERZ840517 (study PRJEB31850, sample SAMEA3708882) | human gut metagenome | biome: human gut; feature: human-associated habitat; material: faeces | place: China | collected 2014 ... | reverse complement strand
TCCATTCCCGATCCGCTTCGCTTCATCGAGACGAACGTAGTCGGAACGGCGACGCTTCTGAACGAGTGTCTCCTCTACTGGCGCGAAAACGGCACTTTGGAAACCTCCCGCTTTCACCACGTCTCGACCGACGAGGTGTACGGGAGTCTCGGTCCCGAAGGCTTCTTCACGGAGGAGACGCCCTATGCGCCGAGCAGTCCCTATTCGTCGAGCAAGGCTTCTTCCGACCTGTTGGTCAAAGCCTATGCGCGCACCTACGGGATGAACGTCACAATCTCGAACTGCTCGAACAACTACGGCCCCTGGCAGCACGACGAGAAGCTCATCCCCACGGTGATCCGCAAGTGCCTGGCGCACGAAGCGATCCCCGTCTACGGAACGGGCAAGAACGTGCGCGACTGGCTCTGGGTGGGCGACCACTGCCGGGCGATCGACCTCATCTTTCACGAGGGCCGCTCGGGCGAGCGCTACAACGTGGGCGGACACAACGAGAAGACGAATCTCGAGATCGTCGGGGCGATCTGTGCGCTCCTCGATGAACTGCGCCCTTGGGCGGGACACCGTTACGACGAGCTCGTCACCTTCGTTGAAGATCGTCCCGGGCACGACTTCCGCTACGCGATCGCGCCCGACAAGATTCAGCGGGAGCTCGGTTGGCGCCCCCTCACGCCCTTTGCGGAGGGGCTTCGCCAAACGGTGCTCTGGTACCTCAAGACCGCCTGATTTTTCGCCTTTCCAAAGTAATGAACCCCGCTTTTCCGCAAGGGAAAGGCGGGGTTCGTTTTGACGAAGAGCCGGTTTGGCTTAGGGCACCATTTCGTCGAGCTCTTCCTTCTTGACGACCTTCACGAGGTCTTCACGCTTGACGTTGAGGTAGTAGGCGATGGCCGCCGCCACGAAGACGGAGGAGTAAACGCCCAACAGAATACCGATCGTCAGGGCGAGCGAGAAGTAGTGCAGAGCCGGGCCCCCGAAGAAGAACATCGAGAGCGTCATGCACAAGGTCGACGAGTGCGTGATCACCGTACGGGAGATCGTCGCCGTAATGGCCGAGTCGATGATTTCCATCGTATCGGCCTTGCGCATCTTGCGGAAGTGTTCACGAACGCGGTCGAAAATAATGACCGATTCGTTCACGGAGTACCCCAAGACCGCGAGCACAGCGGCGAGCACCGGAAGCGAAAATTCCCATTGCATCACCGAGAAGATGCCCACCACGATCACGATGTCGTGGAGGTTGGCGATGATGGCCGCGATCGAGAACTTCCACTCGAATCGGAAGGCGAGGTAGATCACGATGCCGAGCACCACGAGCGCGAGCGCCGTGCCGCCGTCGCGGGCGAGTTCGTCGCCCACCTGCGGGCCCACGAATTCGGTTCGGCGAAGTTCCACGCCCGGGTTCTTCGCTTCGAGCACCTTCATGACGTTCGCGGCGACTTCACCCGACGTGACGCCTTCCTTGTTCGGAACGCGGATCACCACGTCGCGGGCCGTACCGAAGTTCTGCACGAGAACTTCGTTCGAGATCTCCTTCAGGTCCGTTCGGATCTGTTCGGTGTTCGCGGTCTGCGGGAAGTTCACTTCCATCTGCGTGCCGCCCGTGAACTCAATCGAGAACGCGAGACCGTGGGTGAAGATCCAATAGACGGCGATCAGGAAGCTGACAAGCGAGATGCCGTTCAGAATGTGACGATACTTCAGAAACGGAATCGTCTTATGAATGCGGAAAAACTCCATTCTTCAGCTCCTCACTTCGCTTCTTTGTTGGGACGCCAGATCTGGCCCACGTGCAGACGTGCGAGCTTCTTCTGACGGCCGTAAATGAGGTTGATCATCGAACGCGAGACCACGACCGAGGTAAAGATCGAGGTCAGAATGCCGAGACAGTGCACCACGGCGAAGCCGCGCACCGGACCCGAGCCGAAGATGAGAAGCGCGAGACCGGCGATCAAGCTCGTGATGTTCGAGTCAAGAATCGTTGCGAAAGCGCGCTCGTAACCTTCGGAAATGGCCACCTGCGGCGTTCGACCCTCGCGCAGTTCTTCACGCACGCGTTCGTTGATGAGCACGTTCGAGTCGACGGCCATACCGAGCGTAAGCGCCACGGCGGCGATGCCCGGCAACGTCAGCGTCGCCTGCAGCATCGAAAGGAGGGCGACGAGCATCATCACGTTGCAAAGGAGCGACACGGCCGAAACGATACCGAAGACCTGGTAGTAGATCGACATGAAAATCGCGATGACGACGAAGCCGTACAAGGTCGAGCGGAAGCCCGCCTGAATGTTGGCTTCGCCAAGACTCGGCCCGATCAGGCGTTCTTCGACGATTTCCATCGGGGCCGCGAGCGAACCGGCACGCAGCACGAGGGCCGTGTCGGTGGCTTCGACGGTCGTCATCTGGCCGGAGATCTGGACGCGGCCGCCGCCGATTTCCTGACGGATGACCGGCGCCGTCACGACCTCACCCTTCCCCTTTTCAAAGAGGATGATGGCCATGCGCTTGCCGACGTTTTCACGCGTGACGTCCTGGAAGATGCGGGCGCCCCGGTTGTCGAGCTCGAGGTTCACGGTCGGTTCCTGCGTCTGACCGTCAAAGCCCGGCTGGGCGTCGTTGAGGTTTTCACCCGTCAGAATGACGCGGCGCTTCACGAGGATCGGACGGCCGTCGCGTTCCTTGAAGAGTTCGTCGCCAAAGGGCACGTTCCCCTGGGCGAGCTGCGCAAGGGCTTCGGGGCTGTCGTCGACGAGACGCACTTCGAGGGTCGCCGTACGGCCGAGAATGTCCTTGGCCTTGGCGGTGTCCTGCACGCCCGGCAGCTGCACGACGATGCGGTCGGCACCCTGCTGGGCGATCACGGGTTCGGCAACGCCGAGTTCGTTGATTCGGTTGTGCAGCGTCGAGATGTTCTGCTTGAGGGCGTATTCCTGAATGTTCTGGAGCGCCTTCTGCGTGAGCGACGCGCGGATCACGTAGGGCTTCGTCGAGGTTTCGGGAAGCGTGAGCGTCAGATCGGGCTGCGTGTTGCGAAGAAGGTCGTTCGCGCGGGCGCGTTCTTCTTCGGAAGCGAAGTTGATCGTGATGTCGTTGCCGCTGCGGGAAATGCCCGTGTGACGGATGCGCTTGTCGCGAAGCTGCGTGCGAAGGTCGGTCGCGATCGCTTCGCCGCGCTTTTCAATCGCCGCGTGCATGTCGACCTGCAGGAGGAAGTGCACGCCGCCGCGCAAGTCCAGACCCAGATACATCGGGAGGGCGTTGATCGAAAGGAGCCACTCCGGCGTGTTCGGCACGAGGTTGAGCGCCACGATGTAGGAGGGATCCGAAGGATTCGGATTGAGCGCCTTTTCAATCACTTCGCGCGCCTGCAGCTGCTTTTCGGCTTCCGTCGGCTCGAAGCGCACGCGGATGGAATTCTGCTGAGCGCCCTGCTCGTAGAAGACGCCGTTGGGCTGGATCTTCGCCTCGGCGAGCAACGTTTCGACGCGCTTGAGCGTGTCTTCCGTCACCTTGACCGTGGCCTTGCCCGAGGAAACCTGCACCGCGGGGGACTCTCCGTAGAAGTTCGGCAGCGTATAGACGAGACCGATGAGGAGAGCGACGACGATGACCAGGTATTTCCAAAGAGGATATCGGTTCATGCTTGTCTCCGTCACGCGAAGCGATGCGCCCCGGACGTGACCTAACGGGAAAAAATCGAACGCGAAGTTCGACCGTTTGAATCGCCGAAAGGCGCCGAAGGTCGATTCTCGACCTTCAACGCCTTTCTCGAATCGCTTTCGCGGGGCTTAGAACTTGAGCGTGCCCTTCGGAAGGACCGACTGCACCGCGGCGCGCTGCATGCGAACGCTCACGGACTTGCCGTCGACCGTCGCGATCGTAAGCGTCACGGTCTGTTCCTGAACGGCTTCGATGCGGCCGGCGAGACCGCCGATCGTCATGACTTCGTCACCCTTCGTGAGCGCTTCGCACATCTGCATGTGTTCCTTCTGACGCTTCTGCTGCGGACGAATCAGGAAGAACCAGAAGAGCGCGAAGATGATGATGAGGGGAACGACCTGAACCAGGAAACCTTCCATCCCGCCCGGAGCGGCTTCGGCCGCGTAGGCGTTGTCAATAAACCACATGGGAGAACTCCACTTATAAAAAATCAAGATTTCTCCCGCCGCTACGGAGCGGCGGGGGAAAGACGTGCGCTCCATTATACGAGCGAACGTCTTGACGCAAACTTAAAACGAAGCGCGTTATTCGATGCCGCGGGCCCGATCGGCCGCAAACTGCGCCTTCCACTCTTCGAACGTCCCCGCTTCGAGGGCGTCGCGCATCTCCTGCATCAGGTTCAGATAGTAGGAGAGGTTGTGGATCGTGTTGAGCCGCGCGCCGAGGATCTCGCCCACCTTGTGGAGGTGATGCAAATACGCGCGCGTGAAGTTGCGGCAGGTGTAGCAGTTGCAGGTCGGATCCAGGGGACGCAGATCGTTCTTGTAGCGGCTGTTCTTGATCTTCACGTCGCCGAAGCGCGTGAAGAGCCAGCCGTTACGGGCGTTCCGCGTCGGCATCACGCAGTCGAACATGTCGATCCCGTTCGAGACGCCCGCCACGAGGTCTTCGGGCGTGCCCACGCCCATCAGATAGCGGGGACGGTCGTCGGGGAGCTTGTGCACGATCGCGTCCATGATGCGGAGCATCTCTTCCTTCGGTTCCCCGACGGAGAGACCGCCCACGGCATAGCCGTGAAAGCCGATTTCCTTGAGGCCCGCGAGCGACTCTTCGCGCAGATGCTCGAACATGCCGCCCTGCACGATCCCGAAGAGCGTGTTGGGATTTTCGAGGCGTTCGAATTCGTCCTTCGAGCGCTTCGCCCAGCGAAGGCTCATGCGCATCGACGCGGCCGCTTCGGCTTCGGTCGCCGGACGGTCGCCGATCTTGTAGGGCGTGCACTCGTCCAAGACCATCGTCACGTCGGAATTGAGGACGCGCTGAATCTGCATCGAGATTTCCGGCGTAAGGAAGAGCTTCGCCCCGTTGATCGGGTTGCTGAACTTCACGCCTTCTTCGGTGATCTTGCGAAGCTCGCCGAGACTGAAGACCTGAAAACCGCCCGAGTCGGTGAGGATGGGCTTATGCCACTGCATGAAGTCGTGCAGGCCCCCGTGCGCGCCGATCACGTCGAGGCCCGGGCGCAGCCACAGGTGGAAGGTGTTGCCGAGAATGATCTGCGAGCCAATCTCGGTAAGTTCGTTCGGAGCCATCGCCTTCACGGACCCGTAGGTGCCGACCGGCATGAAGATCGGCGTTTCGATCGTGCCGTGATTGAGCGTCAGCGTCCCTCGGCGGGCGCGCCCGCAGGTCGTTTTGACGGAAAAAGAAAAGGACATGGTCGAATCCTTGCGTTAGTCGATGGAGTGAGCGGCCTCGGGGTCGCGCTCGAGGAAACAGGCGTCGCCGTAGCTGAAGAAGCGGTAGCGGCTTTCCACGGCGTGACGGTAGGCTTCGAGGATGCGCTGGCGGCCGACAAGAGCCGAGACGAGCATGAGAAGCGTCGACTTCGGAAGGTGAAAGTTCGTCACGAGCGCGTCGACGATCTTGAATTCGTAGCCCGGAGTAATGAAGAGCGCCGTGTCGCGGGCGCCGGCTTCCACATGGCCCGGACGATCCGCCGCGCTCTCGAGCGTGCGAAGCGAGGTCGTGCCGACCGCGACGACGCGGCGGCCTTCGGCCTTCGCGCGGTTGATCGCTTCGGCCACGTCTTCGGGCATGCGGTACCACTCGGAGTGCATATGGTGTTCAGAAAGCTTTTCGACGCGCACGGGCTGGAAGGTCCCCGCCCCGACGTGAAGCGTCACGTAGGCGATCTCGACCCCTTTGGCCTTGAGGCGCGCAAGGAGCTCTTCCGTGAAGTGAAGCCCCGCCGTAGGGGCCGCCACGGCGCCCGGATACTGGGCGTACACCGTCTGATAGCGGGTTTCGTCGTTCTTGCTGTCTTCGTGCTCGATGTAGGGCGGAAGCGGCACGTGGCCCTCTTCGTCGAGGACGTCGAGGACGGGACGCTCAAAGGCGAGTTCGAAGAACTGTCCTTCGCGCCCCATGACCGTCACGACGGCGTTCCCAAAAAAGAGTTTGGTGCCCGACTTCGGAGACTTGCTCGCGCGAAGCATCGAAATGGCGTGCGTTTCGTCGGTGACGCGTTCAATGAGGGCTTCGACGGCGCCGCCCGTTTCCTTCTTCCCGAGAAGGCGCGCCTTGATGACGCGCGTGTTGTTGGCGATGAGAAGATCGCCCGGGCGCAGGTATTTTTCGATGTCGGTGAAGGTGCCGTCCTCCATCACGTCGCGGGTGACGTGCAGAAGACGCGAAGCCGTCCGGTTTTCCAGAGGATATTGAGCGATGAGCTCCTGCGGGAGCTCGAAATCAAAGTCGGATAGGTATTGTTCTCGCATGGCTTGACCGGCCAGGATGAAAAGAAAAGGACGTATTGTACTCAATCCGTACGGAGGGCTCTCAGGATTCGCCCGACAATTGCACGGGCCCGAGCAAAACCGAACCCGAGCGACGGGCCCCGTTGTCGTAGACCTCCGCCCCCACCGCCTCGACGCTCAAAAACATGTCGAGAAGGTTCCCCGCCAAGGTCATCCCGCCCACGGGATGAACGATGACGCCGCGCTCGACCCAGAAGCCCGAGACGCCGCGGGAATAGTCCCCCGTCACTGGGTTGAGTCCGCGTCCGATCGTGTCGGTGACGTAAAGGCCCGTTCCAAGGCGCTCGAGCATCCCCTTTTCCGTCATGTCGGAGGTCGTCTCGGAGCTCGTCAAAATCAGGTTGTAGGCGCCGCCCGCGTTCCCGGTCGTGCGGCAGCCGAGCTTGCGCGCGGTGTAGCTCGAAAGGAATTTTCCCCGCAGGACGCCCTCTTCGACGATCGCGCGGCGCTGTCCCGCGCAGCCTTCGTCATCGAAGACGCCCGAGCCGATCGCACCGGGAATATAGGGATCTTCCAGCACGGACACATGGGTGGGAAGAATGGCCGTACCCTCCCGTCCGAGGAGGCACGAGGTCTTGCGGTAAAGAGCCCGTCCCGAGAGAAGGTCTTCGAGCATGTCCAGGAATTCGGTCGCGACGTAGGGAGCGAAAAGCACCCGAACCGATCCGCCGGGAATGGACTTGCGGCCGAGCTTCGCAGCGGCTCGTTCGGCCGCGCGCCGTCCGAGCGTCTCGGGATCGGGGAGTTCCGTTGCGCTTCGGCCCTGTCCCCACCAGGCGTCCTGTTCGAAGTCGTCGCCCTTGGCCGCCACCGCCACGCAGTCGACGTCGTGACGGGAATAGTCGTAGCCCGCGGAAAAGCCAAGCGAATTGACGAGCGTGAAGCGCCCCGACGAAGTCGTAAAGACCGCGCCGTCCGTGTTCTCAACGGACGGATCGACCTTCAGGGCGGCCTCTTCGGCCTTCGCGAGGTAGGCGATCGCGTCCTCGGGCGTTCCCTCATAGGGGTGGCTGAGCGACAAATCCCGAAATTCCGTCTGCAGGTCGCGCTCCTCGGGAAGGCCCGTCGCCTCGTCTTCTTCAGCGACGCTCGCGATCGCGACCGCCGCGCGCACCGCGCGCTCGACGGATCGCTCGGAGAAGTCCGAGGTCGTGGCGCTTCCCCGGCGCTTACCCTTCCAGACGGCGATCGAGAGCACCTTTTCCGACGTGTATTCGAGGGCTTCGACCTCGCCCATTCGGTAGGTCACGCTGAAGCCTCGGTCGGCGCTCACTTCGGCCGCGCATTCGTCGGCTCCGAGTTTCAAAGCGCGCTCGAGCGCGGCCTTCGCCACGGCTGCGGTTTCGTTCGTTTTCGGACTCTTCGCCTCTTCGCGTTCCATGCGCATCTCCCGCCACTGAAAGCCGTTATCATACGGTTTTCTTTTAGGATTTCAAGGTTATGCGTCAGGACTTCATTGAGGACGACGAAGAGATCGAGCGCGGTCCCTCCAAATCGCAGCTCAAGCGCGAACAGCTCGAATTGCAGGAGCTCGGACGCGAAATGACGAAGTTGGGCGACGACCAACTCAAGCGCATTCACCTCCCCGAAGACGTGCTTGCGGAAATCGTCGAATTTCGCCGCATGCGCTCCTTCGGAGCCCAGCGCCGTCAGCTGCAGCTGATCGGCAAGAAAATGCGCAACATGGATCCCAAGGCCGTGCGCGAGGCGATCGACCGCGCGACCGGCGAATCCCGCGCCGCCGTTGCTCTCCTTCACCGCTGCGAGACGCTGCGCGACAAAATGATTGAAGAGGACGACGCCGTGAAGAAGTTCATCGACGAACACCCCGAAGTGGACATTCAGGCCCTTCGCACGCTCGTTCGCGGCGCCCGCAAGGAGCGCGAACTCCAGAAGCCGCCGAAGAACGCGCGCGAACTCTACCGCTTCCTCCACGCGATGCTCGAGAAACCGCTCGACCTCTTCCGCGAAGAGGAAGAGGACGACGAAAACGCCTGATCTTTGAAGAAAAGGACACCGGCATGAAACCGCCCCGCAAAACGGAAAACGAACTGATTCTCGGGCTCGTCTCGGTCTCCGACCGCGCGAGCCGAGGCGTCTATCGCGACGAAGGCATTCCCGCGCTCGAAGCCTGGATGCGAAAGGCCGTGAAGAATCCCCTCACGATTCACAAGCGCCTCATCCCCGACGAACGCTTCGACATCGAGAAGACGCTTCGCGAACTCGTCGACATCATCGGCTGCGACCTCATTCTCACGACGGGCGGTACGGGTCCGTCGCGACGCGACGTGACCCCCGAGGCGACGCTCGCCGTCGCGACTCGCGAAATGCCGGGCTTTGGCGAACAGATGCGCGCGATTTCGGGGCACTTCGTGCCGACCGCCATTCTCTCGCGCCAGGTGGGCGTTCTTCGCGAAACGCCCGACCATGCGGCCCTCATCATCAATCTGCCGGGGCGTCCCAAGGCGATCGCCGAAACGCTCGAAGGCCTCAAGGATGAAGAAGGCCGCTCGATCGTAAACGGCATCTGCCCTCTGCGGCTGCGTTCTTCCAGATGTTCTCTGCTCATAGCAATGAATACCTGCTGCATAAAATTGTCAAGATCCGGCACAATATATGTATTCCACAAAAGATCCCACTCTCCCGCTACATAAAGATCCATATGCGGCACAATAAAGCGATACCAAAATACCGTGTTGCTATTGACGATAGAATAGCGCGTTTTTTTGCGATTGGTCTCCTCCGTGATCGCCGTCTGCTTTGTGACAACACCGATCGACATCAGCGCATTCAGATAAGGAACAACAACATCCTTTGGCTTGCCAACCTCAGCGGATAACTGATTGACACGGTTCATGCCCTGCGCCATCGCCGATAAAATGCAATTATAATAGGACAACTCCCTGAGTTCCATCCCCATGACCTGTTCCGGCAGAAGTGCCGCCTGTCCCGGATTTCCGGCGAAGATTACCTCAGCCGCATCCTTTACGGACTTTCCCTGCATACGCAGGATCTGCGCCGGGATACCACCGCTGATACCATAGTAAAGTGCCAGATCTTCCCCTGCTGCCTCAGGGAAAAACTGCTTTGTCTCCAGAAAATCCATGCCGGTCAGATTCAAATGCAGATCGATCGTATCTTTCCATCTGGCTTTCTTTCCATAGAGATATTTCTCCATCAAAAGGAAGGCATCTCCGCAAAGGATAAGCTTGATCGGAAGATCCCGCCAAACTCTCGTCACATAGGAAAACAAGATTTCATCAAAATCGGCATCCGCCTTAACAAAATTCGGATATTGATCGATCACGAGCAAAAGTTTTTCCTGCTTTGCTATTTCTGTGATCGCATCTAAGAGGTTTTCTAATGATGCCTCACTTCTTTTTCCGGTATCCTCTCCCGCTGCCACGCCTGCTATATCTGCCTTTGCCAATACCTGCGTAAACATGGAAAGTTCCTGCTTTCCTGTTGTCTCATAAGCATGAAAATAGATTGCCTTTTTCCCATCTGCAAAATGACGCAAAAGTGTCGTCTTACCCATACCAAGCGCACCACTCACACAGGCAAGGGCTTCTTTATCTCCTTCATAAAATGCGTTTAACGCTTCCAGTTCTTTCTTTCGTCCAATAAACATCTGTCTGCTTTCGTCTCCCCGAAATTCTTCTATAAGTAATAAAACCTGCGCTTCTGTCTATAATCTGTCAAGAAGCGACAGGTTTTATTGTAATACGTTTCAACTAAACTTTCAATGCATTTGAAGCAAATAAAAAAACTAGTAGTTTACGCCATCTTTCACCTACAAGATATGGTGGGCGACAGATCGCTCCATGCTTATACTACATCGTCACTTGCCGTCACATGCCTTTCCTTCACTAAGACTTCCTTGCCATCAAAGGCAAATGCTATTTCATAAATATTATTTCTCGCAATACCGGAAGCAATCAAATCTGACGCATAATTTTTTTCTTACATCTTCTGCAAGTCGCATTCTGCTTTCCTATGAAAAAGAGACTGGCGTCTGCCAGTCTCTTTCCGGGTTGGGCTGTTATATATTTCAAATAATATAACCTGATTTAATTACTGAATGTCCTCGTCTCTGAGTCCATTAGATCCGTCTGCATGCTCGAATGCTGCAAGTTCCGGATGCTCTCTCTTTTCTTCTGTATAGTTCTCGTAAGAAGGCTTCTTGTGCTTCTGCTCTGCCCAGATACGATCTGCAACAGGTCCCCACTCTTCTGCATAGTGATCGCACTTAGAGCAAAGATGCTCAACGGTCTCCTCTGCCTCAGCGTTTGTTCCCTTAGCACCGGTCTTGTTTACCATTTCTCTTAAGAGTTTTGGATTCTCAAGCATTGGGCATGGACGCAGATGGTTTCTGTTAAATGGCTGTCCTTCATGATATGCCTTGAAAAGTGGGCTCTGTAACATCTCAAGGATTGACTTGTCATGGATGTTAGAGTCTGAGAAGTGGATAAATACGCAAGGCTCTGCATCACCCTGTGCATTGATGTGGAAGTAGTTACGTCCACCAGCGATACATCCACCAACAAATTCTCCATCATTCTGGAAGTCCATTGGGAAGAATCCGATATCATTGTCACCGGTACGAACCCAACGAATCTTCTTGATGATCTAAAGTAGGCATCAATTCCGGTGCTGCATTCTGTCCTACAGGCATGTAATGGAAGTAGAATCCGAAACGAGCACCCTTGTCAGCGATGAAACGTAAGAACTTCTCATCGGTAACTGCCTCAACGTTGTCTCTGGTGTAGCAGATAGAAGTACCGAATACGATACCGTATTCTTTCAAAAGATCCATTGCCTTCATAACTGCTGCATAATGTCCTTCACCACGACGACCATCGTTTGTCTCTGGTGTTCCTTCGATAGAAAGAAGGAATGTAATATTTCCAAGTTCTACGATCTTCTTACATAACTCTTCATCGATCAATGTAGAGTTAGAGAAAAGACCAAACATACAATCGTTATGCTTCTCAGCAAGTTTTAAAATATCAGCCTTACGAACGGTAGGTTCTCCACCTGTCATAAAGTAAAGATAAGTTCCAAGTTCCTTACCCTGTGTAACGATCTTATCCATGTCTTCGTATGACATGTTGTTCTTATGACCATATGTACCAGACCAGCATCCTACACAGTGGAGGTTACATGCGTCTGTCGGATCAAACAAGATCAGCCAAGGAATGTTACAGTTGTACTTCTCACGGTTTGCTCTGATCGTCTTTGTTCCACGGAAAAATGCTTCATATCCTAAATTCAGAAGGAATTTCTTAGCATAGTTCGGGTTTGTCTCATCCAGAACACGGTTCACAAATTTTACCCATCTGTTCTCCGGATTCTTTACATACTCTCTAACCTTATCCAGTGTTGCCTTATCTGTGCCCTCTCCCCAGAAAGCCTCTGCCTTGTCAATAAGATTAAGGAATGTTTCCTGTCTTTTTGCGATATCATCTGTCTTTGTCAACTTACCAACGATACCATTGACCATTATCTCAAAAGCTTTTCTTTCTGCTTTGTGCTGTGCGTTTTCAACTAATGAAGCCATGCTAATTTCCTCCCTCTTTTTCTTCTTTGTCTTTTACCTTTGCTAGTATAAGAAATAACGTGGTTTTTTGACATATACAATAGATTTTCTGTGTATGGTCGCATTATACATTTTCGCGAATTTGTATATCTGACTTGACAAAATCTATACTTTGTTTGCCACATTTTGTTTGTTCAAGTATAATTAAAATATAAATCTAAGTGCTCATAACAGCGGAAAGGAGCGCATATTATGCCAGGATTCGCCTCACATTACCTTTTTGGACAACAGTCACTTTCACATCTTAAAGAAGATCAGGAATATCATATCCTGTCCTTACATCCACATGCCTATAATC
>ERZ840517.3392-NODE-3392-length-12371-cov-9.005684_pt1 | contig 12371 bp, 10 predicted proteins | sample MGYA00519876_ERZ840517 | MGnify/ENA primary metagenome ERZ840517 (study PRJEB31850, sample SAMEA3708882) | human gut metagenome | biome: human gut; feature: human-associated habitat; material: faeces | place: China | collected 2014 ... | reverse complement strand
AGACTTCCTTGGCCAGCTGCTTGCGGCGCTCCTCGGTGGGAGCCGGGAAGTTCAGGCGGATGGTCTGGCCGTCGTCGATGGGGTTGATGCCCACGTCGCTGGCCATAATGGCCTTGCTGATGGCACGCAGCAGAGTGCGGTCCCAGGGGGTGATGGTCAGGGTGCGGGCCTCGCTGACAGCCACGGATGCCACCTGCTGGATGGGGGTGGGCGCGCCGTAGTAGTCCACGGTCACCTTGTCCAGCACAGCGGGGTTTGCACGGCCTGCACGCACAGCGGCCAGCTCGCGGCCCAGGTGCTCCACCGAGCTCTTCATCTTTTCTTCGTAAACCTTGGTGTTGCTGCTCATTGTTGTAGTCTCCTGTTCCTGTTGATATATTCGGTGGGCAGAGTGCACCGGGCAGCCCCGCCCTTCATTGTATGTTTCTGCGCAGAAGGCTATACGCGGTCAGCCCTCATACACCAGCGTGCCCACGTTCTCGCCCTGCACAGCCTTTGCGATGTTGTCCGGGTCGGCCAGATCAAACACCAGGATGGGCAGCTTGTTGTCGCGGCACAGGGTGGCAGCGGTGCCATCCATGACGGCCAGCTGGTCCTCCAGCACCTTGGTGAAAGTGAGGGTATCGTACTTCTTGGCGTCGGGGTACTTGTGGGGGTCCTTGTCGTACACGCCATCCACCATGGTGGCCTTGAACATCACATCGGCGCTCACTTCCACGGCGCGCAGGGCCGTTGCCGTGTCGGTGGAGAAGAAGGGGTTGCCGGTGCCGCCGCCAAACACGGCGATCTTGCCCTCGTCCATGGCGCGCAGGGCGTCTTTGCGGGTAAAGGGCTGTGCCACCTGGGGCATGGTGATGGAGGTGAACACCTCGGTGGGCACGCCCAGCTGCTCCAGCTTGTCGGAGACGGCCAGAGCGTTCATTACCGTAGCCAGCATGCCGATCTTGTCGGCCAGGGTGCGCTCCATCTTGCCGCTGGAACGGCCGCGCCAGAAGTTGCCGCCGCCCACCACGATGCCGATCTGAACCCCCAGATCGTGGGCCTTTTTCACGCCGCCGCAGATCGCATCCATGGTCGGCTCGTCAAAACCCATGCCTTTTTCGCCGCCCAATGCTTCGCCGCTGATCTTGAGCAGGATACGCTGATATTTCAATGCCATAATCCAAACACCACCTGTTTATATTCCGCCGGGCTGTGTGCCCGGCATTGTTATTCAAGTGTATTTTACAATAAAACACGCATAAAGTAAACAGGAAATCTGCCCAGAAAATATGGAACGTTTTATGAACAGGCCCTCGGCAAAATTGGGGCTAGACATTTTCCGGCAGACATGCTATACTATTCTTCGCAAATGCGGGCATCGTACATCGGCTAGTATATCAGCCTTCCAAGCTGAGGAGGTGGGTTCGATTCCCATTGCCCGCTCCACGAAAAAGGCACGCTGATTTGTCTGGAATCAGCGTGCTTTTTTATTATTTACCACGCTTTTTACCTCACATAGCAAAACAGCAGGCAGTTCCCGCAAAAAGGAGCTGCCTGCTGTTGTTTTTTCATTCTGTCAGGCCCAGGGCTGCAAACTCTCTTGCAAGGCCGTCCTCGTACACGGTGGGGGCGATGCGGTCGCACAGCTGCTTCAGCCGCTCCGAGCCGTTGCCCATGCACACACTGATCCCGGCGGCCTGGGTCATCTGCAGGTCGTTATCGCTGTCGCCAAAGCCAATGGTATCTTCCTGCGGGTGGCCCAGATGGCGGCAGATGGCCCGGATGCCGGTACCCTTGTCGAATTTGCGGTTGATGAGCTCCCCGTTCACCATGCCGTCATCCATGGTGTCCAGGTTGCTCTCGCAGAACACGAACTGGTCCTGATACAGCCGCTTGGCCTCGTCCAGATCGTGCAGGTGCTCAGCAATGTACACGATCTTGTAGATCGGCTGACCGTCGTACCGGTCCAGCGGGGTCAGGCTCATGCCGTCCTGCATGGCCTTGCGCCAGCGGGCTGCTTCGCTGTTCAGGGGCTTGTCCGGCGCGTCGGCGGTAAACTTCCAGCGTGCGGTCATCTTCGGCCCGGCAAAGGTCTCGTCACGGGACTCCAGCGTGTAGTCCACGCCGTGCTGCTCCAGCACGGCGCTCAGCCCGCTGCACTGTTCCGGCTCCATGGGCAGGTCCACCAGCACCTGCCCGTCGCAAAGCACATAGCCGCCCGCGCTGCAGATGGCACCGTCAAAACAGCCGTACTCCAGCAGCGGCGCGGTCATGCGCAGGTTGCGTCCGGTGCACAGAAACAGCTTGTGCCCGTTGGCCCGGGCCGCCCGCAGCGCCTGCAGGGTGCTGTCCGGGATGAGCATATCCCCCGGCGGCAGCAGGGTGCCGTCAATGTCCAAAAAGATCAGCTTACGGTTCATGCGTCCTCCTTCATCCGGATCGAACCACGGTCCACCACGCTGTACCCCAGGGTGGTCTGGCGGACAGGGCCGCCATTTTCCGGGTGCTCCAGCATCTGCAGCAGCATCCGGGCGGCTTCCACACCCACCTGTTTCTGGTAAAAGCGCACGGTGGTCAGACCCGGCTCCACAACGCCGCCCACCCAGCTGTCGCCAATGCCGGCCAGACTGACCTGGGTGCCGATGGCGCGGCCTGCCGCCCTGAGTGCCCGCATGGCCCCCAGCGCCACCGTGTCGGTCACGCACACCACGCCGTCCAGATCCGGGCAGCAGGCCAGCAGCTCGTTCATGCAGCGCTCGCCCTCTTCCATGGTAAAGGCAGAGCAGCACAGCCGGGGCAGCTTGTCGCCGTCCAGCCCGGCAGCGTTCAGGGCGTCCTGCACACCCTGACGGCGCGCAAGCCCGACGGCCTGATCCTTCTCGGTGCCGCCGATGTACACCAGCCTGCGGTGCCCGCAGGCCAGCATCCGCTGGGCCAGCTCCCGGGCCGCACTGCGATCGTCGTTGTACACGCAGGGCACCTCCGGGAAGCGCTGCCCGGTGACCACCAGCGGCACCCGGCAGGCCTTGAAGGCCCGGGCCAGCTGAGGGCTGTAGTAGCACCCCAGCAGGATGATGCCCGCCACATGGTTGCGCTGCATGGCGGTCAGGTAGCCAAGCTCCCGCTGCTCGTCCAGCTCGGTGTTGCCCAGCAGAATCAGGTAGTTCTGTTGATCCAGTTCGCTGGCGATGCCGGCGGTGATCTGCCCCACCGACTGGGAGCTGATGCTGGGGGCAATGACCCCGATCTGGTTCACCCGGCCGGTGCGCAGAGTCTGCGCGGCGGCGTCCGGGCGGTAGCCTGTTTTTTCCACCACTTCCCGGATGGCTTCCCGCTTCTGTTCACTGAGCGGCCCGCCGTTGAGATATCGGCTGACTGCCGCGCTGGACACGCCAGCCATTTTTGCGATGTCACTGATGGTCATGGGGCAAGTTCCTCTCACACGCTCTGCATCCCGCAGATTGTAAACGTTTTCACTTTCTATTATAAACCGGCCTGCACCGTCCCGCAAGGGGTGCAATGGCCTGTTTTGTTGCAGCGGCATCCCCAGTTTTTGGCAGTCCTGCACAAATCCGCTTGCATCTGGCAAGCAGGATCCAACTCTTTTTTGCTATTCCGGCGGGCAGCCCTTACAGGACACCCATGTGCAGTGCCCGCAGCAGCAGGCCCAGCACCAGCACCACCAGCAGCAGGGTCAGGATGGTCCTGTTCCCGGTGCGCTTCTTTTTGGAGCTGCGGCGTGCCGGAGCGCTGCGCTTGCGGGCAGCCGTGCGGCTGTTGTTCGACGCTTTCCCGCCCGACGCTCTGCTGCCGGTACGGGCCGCAGGCTTCGCCGCTTTGCTCTGCCCGCGGGTGTTGTCGGCCGGGCGGGCCGCTTTCCGGGCACCGCACTGCTCCAGAAAGCTCTCGGCCTCCCGGTAATACTGGGCCAGCTCGTTTTCCCGGAAGGCAGTGTCCGCATACCCTTCTTCCAGGCTCTCGATGGCCTCATTGAACAGCAGTGCGGCCTGCGCTGCATCCTGTGCGTCGGCGGCATGGGCCGCCTCGTTGCGGGCGGTGCGCACCGCGTTGCAGGCCCGGCGGGCCGCTCCGGGGTGCCGGGTATTGCCCAGCAGATCCAGCGGTTTGGCGGCGTCCTTCTCCGGGTCCAGCAGCACCCGCATGCACAGAGTGGTGTCCAGCTGCTGCCAGCTGGTCTTGCCGCTCAGGTCCGGCATCCGGTCGTAATAGTCCGGGCTTTCCTTCTGGCGCTGGGCAATGTGCCGCAGCAGCGCGTCCAGACTGTGGCTGCCCGGCTTCTGCTCCCAGTGCCAGCGCAGCAGGCGGCGGCTGATCTCGTCGCATTCGGTCTTGATCTCAAATGCAGCCTGCAATGCTTCGTCCTGCATAATGGCCTCCTTTTTCCTTCTTGTGCAGAAAAGGCGGAGGTGGCACGCGCCTTCCTCCGCCTTCTTTCTGCATTCTTTTACAGCATGAATTGATAATACACAAAGCCGCACAGGGCCACTGCCGCACAGACGATGGCCGTGATGGGCGGCACCCAGCGGATCAGCGCTTCGGCCACGCTGTCGCGGTCATCTTCCTCGTCCTCGTCCAGATCGTCATCCGGCACTTCCTGCACCGGTTCGGCGCGGCGGGAGGGCGTGGGGATCACCCGGGTGCCCTCGTCGGCACTGCTGCCCGGGAACGCCGCCCGGGTGGATGCATCCAGCACACGGGTGTGCTCCTCGGCATCCTCCAGCGGCTCGCGGCGGAGCTCAAAGGGTTCCACCTCCTCGGCCGGGCTGCGGGGTGCGCTCACCACGCGGGTAGGCTCCTCGCCAGCGGGTGCAGCCCCCACGATGCGGGTAGGCTCTTCCGCTGCGGCGGGCTGCGCCGGAACCTCGGCCGCGGGCCGGGCAGGCTGCTCCGGCTGCAGCAGCGTGTTCAGCGCGTTCTGCAGCAGGATGCGGTCACACCGGCACTCGGTGCAGTAGACCGTATCTTCCTCTTTGGGATGGAATGCACCGCAGGCGCAGTACCAGCCGTTCTCAAACACCTGGGGCTGATACTTCAGGCCGGTGCGGTTCATGCGGCTTTCCAGCGCCTTCTGCAGCTCCGGGCTCAGGCGGCGGGGTGCCGACAGGCGCACCCGCTTGATGTCCTTGAGGTGCACCACGCGCTTGCCGTTGTACACGTTGACCAGCGAGACGTCCACACTGGTGATGGCCTTGGACGTAATGAACACGGCATCATCCATGCCAAACAGCTCGCCGGGCTTCACTTCGATGTCCCGGTACTCAAACTGATCCTCACACAGGATCACGCCGTCCACGCCCTTGCACTTGAAGTGCACTTCCAGAGCGGTCAGGGTCACGCGGGAAATGTTCTTGAAGGTCAGGCAGACGGCATTCTCGCCGCTGACATCCCCCCGCAGCAGCTCCACGCAGACAAACTGCACCGGGCTGCCCGGGGTGTAATAGTTCGCACGGGTCCGTGCGACCGGGTTGAAGTTTTCCTCCACGACACTCGCTCCTTTCCGGGATCAGTCGTTTGCTTCCGGGGCATCCTGCTCCGGTGCGGGAGCCTGCTCCGACTGCTGGCCGGTCGGCTGTTCTGCCGTCTCGGCCTGCTCGGCATGCTCTGCGGTCTCTGCCTTCTCGGCGGTCTCCACAGGCTGGGCAGGCTGCACGGTCTGCTCCGGCTGCCCGGCATCCGGGTCCTCCCGCGGGGGCAGGGTGCCGCCGGCCATGATGGTATTGAACTCCTGTTCGTTGAGCTTTTCGCGCTCCATCAGGGCCTTGGCCAGTGCATGCAGCTGGTCGATGTGCTCGGTCAGGGTGCGGCGGCAGTTCTCATAGGCCTCGTCGATGATGTCCCGCATCTCGCCGTCGATCTCGGCTGCGGTGGTCTCGCTGTAGCCCTTGCCCTGGCCCAGATCACGGCCCAGGAAAGTCTCCTCCTGCGAGGTGCCATAGACCACGGGGCCCAGGCGCTCCGAGAAGCCGTACTTGGTGATCATCTGCCGGGCGATGTTGGTGGCCTGCTGCAGGTCGTTGGAGGCACCGGTGGAGATATCCTCCAGGATCAGCTGCTCGGCCACGCGGCCGCCCAGGCTGGACACGATGTCCTCGAACATCTCGCCCTTGGTCACATAGCTGCGATCCTTTTCGGGCAGGTACATGGTGTAGCCGCCGGCCTGACCGCGGGGGATGATGGTGATCTCATGCACGCGGGGGTGGTGCTTGCAGTAGAAGCCCGCCACGGCATGGCCTGCCTCGTGGTAAGCGGTGAGCTTTTTCTCCTCGGGGGTCACCACACGGCTCTTCTTTTCCGGGCCGGCCATCACCTTCATGGAAGCCTCTTCGATGTCCTCCATGGTAATGGCCTTGCGGCTGCGGCGGGCTGCCAGCAGGGCAGCCTCGTTGACCAGGTTCTCCAGGTCGGCACCGGCAAAACCGGCGGTGCGCTGGGCGATGACCTTCAGCGACACATCCGGAGCCAGCGGCTTATTCTTGGTGTGCACCTTCAGGATCTCTTCGCGGCCCTTGACGTCCGGCAGGCCCACAAAGACCTGACGGTCAAAACGGCCGGGACGCAGCAGCGCCTTGTCCAGAATGTCGGCACGGTTGGTGGCAGCCATCACGATGATGCCGTCGTTGGCCTCAAAGCCGTCCATCTCCACCAGCAGCTGGTTCAAAGTCTGCTCGCGCTCGTCGTGGCCGCCGCCCAGACCGGCACCGCGCTGACGGCCCACTGCGTCGATCTCATCAATGAAAATGATGCATGGCATCGTCTTTTTCGCCTTGTCGAACAGGTCACGCACGCGGGATGCGCCCACGCCGACGTACATTTCCACAAAGTCGGAGCCGGAAATGGAATAGAACGGCACCCCTGCCTCACCGGCACAGGCACGGGCCAGCAGGGTCTTGCCGGTACCCGGAGGGCCCACCAGCAGCACGCCGTGGGGGATGCGGGCACCCAGCGTATTGAACTTGTCCGGGCTCTTGAGGAACTCCACCACTTCCTTGAGTTCCTCTTTTTCTTCGTCCTCACCGGCAACGTCGGCAAAGGTAGCGGTCTTTTTGTTCTCGCGCTCATCCTTCACGCGGGCCTTGCCCACGTTCATGATGCCGCCGCCGGCACCGCCGCCGCGCATCATGGAGAACAGCAGGAAACCGGTGCAGCCCAGCATGGCCAGATAGAACAGGATCTCCATCCAGGGGATGCTCTCCTTGAGCGGGGTATAATCATACTCCATCGGGGCATCGGGGTTTGCTTCGTCGTAGGCTGCAATGTAGCTGTCCACATTCTTGACGAACATGGAGGCATAGGGCAGCTTGTAGCGCACGGTCATGGTGCCGTCGCTGTTCTTCTCGGCCCCGGTGGAGCCGGAGGAGGAAGAGGACAGCATACCGGACAGCAGCCCGCCGGTGGACTGCACCGTGCTCACGGACGACGGGTCGGGCAGGGCCAGCTTGCCCTCCTTGAGGGTCATGGTGAGCACACCGGTGTTCAGGTCCAGCGTGAACTTGGTGACCTGCAGGTTTTCAAAATACTGCACCGCCGTGGAGTAAACCATGGAGGACGAGCCGCCGCTGCTGCTGCCGCCGCCCAGCACGCTCCATACCATGAGCACGGCAGCCAGTGCCAGTGCCAGGATCAGCGGGTTGAAACGAGGTTTCTTCGGTTGCAAAAAAATCAACTCCAGTTCAGGGTGAATTTGATCCGGGACTTACTTCGTGTAGATCTCGGGCTTGAGCACGCCCACATAGGGCAGGTTGCGGTACTTTTCATCGTAGTCCAGGCCATAGCCCACCACGAACTCGTCCGGCACCTGGAAGCCCTCGTAGTCGGGCTGGATGTCGGCCTTGCGGCGGCTGGGCTTGTCGAGGATGGTGCAGATCTTGACCGAGTTGGGGTTGCGCATCTTGAGCATGGGCACCAGCTTGGACAGGGTGACACCGGTGTCGAGGATGTCCTCCACGATCAGCACATCCTTGCCGGACAGATCACCGTCCAGATCCTTGATGATCTTGACCAGACCGCTGGTCACGGTGTTGCTGCCGCCGTAGCTGGACACCACCATGAAGTCGATGCTGCAGGGAATGGTCACTGCCCGCATCAGGTCGGCCATAAAGACCACCGATCCCTTCAGGATGGACACCAGCACGAGGTTTTTGCCCTCGTAGTCCTTGCTGATGCGTGCACCCAGCTCCGCAACCTTGGCTTTCAGCTGTTCTTCCGAGACCAGAACGGTCTTGATGTCATCATTCATGCTCATGATGTTTCTCCTTTTTATCCCTTCAAGTTTCCTGTTCCATCTGCAGGATCTGCGTCGTGGTCTCATCCGGTGCAAGGCCCTCGGCAAAGCCGCTGCCGCACACCCAAAGCACCTCGCTGCCTGCTGCCAGCAGCGGCAGCGTGTCCCGCTGCTGCGCCGGGATGTCCGCTTCGTTCATCCATTTGCGCAGGCGGTTGTGCACCGCTCGCCCGGCGGGGCGGTAAACATCCCCCGGCTGGCGGGTGCGCAGAACAAGACCAGCATACAACGTAGTTATTCTAGCATAATCCGCCCGATTTTTTAAGTCTTTTTTATGAACGACTTGTATTTTTTCTTCAAAATCCGCCGGGAACACCCGTGCAGTCAGGGTTTTGCCCCCCGGCAGAGGCATCCGGGCCGGTTTTCCGGCCTGCAGGGCTGCGGTAAATGCGGCCGCCGCATCGGCGTCCCAGCCGGTGGATTCGGCCTGTGTTTCCTGCCGGAGCACCCCATCTGCCGCGCAGAAGCGGACCTTCCCGGTCAGCTGTACGGCTCCGCTGCCCTGCTGCACCAGCTGCGCCAACAGCCGGATATATTTTTCTTCCGGGTCCCGCACCGGGGCCGCCAGACGGTGCAGGGCCGTTTCCAGAATGGGCGCATCCGCTGCCGCCAGCGGCTCCAGCCGCCAGCACACGGGGTCCGTGTCCGACAGGCGGGCATCCATCAGCAGCGCTTCGGCCTTTTGGGCAAAGTAGGCGTCGGCCTGCGCCGCCTTCTCGCAGAAGCGGGCCAGATTTTCCACGGCTGCCTCGTTCGTGCTCCGCAAAGCAGGCAGTGCCGCCCGGCGCAGCCGGTTGCGGGCGTAGGCGTCCGTCTCGTTCGTCTCATCGGTGACCCATGTCTGCCCGGCCGCCCGGCAGACCGCCTCGGTGTCGGCCCGGTTCAGGCAGAGCAACGGCCGCAGATAACACCCGCGCCGGGGCCGGATGCCTGCCGCGCCGTGCAGCCCGGTGCCCCGGGCCAGCCGCAGCAGCAGCGTTTCGGCCTGGTCATTTGCAGTATGGGCCGTTGCCACGGCATCTATCCCCTCTTCGCACAGGCGTTCAAAGCAGGCATAGCGCAGGCGGCGGGCCCAGTCCTCCCCGGCGTGGGGCGGCGGCGCATCCACCGTGTCGGCCAGTTCTGCCGCGTGGAACACCCGCAGCGGCACCCCCAGTGCCCCGCAGGCCTGCCGCACAAAGGCTTCGTCCTGGTCGGCGGCGGCGCCGCGCAGGCCGTGGTTCACATGGCAGGCTGAGAGGGTGTAGCCGAACTCCGGCTGCAGCGCCCGCAACAGGAGCAGCAGCGCCATGCTGTCGGCCCCGCCGGAAACCGCCGCCGCCAGCCGCAGCGGCTGCCCCGGACACAAAAGCCGGTTCTGCAGGCAGAAATCCCGCACCGCAGCCCGGCAGTCTTTCTCGTTTTTCATCGGTTCAGCGCTTGAAATCCACATCCATGAAGCGGGTGTGGGCACCGTCCCAGCCCAGCGGCACGGTACTGGTCTCACCATGGCGGTTCTTGGCCACGATGCACTCGGCCGTGTCGGCATCCACCTCGGCACCGTCCGGGTTCTGGCTGGCGTAATAGGAATCGCGGTACAGGAACAGGACGCAGTCGGCGTCCTGCTCGATGGAACCGGAATCACGCAGGTCGGACAGCTGGGGCCGGTGGCTGGAGTTGTTGCCCTGCTTTTCCACTGCACGGGACAGCTGGCTCAGGGCAATGATGGGCACGTTCATTTCCTTGGCCATGATCTTGAGGTTCCGGGTGATAGAACTGATCTCCTGCACGCGGTTCTCGGTGCGCTGGCCGGTGGTCATCAGCTGCAGATAGTCGATGACGATCAGACCTACGTTGGGGCGGGTGGGGTCCTGGTTCACCCGGCGGATCTTGGCCTTCATCTCGGTGATGGTGATGCCGGAGGTATCGTCCATATAGATCGGTGCATCGTGGAGTTTTTCAGTAGCCAGCGCCAGATACTCCCAGTCCTCGGCGCGCAGGGCACCGGTGCGGAAAGCCTGGCTGTCGATGCCGGCCTCGGCGGACAAGATGCGGTTGGTGAGCTGCTCCTTGGTCATTTCCAGGCTGAAGATGGCCACCGGCACCTTCTGCTGCATGGCCACGCGGGTGGCGATGTTCAGCGCAAAACTGGTCTTGCCCATGCCGGGGCGGGCGGCCAGGATGATCAGGTCACCGCGGCCAAGGCCGGTGAGCACCGTGTCCAGCAGGCGGAACCCGGTGGGGATGCCCTTGTACTTGTCGGCATCCGGGCCGCTGATCTTCTGCAGGTTGGTCAGGGTCTCCACCATGCTGGAGGAAAGCGGGGTCAGGGCGCTGGAATCCCGTCCGGAGCGGATCTCGTAGATGCGCTGCTCGGCATTTTCCAGCAGCAGGTCAGCGTCCGGCTCGTCCCCGGCGTCCTGCAGGATATCCTTGGCCACGTCCATCAGCTGGCGCACCAGATACTTTTCCTGCACGATCTGGGCGTAGGCCTTCACGTTGGAGATGCTGGGCACCGTCTCGGCCAGACCGGTCAGGTACACCTTGGCTTCGTCCGCACTGGGGAACACTCCGTCCGAGATGACCGCATCCAGCAGGGTCACAAAGTCAATGGTCTGGTCGTTGGTGAACAGCCGCAGCATCTCGCTCCAGATCTGCGCGTTCTGCCGGGTATAGAACATTTCCGGCTTGATGATCTCCACCAGGTCGGTCAGGGTGTCGGGCTTGAGCAGCACCGCGCCCAGCACGCTCTGCTCCGCCTGCATGTTGAACGGCTGGTTGATGCCCACGCTCTCCAGATTCAGTTCGTTGTTATAATGTCGTTCGTTCGGCATGGTCGTTCATCCTTCTGTCAATTCCCGTAAAGCCAAAAAGCGCCCCCTGCTGTGAGGGGGCGCAGATTGGCAGAAAAATCAGGCCTGTTCCACTTCCACCTGGATCTTGAAGGAAGCCACAACGCCCACATGCAGGCGCACCTTGCCGTTGAACACACCGGCATCCTTGATGTCGCGGGTCTCCATCTCGATCTTCTTCTTGTCGATGGGAGCACCGGCCAGCTGTGCCAGAGCCTCGGCCACTTCCTTGCCGGTGACCTTGCCGTGCAGACGGCCGGAGGCACCGCCCTTGGCCTTGATGGTCACGGTCTTGCCTTCGATCTTGGCGGCCAGTGCCTTGGCAGCGGCCACATTCTCAGCTTCATGGAAATCGGCTGCGGCTTCTTTGCCGCGGGCCACGTTCACAGCGCTGGCATCGGCCACAGCCGCCAGCTTGCGCGGGAACAGGTAGTTGCGGGCGTAGCCGTCGGACACCTCATGGATCTCGTCCTTTTTGCCAATGCCCTTGATATCCTGCTTGAGAATCACTTTCATGTTTATCCCTCACTTTTCACCGGAACCCCGGTGCCGTTCTTGTGTTTATAGTATAGCGCATTTGTCGGCTTTGAGCAAGAGGGGCAGCCAACCATTTAAAATGGTCTCCGCTTCGCTCTGACCATATTCATCGGAAGTTTATGATTTATTTCGTGTTTGTCGCAGCCTGCGGGCTGCTCCAAACACCTTTTCACGCAAGGAGCTGCTGCCGTTGATAACTTCTCCCTGCAAAAAGTTGTGCAGAATGTTTTCTCTCCGGCCCCTCTTGTGAAAAATGCACTTCCGGAACGCCCGCAGGCGTTCCGGAAGTGCAAAAATCCAATTTATTTCCGCTATTTCTGGCCAGAGCACACGCGGCGGCCATTCTAAACGGTCAGGCTCTTATGCCAGTTCCTTCTGCACCACATCGAGTGCCGCCTCGATGACCTTGTCCATGTCGTAGTACTTGTATTCGCCCAGGCGGCCGCCGAAGATCACACCCGGCTCGGCGTCGGCCAGCTGCTTGTATTCGGCGTACAGAGCACCGTTCTTGGCGTCGTTGACCGGGTAGTACGGCTCGTCGCCCTTGTTCCATTCGGCACTGTATTCACGGCTGATGACCGTTTTGGGCTGGGTGCCGAACTCGAAGTGCTTGTGCTCGATGATGCGGGTGTAGGGGGTCTCGGCATCGGTGTAGTTCACCACGGCGTTGCCCTGATAGTTGTCGGTGTCCAGCACCTCGGTCTCAAAGCGGACGCTGC
>ERZ840517.3388-NODE-3388-length-12378-cov-2.999838_pt1 | contig 12378 bp, 10 predicted proteins | sample MGYA00519876_ERZ840517 | MGnify/ENA primary metagenome ERZ840517 (study PRJEB31850, sample SAMEA3708882) | human gut metagenome | biome: human gut; feature: human-associated habitat; material: faeces | place: China | collected 2014 ... | reverse complement strand
ACGTGACATCCGTCTTCTCCTCAAGGCAGCGCGCCACAGCTTTCTGAATCAGGGACGGTGCGTTGACAAATCCGAGTGTCCGGTTTGAGATCTCAATGCCGCGGATCAGTTCTTCGGCGTCCGCCGCTTCATCCGGCACCACGACATAACCGATACGCTCTCCTGGAAGGGAAAGGGATTTGGAGAAAGAATATCCCACCAGGGTATTGCGATAATATTTCGTCAGGAAATCCTCTTTGTTCCCGTCATACACCAGCTCCCGGTACGGCTCGTCCGAGATCAGATAAATGTCTGTTCCAAATTCCGCCTGCTTTTTCTCTAAAATAGCTCCGATCTGCTCCATCGTCTGTGGCTTGTAGATCACGCCGGTCGGGTTGTTCGGCGTATTCACGATAAGCGCCTTCGTCCGCGCGGTAATCTTTGCCTCCAGATCGGCAAGATCCGGCTGAAACGTCTCCAGATTTGGCTGTACAATCACAATCTTTGCATCAAAATTCGCCGCATACTGGCGATATTCTCCGAAGAATGGTGCAAACACGATGACCTCATCGTCCGGATCGAGAATCGTCTTAAAAATAATGTTGAGCCCGCCTGCGGCGCCGACTGTCATCACCAGATTGTGTGCCGTAAACTTTGTTCCGAAACGTTCGTTCAAATTCTCTGCAATCGCCTGGCGTACTTCCTCGTAGCCCGCATTTGCCATATAACCATGAATGCCCAGAGAACCTGCCGCTCCCTTTGCATCCGCCTCATCCAGAAGGTCACGGATCGCATCGTTTAACGCCTTCGGCGCCGGGGTTGCCGGATTGCCGAGTGAGAAGTCAAACACATTCTCCTCCCCGTACTTTGCAGCCATCTCCCTGCCCTCATTGAACATGGCGCGGATTGCCGAATTGCCCTCCAGCGCTTTTTGTATTCTCTTTGATACCATAATACCTATCCTCTTTTCTGCGGTCTGACCCGCATCGTTTTCTCATTCCTTTACTTTACCAAATTACCACACGAAAGTAAACGGTCATTTGCAAAAATTTGCTCCATGCACAAGTATAACACATTTATCGGAAATTGAAAAAAAGAACGGACAACTTCCGGGGAAAAAATCCCCGTCCCGTTATCCGTTCTTTTCCTCTCTCTATTTCTATGCGTTCACCGTATCCACAAAGCGCATGAAGGCTGCTCTGCCCTCTTCCGTGCACTTGTAGACTCCTGCGTCGGTGAGAACCTCCTTAAATACCAGACCGATCTCTGTCTGAACAATCTCATGCAGCCTCTCCGGTGTGATCTCGCCCTCCAGACCACTGCCGGCGGTAAAGCCGTACTTTGGAAGAAATTCCTCCACCCAGTCTGCATGCTTCGCCAGCTTCTCGTCCGCACGGATGTCAGCGCCGTCCAAGATCGCCTGCTCCAGATCCGCCATCTCATCCTTTAAGCGTGCCGGAAGAACTGCCAGACCCATAACCTCGATCAGACCGATGTTCTCCTTCTTGATATGATGAAGCTTTGCATGCGGATGATATACACCGAGCGGATGCTCCTCTGTCGTAATGTTGTTGCGCAGTACCAGATCCAGCTCATACGCATCGCCGCGCCGTCTTGCAATCGGAGTGATCGTATTGTGCGGTGTTCCGTCTGTTTCACTAAAAATGAAAGCTTCCTTATCGGTATATCTGCGCCATGCAGTAAGGATATGATCTGCTGCCAGAGTAATCCTTTCTGTATCGGTTCCTCTTAATCGGATAACAGACATGGGCCATCTCACGATACCGGCTGTCAGATCCTCATAGCCCGGAATGACAAATTCACTCTCATAAGGTGCCTTGGCCATTGCAAAGACATAGCCGCCACCCTGAAAATGATCATGGCTTAAAATGGAACCGCCGACAATCGGAAGGTCCGCGTTGGAGCCGGCCGTATAGTGCGGAAACAACTTTACAAATTCCAATAGTTTTCTAAATACAGCCTGGTCAATCTTCATTGGCCGGTGCGCTTCATTGAAAATGATGCAGTGTTCATTGTAGTAAACATACGGAGAATACTGTAGGAAATACTGTTCTGCGCCCAGTTTGATCGGGATCACCCGGTGGTTCTGCCTTGCCGGATGAGAAAGATTTCCTGCAAACCCTTCGTTCTCTTTGCATAAGAGGCAGCTTGGATATCCGGTACTTTTTACTGCGCCGGCCCGGGCAATGTCTCTCGGATCTTTTTCCGGCTTAGACAGGTTAATGGTAATATCTATCGGACCATACTCGGTATCCGTTACCCATTTTTCATCTTTTGCGATGCGGTCTGTACGGATATAATTTGTATCCTGGCTCAATTTATAGAAATAATCTGTGGCCTTTTTTCTGTCTTCCTGGTAAAGGCTTTGAAACCTGGATCTGACAACAGACGGCAGCGGAGTTAACAGCCCCATGATCCTGGTATCAAATAGATCTTTCCAAGCGATGGTATCTTCTTCCAGAATTCCCTTCTGATGAGCATAAGAGACCATATCTTCCAGAATTTCAGCTAATGGCCGGCTTTTCAGGATTTCTTCTTCATGAAACTCCGAAAGACGAAAGAGGTCTAATAACTGATTTGTCACAAAAATCTGATCATCCTCCGATACCAGACCACATTTTAAGCCATAAGCCACAAGTTCATTGATCTGTGTATTGATCATAGCAATCTTCCCCCTTTAATCAGCTTTGTACCCATGTGGATGGGCCTGATGCCATTTCCAGGCTGTTTCAATGATTACTCTCAGATCTGCATACTGCGGTTTCCATCCCAGGATACCTTTTGCTCTTCCACTGGAAGCAATCAGAGTTGATGGATCTCCTGCTCTTCGTGCTTCTTCCTTTGCAGGGATCGGATGTCCGGTTACTTCTCTGGCAGTTTCCACAACCTCTTTCACAGTAAAGCCGACTCCGTTTCCAAGGTTAAAGATATCGCTCTTTCCGCCGTTTCGCAGATAGTTCATAGCCAGAATATGTGCCTGAGCGAGGTCATTGACATGGATATAATCCCTTACGCAGGTGCCATCTTTTGTATCATAATCCGTACCGAAAATGGAAATATACTCTCTCTGGTGGTTCGGTACCTGAAGAATCAGCGGGATCAGATGTGTTTCAGGATTATGAGCCTCACCAATTTTTCCATTCGGATGCGCGCCACAGGCATTAAAGTAGCGCAGGGAAACATATCTTAAATTGTGTGCGATGGAGGTCCAGTGGAACATTTTTTCCATGGACAGCTTCGTTTCGCCATAGCAGTTGGTTGGAACAGTCGGATCGGTTTCCAGGATTGGAATGCTCTCAGGCTCTCCATACGTTGCCGCTGTGGACGAAAAGACGATCTTGTCAATTCCATGAACCACCATGCTCTCCAAAAGCACCTCGGTACCGCATAAATTATTACTGTAATACTTAAGCGGGTCCTTCATGCTTTCCCCAACCTGGGAACTTGCTGCAAAGTGAATGACACCGTCGATATCTTCTTTTTCAAATACAGAATCCATAAAAGCTCTGTCCCGGATATCACCCTGGTAAAATTTAGCTTCTGGATGAACAGCTTTCCTAAATCCAGATTGTCAGATTAAAATTTGCATAGAAATAATCACCTAAATATACATGCTTCCCGTAAGACATATGGAGCCCATCTTCGATATACATATGATTCCCACAAGAACCAAGCAGTTCCTTTAAAATTTTTAGCTGCCGATCCTGATCTCCCGGTCTGCAGTGATTATAATCAAACATCAATTCTTTGCAGTCTTTCCGCTCATTTTTCAGGCGTTCTTCTATCTCCTGATTGACCGGATCTACATGCCCGGATTCATAAAACAGCATGCCTGCTTTTATACGTTCTTCCAGATTCATTTTTCATTCCCCATACAATACACAGATGTTTCCATTTCGTTTCACACGATGGTTATTTTTCCGGTTGCGCGGAGGCTTAGCAGATGGCAAAGGAATAGGAAATAACATTTTCTGCATTGATGCGGTATGCTTCCTCCACGTCACTTCCCCAGCTGTCAATTCCACCCACACCTCTTACTGCGCCACAAACGCACAGAACAGTCCTTCTTGCCGGCGGCAGCTCTTCATAGTGTGTTGCGTTTTCAATCTCTTCTGCTGTATATGGCAGGCAGGAAAAAGCAAACGGCTCGTCTGTTTTTTCAATTTTTAAGATCTGCAAAGAATAATCCCTTCTGCTGTTATCAAGACTCGTATATCTCGCAACCTCCAGCCAGTCCGTATCCATATGCATTCCACAATCCTGCGGAACAAGGTATGGGGTAAGGCTTAAATCACTCACCTGATATACCCCTTTTACAGCGCCTGCTTTCCGGTCCGGATAGGTTTCTCCGGATAAGCCCTCATACATGTAACTGTCTGCAAGTGTCGGCATAATGAATCTCATGCCAAACACAGGAAGCTCCGGGAGACCCTTTACTCCGTGGTATTCTACATCCACCCTGATTTTTCCGTTTCCGGTCACAGTATAGCTTACCAGAACCGTCGCGGAAGGATTGCTGATGGTCTTATAGGTGAATTTTACAATGATCTCATTTGCAGATACATCGCCCCCATAGATATTATTGTCCGGAGCATACTGCTTCTGCATTTCACCGTCCATGATGACTTCGACATTCTGACAGTCGATAAACGTATCTGCTGCCATCCAGCTGCCGCTTTTAATATGGAATTTGCTTCCCCGGTCATTATCTGTCAGTGCTCTCCAGAAGGTCGGCTTCGGGCAACGGTACAGCCATTCATAGCCGTTTTTTACAATAGACTCCAGACCGCCCTGAGCATAAGAGAACGTATAGTCGAACCCTTTTCCGTGTACACCGAGCACATAGTCACCATAAACCACTCTCAATTTCCCATTATCTGTATAAACCATAATAATACCTCACTTCCTGCATAGCCGGCTTCTCCACACGGTTTGCAAATACAATTCCATCTCCTGAAAATTCATAATCGGAAGGTCTGTCATCAAAGTCTCCACCATAGCGGAGCACTTCTTTCCCCGTAACTTCATCCTTCACATAAAGTGCCTGATCAATAAAGTCCCAGATAAATCCACCATGGTACATGTCATATTTATCAATCAGGTGCATATAGGTGCCAAGTCCACCCATGGAGTTTCCCATGTCATGCATGAACTCACATAAGAGGTAAGGCTTCTTCGGATCATTGTCCAAATATTCTTCGATCTCATACGGCTTTGCATACATACGGCTTTCCACATCGGAAATTGTGTCTTCATAAGCTCTGTTATAGAAGGAGCTTTCATAATGGATCAGGCGGCCGTCTTGTTTCTCTTTATAATAGGTGTTCATGGTCTCGATATCATCCCCAGCATAGGACTCATTTCCCAGGGACCAGAATAAAATGGCGGTATGGTTTTTAAACGTTTCAAAGTTGCTTCTGGCTCTGTCTACCACAGCCTCTTTCCACTGCGGGATTGATCCCGGCACGTTGCAGGAAGGTTCGATCGCACCAAGCTTCTGGAAGGTTCCGTGGCTTTCTAAGTTGTTTTCAGCCATCATATAGATTCCTGCTGCGTCGCACATATAATACCACGGTATCTGATCCGGATAATGGCAGGTGCGCACGGCATTGATATTATTTCTTAAGATGCATTCAATATCGGACTTCATTTCGTTCATACTGATGCAGCGGCCTGTTTTAGGGCTCCACTCGTGACGGTTCACACCGGTCAGGACCAGGCGTTTCCCATTTAAATGGATCACCTTGTCGATCACATCGATCCGTCTAAAGCCGATGTCATACGGTACTACTTCAGCCAGATTTCCGCTTTCATCCGTCAGCTCCACATATGCATGGTAGAGATACGGGTGATGGTTGTCCCAGGCTTTTACCTGCGCATCATCTGTCTGAATTTCTTCAGTGTAGATTCCGTTTTTCTCCTGCAGGGCAGCAGATTTTTCCAGCACAACACTGCCTTCCTGATCCTTTAACACAAACCGGGCATTGATTTTCCGGTTCTCTGGTGCGGATACTTTCAGATTTACGGATAATTTGCCGCTCGCATTATCCTGATACAATTCCGGGCGGAACCACACATCCTCCAGATGGATCTTAGGAACCGCACGCAGGGTAACATTTCTGAAAATTCCAAAAAAGCGGAAGAAATCCTGATCTTCCAGGAATGCTGCCGTACTCATCTTATGCACCTGTACCGCCAGTACATTGCCCTTTTCCCGGATAAATGGCGTCAGATCAAACTCGGAAGGAGTAAAGCTGTCCTCTGCATATCCTACGAACTGACCGTTCAGCCACAGATACATTGCCTCTTCCACGCCTTCAAAGCAGATACGGACTCTCTTAGAACACAGCTCCGGATCCAGATCAAAGCGTTTGATATAGGAACCTACCGGATTATACTCAGCTTCGCTGAACATTCCGGCTCCGTCTCCGGTGCTCTCCATGCTGTAGGCGCCTCTGCGGTATTCTTTTCCCTCCCATGGGTACATGGTATTGATGTAGCGGATCTTATCATATCCAGCCAGTTCAATATGGCCCGGCACCATGATCTTATCAAAGTTTTTCGCATCAAAATCCTCTTCATAGAAGTTTTCCGGTCTGCTCTTAACATTCTTGCTGAAAGCAAATTCCCACTGTCCATTTAAAGACTGGATCAGTGCATTTTCCTTCTTTTCCAGTGCTTCATAGCTTTCATAATAAGTATGATCGCTGTGCGCTTCCAGCTGATTTACCCGGAATACTTCCGGATTATCCAACCATTTCATATCTGCATTCATGTTCTATCTTCTCCTTTTCTAAAATAAGCCCCTAAAGAAAACTTTAGAGGCTATTGATTTATGATTCCTGCATATTTTCAATTAATTCGCGGTTTGCACCCTCCACATTCAAGAAAGAAAGGATAACCGTAATGATGATATCAAAGATAAATGGCAGCCAGAGGTACATAAAATACATCATTTTGATACAGCTGGCCGGCTGAACAGCATTATCCATATTGATGTATCCACTGATATCAAGCAGCCATCCGGAAAGAGCAATACCGATACCACCGCCAAGTTTTATACCCATGGAAGTGCATGAGAACATGGAACCATCAATACGTTTTCCGCTCTTTAAATAGGTATACTCGGAACACTGTGCAATAACAGCACTCATATCTCCCTGCCACGGACCTTCACCTAAGGAGGTCATTGCGATAAATAACAACATCAACGGGATACTTCCCATATAACCTGCAAACACTACCAACAGACGGGAGAAGCTTGCAAATACATAGCTGTATTTGTTCAGCTTGTACATTCCATTTGCCTTTGCTACCAGCATTGGTGTGATCGCCAGAGCAATGATCAGAGGGATATTGTTAGCCCAGGAGAACACACCAAATAAATTCTTATTTAAAAGAACATAGGTCATAAAGAAAATTCCCACATTAACCATTGCTGCACGAAGCTGCTGCAGAATGTAGATCACACAGATCATGGAAAAATACTTGTTCTCAAACAGCAGCTTTACAGTCTGCTTGAAAGAAAGCTTATCATCCTCAATCCCCATAGAACCATTAGATTTCAATTCTTCTTCTGGAAGTTCTTTTACGGAAAATACAGCAAGCGTATTGGTGATGATACCGATCACACAGTAAATGAGCGCAATGATTCTCCATGCTGCTGCACCGTTACCAAGAAGCTCAACTGCTCCTACAGTAATAGACTGAATTGCAAGGTTTGTACCAAAGGAAAACATGAAACGGAAAGAACCCATCTGCACTCGTTCTTTACTGTTCTTTGTTACCAGAGAAGTCAGTGCTGCATATGCGATGTTATTTGCCGTATAAAATACTGCGTTTAACAAGGTATAGCAAATAAAGAACCAGGCATACTGCGCAGTTTTACCCATATTAGTAGGGATCGCAAAAACTCCGTAGAGCGTGATAGCACAGCCAAAGAAACCATAAAACATCCAGGGTCTTGCCTTACCCATTTTGCTCTTTGTCCGGTCGATCATGGTTCCAAAAAAAATATCCGTTATACCATCAAATAATTTGGATACTGCAATTAATGTGCCAACAATTCCTGAATTTAAGCCAATTGTATTTGTCAGGTAAATCATGACAAAAGATGACAGGAACGCATAAACTACGTTTCCTGCAATATCACCGCTTCCGTACCCCACTTTGTTATGCCATTTCAGGTATGTCTTCTCTTCCATTTTAATCCCCTTTTCATATAATAGTCTTTGTCATCCTGCCTTTTCAATACGTTGTAACTACTATACAAAAATGCGTGGAAAAACTCCATATCTTTTATGAGACAGAATATGCACAAAATGATAGGGGTTACATACTCCCGCCACTTAGCTAACGCCTGAAGAGGGGGCTTCTCGTTCGATTGCCCGATAGGGCAAAGCATAAGCGAGCTATCCCCGTGTGTCCCACGGTTTTATTAGACATTATGATATTATGGAATTTCTTCCGCAAAGATCAGAAATTAGATGGGTAATTCACTGTGAACATATCAAAATTTATGCAAACGATGCGATTACTTTCATTATCCCTGCCAATACCATGACACAAATAGGATTCATCCTTGCTTTCCGCAATAAAGCTACACATATAATAAAAATTAAAACCATAACCCATTTTGTTTTAACAAAGGTAACCGTACCATTTCCCCAAAAAGCCGTCATAAGAATCAAAATTCCCGCTGACGCTATCATTGCTACTACTGCAGGGCGAAGTGAATACAATACCTCCTGCATCATATCCATGCTTCTATACTTTAGATACAATTTTGCTAACACGGTTACAATAATACAGGACGGCAAAATGCATCCAAACGTAGCGACCACTGCCCCGAGTACACCTGCAATCTTGAGTCCTACAAAAGTTGCCGAATTAACTGCAATAGGTCCGGGGGTCATCTGCGATATTGTAATAAGATCTGTAAATTCTGACATGGTAAGCCACTTATGGTTAGTAACTACCTGACTCTGAATCAACGGCATAGCCGCATATCCACCGCCAAAACTGAATATTCCGACCTGAATAAAGCTCAAGAATAATTGTAAATACATCATTTTCCGCTTCTCCTTTTTAATAGAAGTGTGCGTATTACACCAATTACCCCACATGCTATCACAATATACACTACATTTACGCTAAACACGCATGCTGCAATAAACGCTACACACATAATGATCAAAGACAGATGGTTCTTCTCTTTAACAATTGGTGCTGCCATATCCACCGTGACAGATGCTATTACTGCACCCACCCCTGCCTGCATTCCTTCAAGCAACTGGCTGATCAACCAATTGCTTTTAAACGTATTATAAAATATAGATACTACTGTCAAAACAATAAAAGGTGGCAGAATGGTTCCCAGAATTGTTATGAATATTCCCACAACACCCGCCAGTTTATAACCTACAACGATTGCTCCGTTTACCGCAATGGCCCCAGGGGAAGATTGTGCTATTGCCACTAAATCAAGCATTTCATTTTCTTCTATCCAATGGTATTCATCTACAAATTTATTTTTCATCAGCGTAACAATGACATATCCACCACCGAAAGTAAACGCACTTAAATATAGCGTAGATATGAACAGTTTCCATAATATTGTTTTCCGATTTTTTTCGTCCATAAATCTCTCTCAACAGTTTTAAGGCTTTAGCTTTTATATATAACCAACAGAAAATGATGCGGATTTTATAAACCTCAAATCATCGCATCATTTTCCTTATTTTCTTTTTTCTAAATCACTTTAATGCTGCATAATCTGCATCTGTGTAGTCTTTTGTCACATCCCAGTTAGGAAACTCCAAGGAACTATAATCCATTCCTACTGCCTCCGATGCGCGTTTCCATTCTGTAGTTGTATCATCTGCCAGTGTTTTTAATGCGCTACTATAATCGGTAAGACTCTGGGAAATAATGCCTTGCACAATTGCACCTAAGCTAGGCTGCACGTCTTTTACTTCTGCATAGAAATCATTTGCCTTTTCATCTCTTTTTACTAAAGTAGGTACTACCCTAGATGTTTCTTCAGCAATAGTATAATACTCCTTCATATGTTCATTCGTCATATATTTTTCGTTGATTTCAGGAATACAAGAAACAAAACTTCCGCTTTCTACATTGCTCTGCTGGTATCCATACTGTTCATCATATAATGCCATTAAATATTCAGCCGCTTCCTTGGGATGTTTAGATTGTTTATAGATGCCCATCCAAGGAGACAATTCGCCCGCCTGAACATAAGTATTTGTTACCCCATCAGGAACAGGAACTGCCATAACTCCATATTTGAGGTCAGGATAATTTGCATCCCACTGGGATACACACCACATCCCTTGGCAGAGAAATGCTGCTTGTCCCTGTGCAAACAATTCTCTTGCTTCTGGTGCACTCACGTTAATGGTATCCGGATGAATACTTCCATCATCTACCAATCCTTTAATAAGGCCAAGCGCTTCATTCATTTCCTTACTATCGTAAGGCGCCACTCCATTATCTGTCAGTACCTTCTGGGTTGCAGCCACCTTACCGCCAGCTGCAGCAGCCAGAGATCTTGCCATAACATCCATGCGGTTCATCTGCTTGCCCCCATCGATCAGGCCATAAATGTTTCCATTCCCCATCTCGGTCACTTTTTTGCAAGCTTCTCTAAACTCCGAATAAGTTTTAGGTATCTCATTTACGCCTGCCTGCTCCAAGATGCTCTTATTGTAGAAAAATAGGCACTGAATTATCGGCATTTGTTCGGTAACAGTATACCATTCATCCCCAATATCCGTAACTCCTTCTGCAAAAGCTGCCGGATCAAATTTTTCTCTAAAATCATCTGTTACATAGTCATTAATCGGCTGAAACCAGCCCTCTTCTACTGCAGTATCTAGTGTAAGACCTACCGGAATGGGAAACAGGTCAGGACCTTCCCCTGATTTGATCATTGTAACGATAGTATTCTTGAACTGATCTACCGTAAGCATGGTGTATTCAATTTTAATATTAGGATGTGTTTCCTCAAATTTCTTATGAAACTCTTCTCTCTGTGCTGCAGACCCATCACTCCAATCTACAACTTGAAGCGTTATCTGTCCATCCGTTTTCTCTTCCTCTTTTGATGCAACACCTGTATTTTCACTGGCGCCGTTCCCATTCGCATTCCCGGTTGACGGCATTGCCCCACATCCTGCCAATGTTGTCACTGCCATTGCAGCAGCCAGCAACGATACTGTCATTTTTTTTAATCTCATTACTAATTCTCCTCTCTTATATGTGATTTGGTGGATTGTTCTTATCAACTCTTAACAGCTCCAGCAATTCCCTCTACAAAATGCTTTTGCATAAAAATGAATAATATAATGATCGGTATTACAGCAATCGAACCGCCAGCTGCAATTCCTGTCCAATCAACCGTGTTTTCCCCTTTAAATGCATATAAGCCAACTGCCAATGTTCTGGAAGATGGGTTATTCAGTGTCAACACTAAAGGAAGCATAAAAGCGTTCCATGCCCAAATAGTTTCCATAATAACAACTGTCGTTGCAACAGGCTTACACAGCCTCATCATAATGTAATAAAACGTCTGAAAATAATTACATCCATCTATTTTAGACGCCTCTTCCAACTCTTTCGGTACGGATTGGAAAAAACTGGTGAACAGTAACAGAAAGATAACATGTGCTCCACCGGCCTGAGATAGAATCAATCCCAGCTTGGTACCTACCAGATTCATCCCTTTGACAACTTCATAGGTTGGAATGATTGTACTTACCAGTGGAATTGCAATGCTTCCCAAAAATACCGCCATACAAATATTTCTTCCAACAAATTTGTAACGTCCCATGGCATATCCAGCTGTCATAGTCATAATTAAAACTATAATGACCGAAAATACAGTTACAATAATAGTGTTAATGAAGTAGGTTCCAAAATCTGCTTTTTGCCATATGCGTATAAAATTATCAATTGTTGGTACCAATGGAATCAATCCTAGACGGTTCTGGAAAAATTCATTCTGCCCTTTAAACGAAGCAGAAATCATCCACAAAAACGGATATATCCAGAAAAAACCCACGCAGAGCAGTAAAGCATGCTTAATAATTGATTTTACAATATGAATTCTTTTTTCTTTGCTCAATTACTTCACCCCCTATTGTGCCTTCTTTTGCAGACGGCCTTTAATAACATTTAGAAGCAGTCCGATTATTATAACTGCGCCTCCAAAAAACAGAGCCGCTGCGCTTGCATAACCAAGTCTTGGCATTCCAACCTCACTTGAAAACGCCGTTCTGTAGACGTAAGTCGCAATCACATCAGTTGCATAATAAGGTCCGCCCTCTGTCATTGTCTTAACAATGTCAAACACTTTTAATG
>ERZ840517.3375-NODE-3375-length-12426-cov-121.932457_pt1 | contig 12426 bp, 16 predicted proteins | sample MGYA00519876_ERZ840517 | MGnify/ENA primary metagenome ERZ840517 (study PRJEB31850, sample SAMEA3708882) | human gut metagenome | biome: human gut; feature: human-associated habitat; material: faeces | place: China | collected 2014 ... | reverse complement strand
AGCATAGTAACTTGACAGTACATTTATTTACGAGTATATTATACTTGTAAATATGGAGGTGAGATAATGAGTAAAACTGATTCTCGTAGATATGATAAATATACATATGGTTTTTTTTCATGTAATAAGCACGATTATACAGATAAAGATATGTGTATTAATCAACACATTGGTTATATGATAAATCGCACTTTGTCAATGTTTGAATATGATGGATTACCAGATACTATTGACAAACGTAATTTAGAGTTAATGTTACAAATTAATGGTAATGTATGTTGGTATAAATATAATGATAAATTATATGTATTTACTGGTGGTTTAGGTGGAGAACCAAACGTTTACTATATGCCTACAATTTATACTATTGCTAACCCAGCTTTAAATATTAGTAAATCTCTTAAAATTGATAAAGATTGTGTAGTAATGCCAAATGATTTTTTATATCTCGGATTATTACCTCTATATGAAAGATATGCTACAGGATTAACTGAAAATGAATTGTCAATGTATATTGCAACAATTAATCTTAGAATTACATCAATAATTAGTGCTAGTGACGATAACACTAGAAAAAGTGCTGAAAAGTTTTTAGATGATATTACAAGTGGCAAGCTTGGTATTATAGCTGAAAATGCTTTTCTTGATGGTATCAAGTCACAACCTATTAGGGGTTCGTCTGGTGATGATACTATTACATCATTAATTGAACATGAACAATATCTAAAGGCTTCATGGTATAATGAAATAGGTTTAAACGCTAATTACAATATGAAACGTGAATCAATAAACTCTGGTGAAAGTCAATTAAATAATGACATGTTAATGCCGTTAATTGATTCTATGTTATATTGTAGAGAGGAAGCGTTAAAGAAAGTTAATGCTATGTATGGCACTAATATTACTGTTCGTAAATCTTCTAGTTGGGAAGATAATCAAATTGAAATTGATAAAGAGCAAAATAATGTAGGAGGTGATGAAGATGGAGACATTGACACTAAATAGTGTTTATCCAGAATGGATAACTAAAGGATTTTTTAGCTATTTAAACGCTTTAGAAGTCCCTTGGAAAAATGACGTTTCTGGTAATCAATTAGATATTATTTATCACGGTTCAAGGAGTGGTAATAAAATCATAGGGTCTTTAATAGAGAATTATCTTGATAATAATACTGTTAGTGATGATAATAAAATTATAATAGCGCAAGCAATTTATACAATATATATTAAAAATTGGAATGCTCTTTATAAAACATTATCATTAGAATATAATCCAATTGAAAATTATTCAATGACAGAGATAGAAAATGTACAAGATACTCATAAAGGGACATTAGAAAGTAATGGTAATGACACTAACACAAATACTGAAAACACAATTGTAAATGACACATCAAATAATCAATTATGGGGTTTTAATTCAACCGATTCTGTAAATAGTGATAAGCAAATAGGCGATACTACTAGAAATGTTGACGGTACTATGAACAGTACTCATAAAAATACAGATACGGAAACAAAAGATATCACATCTGATAGAACATTAAAACGTTCTGGTAATATTGGTGTTACAACATCACAGCAAATGATTGAAAGTGAGCGTCAATTGTGGTTGTGGAATTTCTTTGAAAGTGTTTTTTCTGACATAGATAAAATACTTGTATTAAAAATTTATTAAAGGAGGAATGATAAATGTTTAAAGGTGGTTACAAATTAATTGATTTTAAAGAAAATAACATTGTTTTAACTACACCAACAACTATTAAAGGTGTTTATGATGCAATTAAACACAATTACAGAAAACCAACTCTTATTACAGGTTTAGTTATTGGTTCTGTAGAAAAAGAAGATACTTTTGTAAATTTTGAACATGGTGAAAATGTTTATAATGGTTTACTTGGTATGACAGCAAATGATAAAGTTTTATTTATTACAATTACAAATGAAGATGTTGTCACTATTACAGAAAACACAATTAAATTAGCATAAGGAGGTAATATAATTATGACAGTTGCACAGATTTACGATATTATTAACCCAATTACAAAAGAAATTCTTGGAGAAACGGCGGTAGTTAATGAAGATTTATCTAATATTGTAGATATTGGAAAAGAGCTTTTTGATGCCACAGATGTTGACAATTATGTTAAGTCATTAGTGAATCATATCGGACGTGTTGTTTTTGTTAATCGTCCTTATTCCGGTAGTGCACCATCAGTATTAATGGATGGCTGGGAGTATGGTTCTGTTCTCGAAAAGATTAGTGCTGAATTACCAGAAGCAACAGAGAATGAAAGTTGGGAATTAACAGACGGCGCAAGTTATGACCCCAATATTTTCTATAAACCAGAAGTTTCAGCTAAATTCTTCAATAAAAGAGTTACTTTTGAAATTCCAATGAGTTTTACAGAAAAACAGGTAAAAGAAAGTTTCTCTAATGCGTCACAGCTTAACGGTTTTTTATCTATGTTATACAATGCGGTTGATAAGTCAATGACAATTAAAATTGATAGTCTTGTTATGAGAACCATCAATAATATGATTGCGGAAACATTGCATAATTTTAGTGCTAGTGGTGATTATACAGGTACAGGGGTTAGAGCTGTCAATATTCTTAAATTGTATAATGATGATAAAGGCACAACTTTAACAGCTGAAAAATCTATTAAAGACCCCGATTTTATTCGTTTTGCGTCTTATATTATGGGCCTTTATATAGAGCGTTTGAACAAAATTTCATCTTTGTTTAATATTGGGGGAAAAGATAGATTTACATCACGTGATATGCTTCATGTTATTTTACTTAGTGATTTTGCTAAAGCTTCTGACAGTTTTTCAATGTCAAGCACATTTCACAATGAATTTGTAGCACTTCCTAAAGGTGAAATTGTTCCTTACTGGCAAGGTTCTGGAACTGATTATTCATTTAATTCTGTATCATCTATTAATGTAAAAACCGCTTCTGGTGATACAGTGAACGCAAGCGGAATTATTGGTGTTATGTTTGACAGAGATGCTTTAGGAGTAACTAATCTTGATAGAAGAGTTACTACAAATTATAACCCTAAAGCAGAATTTTTCTCAAACTGGTATAAATTTGATGCTGGTTATTTTAACGATATGAATGAGAACTTTGTTCTCTTCTATGTAGCCTAATATAAAGCCCCTCTTTTGAGGGGCATTTTAAGAGGTGATACTATGAACATAACTTTATATGTAAATAATTCAGAAAAGAACAAAATAGGTAAAAACCTTTCAAATGATTTTTCTCTATCTGGTACTTTTAGAGATGCTACAAATATTATTAATCCTGTTATATTAATAGAACTTAATGAAATTGGTAATTATAATTATTGTTATATCCCCGAATTTAATCGTTATTATTTCATTACGGATATCACAGTTATTAGAACAGGATTATTCGCTATTTCTTTAATGGTAGATGTATTAGAAAGTTTTCAAACAAGCATTAAAAATCTTTCTGTGATTCTTTTAAATACGCAAAACGTAGGTTCAAATAATTATTTACCATCCCAAGTATTTCGTAATAATGTTAAGTCTAAAACAGATATTATAAATTTTCCTAGTGGTCTTAACGATTCTGGCGAATTTATACTTATAACGGCTGGAGGTTGATTGAATGGCAACTAGCACTGATTATCAAAAATTACTGGATGCAGTAGCAAATTATTATGGTAGCGGTTCTGATGCGTGGGCTACTATTATAAAAAATTTAGGAACTAATGATGCAGGTGAAGTAGCTAAACTATTAAAAAGTGTACCTGGGGTTGATATTTATACCAGTGAAAATGGCACTGTATTAGATTATGTTGTTAGACAATCTATGAATAGTTTTTCATCATCCGAAAATATCGGTAATATTATAAATAGTAATAATATTTCTTCAACTCTTAAAGGGTCATTAACTGCTAACATTCCATCAATTGTTAGTAAAAGCACAACAGGTAATTTTGAAGGAATATCTGGTATAGGCTTAAAAGCTGATACTGGCTTATCAGTAACAGGTGTGTTATCAACTGTTGGTGTAGCTATTGGTGCTGTAGGTATTGGAGCAAAACTTGGTAAAATTATTGGGGATTCTTTATATACTTCTAACCCAGATATATGGGATGATGGTGTTATTAGTGGTTTTTCACAGTTAGATTGGGGCAAATTCGGAGTAGCTTTAAAAGATGATGTGACAGGTAGATTAAAACGTGGTATTTTAGGTCTTTTCGGTGTTGATGGAGATAATACAACAATGTATCTTGATGAAAACGCTGTCGGTTATTTAACTTGGTATTTACAAAATATTGAAATGTTAGATAAAGGTATAGGAACTTTAGATGGTTCTGATATAGACGGAACTAGAATATTACAAGGAACTAATATTCATATATGTGATAATGTACAATTGAGTGGTGACGTTCCTAATGCGTCGATTTTCGGGAAATATTTACTAGAACCGAATGTTGTTGATAGTGCAATTGAAAGTTCTAATAATTCAATTGTTAGAGATATTCAATATATTAATAATAGTGAAAAATATTTTGAATTAATAGCAACAGATAAAAGTTTAGGAGATGGCAAGGCTGGTCCTATAAATAATAATAGATTGAGTCCTTATTCTTCTGGGGGGGTTAAAACTTTCACACATAACGGTAAAAAAGTTGAGTATAAAACCATAAATAAAAGCGGTTTAAATTGGATATTCACTACTCCACTAACTAATGAGGTTTATGATAATTCATTCACATTAGATATGACAGCATGGGGTTTAATTTATGGTGATGTGACTTATAAATCTAAATATGATGGTGTTTCAAATAATAAAGATTCTATACAATTTAACCCAACAGGAATAGGAAGTGTATCATCAGCACTTGGAGCATTAAAAAATCAATATCCAGAATTATGGGAAAATTCAATCAAAAAAACAGTTCCTCAAGAAGATGGTAAAGAAGAAGAACGCACTTATTTACCTATTCCGATACCAAATTTTAAAAATGCTTTTGACACTAAACCCACAACAGGTACACCAAACCAAAAAAATCCACAAGTTGACCCTTCAACTACACCAGAAGAAGAACAAAAAAATTTAGCTAATACAATAGCACCCCCACAAACACCTAGTAACAATCCCAATACAGGTGGTGGGGATTCACCGAATATAATAGTACCATCTCAACAAGCTAGTGCTTTATGGGCTATTTATAACCCCACTCTAGCGCAGTTAAATTCTCTAGGAGCATGGTTATGGTCAACTAATTTCATAGACCAGATTTTAAAAATATTCAATGACCCAATGCAAGCTATAATTGGACTTCATAAAGTATATGCCACACCAAGTATTTCTGGTAGTGGAAATATAAAAGTTGGTTATCTTGATAGTGGTGTACCCTCAAATATTGTCGGAAATCAATACACATATATTGATTGTGGTACAGTATCATTACGTGAATATTATGGAAATATATTGGATTATTCTCCATATACTACAGTTCAATTATATTTGCCATTTATCGGTATTGTATCATTAGATATTGCGGATGTATCACGCTCTAGCATTACTGTTAAATATGGGGTTGATGTGCTAACAGGCGCATGTCTTGCTTCTGTATCGGTTCAACGTGATAATGCTGGAGGTGTACTTTATCAATATTCTGGAAATTGTGCGTGTCAATATCCATTGTCAAGTGGTTCTTATATGGGTATGGTTACAGGTGCTATAGGGACTATTGGAAGTTTAGCTAAAGGTAATATTTTTGGCTCAGCTTTAAGTATAGCTGGAATGCATACCAACATAGAACATTCTGGTGGATTTTCTGGAAATGCTGGTGCTATGGGAATTAAAAAACCATATCTAATTATAAGCCGTCCACAATCTGCCATGAATGACGGTTTTCCATCAATACAGGGTTATCCATCCAATTATTTTACAAGACTTGGTGATTGTAATGGTTTTACACAAGTAGCAGAGTGCCATGTTGAAAATATTTCCGCAACCGATAAAGAACTTGATAAAATTAAAGATTTATTAAAAGAGGGGGTTATACTATGAAAATTTATGTATGTACAGGTCACGCCAATTACGGTAATATGATTTCGTCGGCTGACGGTACATCCGTTGGTGGATGTAATGAGTATAACTATAACAGGGATTTACTACCTTATATTAAAAAATGGTGTGAAAAAGTTGGTATTGAATGCTATACAGATACGCCAGAAGTTGGAAAGTTACATTCTTTAGAAGATGAAATTAAATATTATATTTCACATGCTAATGCAAAAGATTACGATTTAGTAGTTCAATTACATCTTAACGCTTGTAATGAAAAAGCTAAAGGTTGTGAAGTTTGGTATTACCCATCTAGTGCTATGGGTATGCAATACGCTAATAGTGTATGTAACAAACTTGGAACGATATGGATTAATAGAGGTATTAAAGCTAGTAAAACTTTGTACTGGCTTAGAAAAACATTTGCACCGTCTATTTTAATCGAATCATTTTTCTGTGATACCGCAAGTGATTACTTAACTGCCGTAAAAATTGGTTTAGATAATCACGCTAAACTAATTGTTGAGGGTATTCTCGGTAAAGATATTACAACTTATAATTCAAGATATAGTGTGTTAGTAGGTGATTATGATAATAAAAAAACTGCTAATTCTATATCTAAAGAATTATCTAAGTTGGGATATAAAACAGAAGTTGTAAAAAGGGGGTGAGAACATGGATATTAATGCTATTGCTAGTATCGTATCAGCTGTAGGATTTCCTATTGTTTGTTGTTTTGGTATGGCTTATTACATTAATACAACTCTTAAAGAGTTGACTAAAGTGATGAATGAGCACACCGTTGCAATCGAAAAGTTGACAACTATTATTGACAAACATGTCGATAATGAATAAGTAACTAAATGCTAGATATTGTGCAAAATAAGGGGGTATATGATTACCCCCTTTTTATAATGTTTCACGTGAAACATTATTTATTGAATAATAGTATAATTAAAAATATAATTATTATCCATAATGTGAACATAACTAATATACATATACTATGCATAAATTCATCTCCTATCGACACCATTGTAAATAGTTTCTAACAATTTCCCCAACTTCATTATCTTGATAATACACTTTCTCTCTTGTATAAAATAACGCAATTTTCTTTTCAATATCTGTTGTAGGTTTAGTTAGTTTACGTTTCCAATTAGGTCGTGCGTCATAGTCAACGCTATAAATTAAATCATTATCTGTATCTTTTAATTCTGTTGTTTTTCTGTGAATATATGTGAATACTGAATTTTCAGTATTTATAATTTCACATTGTAATAATTCATCATCAAATTTAATAAAGTATGTAAATAAAATATCTTTATATTTATACTTGTATGGTAGATGTGGATAAATTTCCATTTCCCAAGCTCCACCAGTTATCATTGACAGTTTAGGATTATCAAAAGCAAAATATAAATCAGATTTCTTTCCTTTTTTATTCGGTAGACAATACTCAACTGCTACTGTTAATTCGCTATCACCATATCTATATAAATCAATATCACCAGCATTCATTTCTTTAATGTGTGTTAATCCCATTTCATTGAAATAAGGACAATATTTATTTACAGTATTACCTAGCATAAAAATTTTCACATCAGTACGATAACGAACTATAGTTGAAATAACATTCATAAATAGAACAAATTCATCCGGCAGATACATGGTTCTAGTAAGAAATTCATCAAATAATATTGTAGTAATATCTGGGTATGATGTTGATTTATCATGCTCCATTGACGAAATAGAAAAACCATATGCAAAGGGTCTTTCCATTGTAATTCGTTTTTGTGTTTCTTCATCATATTTACAAAAGAACCATCTTGAACCATAATAATATACATCAGTCCACTCTCCATCAGTCAACTCTGATATTACACCATTACTAACAAGACCGTCAAACATTGTGCGACCTCTTTTACCTGTAAAATCATCTTGCCACCGTCTAACAATTGCTAGTTGTTTATTTTCGTTTATAAAGTTTTCAAGTCCTAATTTTAATACACTGTATGTTTTACCGTTAGAACGTTCACCGAATATTACGTTGTAAGTAGCATTGTATGATAGAATATTATCTAAGCTATAAAATTTTTGTTTTTTGAACATTTTATTATTCCTTTCTATGTTTCACGTGAAACATTAACTAATTGTTTTAATTTCTGTTAAATAATCCACATACTCTTTAGACAAAGATAAATGATAATCTGACCCCTCCATATGAACCGCTGATAATTCATGGTAAGTGCATTTATTTCCTAAATAGTCAGTTAATACACCACTTCTTTCATTATCAATATAAGTATGCGTATTTTTACCTGTGTATTCTGGCGGTACATATAAACCTTGTTTAAATTCTTTAAAAATATCGTCACCGAATTTTTGTTTCAAATATGGAACTGCTATTTTCTTATTTAATCCAGATACCGTAATATTAACATGATATTCATACTCACTAGGTTTAAAAGAAGATGTTTTAATATCTCCATTTACACGTTTTATTTTATGACGTTTTTTAACTTTTAATGGTTTATATTTTTCTACCATATAACGCTTTGCACCTAATGTTTTAAATCGTGTATAATAACCCTCAAAATCCCAAACACCTAAACACTTTTTTTCACCCTTTACAGTTTTAGGTTCAATTAAATCATGCGATAAACAATGAAAATCCATGGCTTTATATAATCTATTTCGTATCATTTCATTGTATGCGTTAATATATTTTATATGATTTTCTCTATTAACAGTTTTTATAGAGTCAGTGTCACTATAAATATAATCTTCTTTAAATTCGATTATACCAGTAAAAAGATTTCTTCTTGCATATGCAGTAACCCAAACTCCCCACGGATAAAATAAAAAACGATTAGAACTATTATTATATTTTTCAATTGCTGTGTTGAAATCTGGTGTATCTGGTAGCCATTCATTTGCATAAATATAACTATCTCGCACAATATCAGTTACCATCATGCCGTAACAAGAATTTAATTGTTCTTTACTTTGTAGATACTCAACCTCTTTTCCGTCAACGCCTTTTAATGTAGTTTTGTCACTATATAATTTTAATATTGATTTAACTAATGGTGTGGGTAAGTAACTTTTTTTATAACGTCTAAAATTAGATACTCCAAAATGCTCACTTCTATAGAACACTTTTATAATATTATAATCTTGTTCAGTTAATGTTATTCTAATCCTTTTAGCAGAAACTAAACGACCATTATTAACGATAGGCTTTTCAACATCCCAACACCTAGAAATTGATATATAATTATCAAATAATACTTTGCTATCTATATTAATAAATTCAGCGTCAAATAAGCAACAATAATATTTAAGATTATACTCTAAATCTTCTTTTGATTTTATATCTACAATTTCCGCTTTAGACATTGGAAACATTTCTGCAACCATAACACACGGATAACTACTTATAAAATCATCACTACCTACATTTTCTACTTCTTTACCAGAGTAAAACGGATTAGCATGTGTAAAACCACCTTGAAAAGCACGTTTAAGTTGTTTATATTCTTCTGGTTCAATTGTTAATTCATTTATTAAATCATAATATTCACGATTCTTTTTATATTTTTTACTCTTTTCATTTTTAAAACATTCACGTCTACAATATTGACGTACATAACCAGTCTTTGTCATAGGTATTCTAGTTATACCGCCATCTAATTTTATCCTTTCATATATATACGCCATAACTATTTTAACATCATTTACACAATAACCTTTTTCTTTTATTGTTAATGGGGTTTCTGAATGTCTCATTAATGAATAGTCTAAATCACCTACTAACTTTTCAATTTTTATTGTAGTTAAATTTTGCGCTAGTTTTGCTAAGGCGTAACCACTTAATAAATAGCTACAGCGAAACTCTATTCCATCAATTGTAGTTGCATATACTGGCTTGCGATTATCTATAGCAAACACTTTATCCCATTCAAACCTTTTACATATAAATTGAAATTCATATGCTAAATTATGAACATATATAACAAGTCTCTTACTTAATGATATATTTAAACATTCTATTAATTTTTCAATACATTTCAAAAATTGTTCCCATGTGCGTCCAATAATAACAAGACCATTTAAGCCTAAAGTCCATTCATACATGATAGCGGTTTTTTCTCCATTATATGAAATGAAAGATGTTGTTTCAATATCGAATGCACAAGGGGTATCGAAATATAACACTTTTTTCTTGCTACGCAAACGTTCATTATTCATAGCAACATCTGCTATATATTCGATATCATTCGGATTATATATTTCATTCAATCCTAAAAAATTCTGAAATGTCACGTTCTGTATCTCCTACTGATTTTTGATAAATTTCCGTTAATCTATTTCGCATTTTATCAACAGTTTCATCTATATTTGAATCATCTAATACATTAGAAATTTCTTCAAACACATTATATTTCATCAATTTATTAGAAACTGTACTATCAACTTCTTTTAAACGTTCATACACTTTAAAAAAATCATTATATTGTTTATTTGTTATTTTTATATTATGTTCTTTTTTCAACTTCTGTATTACTTCACGCCTAACAGATTGTGCGCCATGAATTGTTGATGTTTCCATGTTTAAAAAGTCTTTTACTCTTAGAAATTCTTTTTTTAAATCAAAATCAGTTTTATTTTTTGTTGTGAATTTGCCCTCACCTCTTCTACGAAAACCCTCATATGCAGACGAAAATACATCACTTTTTGATAATCTAGTTAAACGCTTATTAGCTACTTGTGAAAGTCGTGAAACAATTTTAGATAATTCCTTATGAGATAGTGAAGATAATTCTCGTTCACTTAAATCTGTTAAAGACTTCAAACTCATTTTTTGAATATTCATTCCTCTATTCCCTCCAACAACTCTTTTATAGTCATACCGTGTTGCAAATACCATATAAGAATATAATAATTATCATTTCTACTATTTTCAAATGATGATATATTTTCAACCGAAAATCCTAATTCTTTTGCAACCATGGGTTGTGAATAGTTGGTCTTATTTCTTCTAAATGTTTGACAATTCAAACCTACATGAAACATTATATTTTTCTTATTCATTATACCACCTCCATATAATAAAATAGGAGGGCGTTTCACCCTCCTATGTTTCACGTGAAACATTATTCACAATCTTTAGTTGGTTCTACTGGGTCATAAATCGGTTCTGGCATTTCTGGAGAATCACTAACAGCTGGTGTGAATGTTGCGATTGATACAAATGTTTCAACATCCATTGACACTTTAATATTTTCAGTCTCTTTAACTTTAACAGAAACTACTTTCCATATTGGTGAATATTTCTTTTCAAAATGTTTAATCAACTCTTTATCTGTCATTCCATAAGCAAAATCAGTTTTTGTTTCAAGTGACTCTGTGTCATATGCATACATTGTAACCTCAACAACATCTCTTTTAATCGTTCTTGTAATTTTCTTCATTGTTTTAACCTCCTACTCGTAATCTTCAAGTGAATTATCAACAAATGGATTTTCATAAACTGTATAGTCTTTAATCCATAAAGTACGACTGACAATTTCACCGTTTTCTGTTTTAACATTCTTTGTAGCAAGATTAGCTTTATCTTTATCTACAATAATATTAATGGGGCAATCGTCAGCTTTTGGTGCAAGACCCTCTGGGAATTTTACCTGTACAGATACGTGCTCACCATCTTCTTTTCTTGTGAGCTGTGTAAGATAGGTGTAAAAATGTTTTCCCTCTGTTGTTGTTCTCTTCTTTGCAAATACTGTTAATAACATTTATTTTTCCTTTCTGCCTTTAGTTTAGGCTACGATTTTAATGGATTATCGAGAACCATAATTAACTATTTTCTTAATCTAAACCATGTATATTTTTCTAAATTGGCAATAGTATATTCAATCGTGTCCCATGTGTAAGCATAACATTCATCTCTCACATTTAATAAAATATGTGCGTCCTCATCATCAAAATTGTTCTCATACAAAATTAAATTTTGACTTGTTCTTATAATTTCATGGTAAAACTTATTAATCATTCTTAAAGACTTTAACCCTATTTTCATAATACTTCACCTACCCATAAATTTTCTAAACCATATGATTCAGCGCATGTCCCAATATAATGATAATAGTATCTAATTTTTATCATATCATTTTCACTAATTAAATCTACCATGTATAATCTAAAAGCTGCTGATGCTAAATTAATCATGTCTAAAGTTGCTTTTTTAGCTTTAATTTCTCCTAAAAATGTTTCCTTATAAGCTACCATAAAACGTGCGTATAATATTTTAAATACCATTTATTTGCCCTCCTTATGGGTTTCCTCTTTACATGTATTATACTACC
>ERZ840517.3371-NODE-3371-length-12451-cov-3.492014_pt1 | contig 12451 bp, 9 predicted proteins | sample MGYA00519876_ERZ840517 | MGnify/ENA primary metagenome ERZ840517 (study PRJEB31850, sample SAMEA3708882) | human gut metagenome | biome: human gut; feature: human-associated habitat; material: faeces | place: China | collected 2014 ... | reverse complement strand
AGAATTGCCGCCGAGCAATTACAGTGAATGAGTAACACAGTGCCTGAGGATGAAAGTCTTCAGGCACTTTTGTTTCTTCTGCCTCTCACAAACAGAGGCGCAGACGGGGACGGCGGGGAGTATGCCCCCTCCCTGCTATCAATTTCATATCTGGGATCCTTGGGTCCAAAAGCGCTTAGAGAGCTTCGGTTCTTTAAGTGCTTTTTTATATAGATCGGAGCCTAACCGCTCCCTTACTCTTTGCTCCGGGGAGCCTTTCGTCATACCCGTACGCAAGGACTCCGGAAGAACTTCTTGAAAAAGTGGAAGAAGCACAGCGCCAAATTGAGGATGGAGGTCCGCTGTCATATACGCAGTTCAAGCGAGTATGGCAGTATATCGTCACAAGATCAACAAAGGAACGTACCTATGTCCGGTATATCAATGGGCAGAAAATTCAGCGCACGGTAACGCCGAAGTTGGGAGAAAAAGCAGCGCATAATGGAAATGTGGTGTACACCCTTGAAAACCCAGTAAAATCAACGGTTTTCACCCGTAAGACAGAAAGCAGTACGGCCTCAAAGCAGCCCGTCGCGCACCTCAGTTCAGCAAGCGCTGAGCTTACGAAGAGACTGCTTCCAAAGCCTTGGAGCGTCAAGGCTGCATAGGACAGGCAGCAAGCCTGCCTCCCATTGGAACAAAAAACGGCGTGACCGCAAGGTCACGCCGTTTTTCTGTGTTCTGCTTTACGCCGCCGGGACGGCCTTGGCCACGCTGTAAGCCTGCAGGATGCTGCCCTCGCCCTCGGCATACTTCACCGTCACCGTGTCGCCCACGTTGAGGATCACGGCCTCCGGAGCCTCGGCGGCGGAGATGGTGTAGTACACCGTGCCGTCGGAGAGCTGGAGGTAGTACCAGGTGTTGCCATCCATAACGGCGCTGCGGAGGTCAGCGATGACGCCGGTGACCTCCCCCTGATCCGAAGCGGAGGGCTCCGTATCCGCCGGGTCAATGAGGTTATACCGGGCCAGCATCTGGCGATAGTTGCTCTCGCATTCCGCCACGCTGCCGCCGGTGGCCACGATCTGGTACTGGCTGACGTTGACCATGGCGTACATCTTCACCAGACCGGCGGCGTCCTTCAGCGCCATGAAGTAGCTGGGCTGATCTGCGATGTTCAGCAGCAGAGGGAAGGTGGCGGTGTAGTTCATCTGCTGCACCTGCCCCCGTGCCGAATCCATGGCGGAGTACTCCTCGGCGCCGGCCACGGAGTAAAAACGTGTCTCCTTGGTGCGCTGGTTGGAGAGGATGAAGCCGATGTTGGACTGATCCGACACCACCGACGTGATGCCGGTGTACATATACACGTCGTCTCCGATGGCGATGTAGTTATAGCCATCGGTGGTAACGGTGACATCCCGCTGGCCGAACAGGGAGTTGATGAAGCCGTGGATATAGGTACCGTGGTAGTCGTACTGCTGGACGATGAGATCCGCCGTGTAGACGTGATCCACCCAGTCCGGCACATCCTTGGCGTCATAGTACTGATGCTCCCCGGTGACGGCGTTCACCAGCACGGCCCCGTCGATGTCCGTGCCGCCAAAGAGCCCGATGGTTTTTCGGATCCGGGGGCAGACCCAATAGGGATTGCCGCCCTCGTCGATCTCGAAGGCCGGCTTGTCAAAGATATAGGTGGGGTAGTGGAACTGCAGATAGCGATAGAGGTTGCGGCCGAAGTGCTCGGCGGTGGTGTAGCGGATGCCCTGCTCCAGACGCACCACCTCCACATTCTGGGTCACCATGTCGATGATAAGATAGGCGGGCAGACCCTCAGAGCGGTTGTTGAACCACTTGATCCAGTCCCCGTACCGCAGGGGCGTCACCCGCACCGGGCGGCCCTTGTAGTTGATTTGCGTGTACTCCTCCGCCACCTCGAACTGGGACACCATGTCCGACAGCTCACCCAGCTTGCGGTTGCCCAGCTTCTCGGCGGAGTCCTTGTCCAGCATGGGGATCTGGTCATAGCTGATCTCCTCCACCTCGGTGGCGAAGTCACCGGTCTCCACCGTCAGCAGATCCCGGTAGGACCCGGCCCGGATCACCTGCCAGCCCACGATACCGCCCACGATGGCCACGGCTACCAGCGCCACGGCGATTATCATGGGGATGCGGCACTGCTTCTTCACGAAGCCAAAGTAGCCCTTGGCCCCGCTGCCCTGAAACCCGGAGGTCAGCACGGCGCAGCCGCAGTACACAGCGCAGCACAGCAGCATGAAGAAATAGAACTCCTCCGCCTGCAAATTGATGGGCGGCAGCACCACATAGAAGTACACCGCCGCAAAGATCAGCGTCACCGCCAGATTGATGAGGGTGCGGCTCAGGGGCGTGCCGATGGCCTTGTGCTCCTTTTTGGGCCGTGGAGGCCGCTTCCCGAAGGGACTCTGCCTGCCGCCGAAGCCCTGAAAATTGGGGTCGTTCCAGTTGGTGTTCATAAATGCTCCTTTCGGGAAACAGGCTGCGGCCGGTCTCCTCTGTCATATTCTGCAACTACTTGTAATATTATAAGAAAAGTATACGAATCGTATTCATCAAACCACCTGAAACAGATAGAATTTCAGGTAATTGGTCTCCTCCACGCCCCACAGAATGGGGTGGTCGCAGCACTGCTGCCGGGCCTCGATCTGCCGCAGCTGCACCCCGGCATCCTTGGCCGCCGAGCGCAGCATCTTCAAAAACAGCTCCTCCGTGGCGAAGTGGCTGCAAGAGCAGGTGGCCAGATAGCCGCCCCGTGGCAGCAGCCGCATGGCCCGGTAGTTGATCTCCTTATAGCCGGTCATGGCCCGCTGGGTGGTCTTGCGGCTCTTGGTGAAGGCCGGGGGATCCAGAATGATGAAGTCGTACCGCTTGGGCTGCTGCTCCAGCTGGGGCAGCAGGTCGAACACATTGGCCGCCACGCACTCCATCACGTCGGAAAGCCCGTTGCGCCGGGCGTTTTCCCTGGCACACGCCACGGCGAACTCCGACACGTCCACCGCCGTGACGTGCTTGGCTCCGCCCCGTGCGGCGTTCAGGGCAAAAGAGCCGGTGTGGGTGAAGCAGTCCAGCACCGTCCGGCCACGGGCCAGCTTGGCCACCGCCTGCCGGTTGTACTTCTGATCCAGAAAGAAGCCGGTTTTTTGCCCGTTTTCAAAGTCCACGGTGTAGCGGATGCCGTTTTCCTCAATATCCACCGCTGTAAAGTCCGGAGCCTTTTCACCGCCCACGGGATGCCAGCCCTTGCCCTGCTCCATGCCCTCCAGACCACGGATGGCCACGTCGTTGCGCTCATATACGCCCACTACGTCCTGCCCGTCGGAGCGCAGCACCTCCAGCAGCAGGGAGAACAGCTCCTCCTTGATGAGCTCCATGCCCAGACACAGCACCTGCGCCACCAGCACACTCTCGAACCGGTCCACCGTCAGACCGGGGAAGCCGTCGGCCTCTCCGAAGATCACCCGGCAGCAGCGGCTATCCTCCGGCCCCATGACGGTCTTGCGATAGTCCCATGCGTACTGGATGCGCCGCCAGAAGGCCTGGTCGAACCGGTCGTTGGGGTTCCGGGACAGCACCCGTACCCGGATGCGGGAGCGGCTGTTGAAAAAACCGCAGCCCAGCCAGCTGCCCCGGCGGCTGATGACGTCCACCAGCTGTCCGTCGGACACGGGGCCGCTGAGTCCCGTGACCTCCCCCTCATAGACCCAGGGGTGTCCGCCCACCAGAGCGGCCTCCCCCTTGGGGGTGATGGTGATCTGCGGATAGGGACGCTGCGCTTTCATAGCGGCCACCTGCTTTCTGTCAAGGTTTCTTCATTATATCACAGCTTTCCGCCTCCGTAAACACCGCCGTCCACGGAAAAATCCGCCAGACTCCATTTCCCGACAGCTTTTCCCGCCGCCGGTGGCTACAATAGGGGAAAAAGGAGGGCTTGTCCATGAAGTTTCACCTCCCGCTGCCCGGCAGACGGCTCCGCCGCATCCTGACGCTGCTGGGGCAGGCGGCGCTCTGCTGCGTCCTCACCGCTGCCCGGCTGGGAGGACTGTACGCCCCCTTCAGTCTGGCGGCGGCCGCCGCCGCAGGGCCGGGCCTGCCGGGCCTGCTTTCCCTGTTGGGTGTTACCGGCGGAGCGCTGCTGTTTCTGGATTTTCAACCGGGGCTGCGCCATGCCGCCGCTGCCGTGCTGCTTTTCGCCGCCCAGACGGCCTTCTGTGATACGAAGCTCTACCGCCGCCCCGCCTTCCGGCCCCTGACGGCGGCTCTGTCTCAACTGCTGATCCAGTCGGTGTACCTGCTGTACCGCCCCCTGAGCCAGTGGGTGCTGTGCCTGACAGCCTCGGCGCTGCTGGCGGCTGCCACGGCCCTGCTGACCGCCCACGGAACGACCCTCCGGCAAAAGGGACTGCTATACGCCGCCGCCCTGTCGCTGGCACTGGTGCCGGTGACGGTAGAGGGCCTGTTCTCCGTGGGGAAAGCCCTGCTGATGACGGAGCTGCTGCTCCTCTCCCGCCGCCTGCCGCCCCTGACGGCGGGACTGGCGGGGGCCTGTGCGGGCCTTGCGGCGGATTTGGTGCCGGAGACCCCGGCGCTGCTGCTGACGGTGGCCTACGGCTGCGGCGGAGCGCTGGCCGCCTTCTATGGCCGTCTGCCCCGCATCCTCCCGGCGGCGGCCTTTTCTCTGCCCACCATCGCCTTTGCAGTGCTGCTGGATGTCGGTCCTCCCCGACAGCTGCTGCTGTCATGTCTGGCGGGCGGTGCGGCCTATCTGCTGCTGCCCCGGCGCTGGCTGCCTCCCTGCGCAGAGCGTGCCGCCCGGGCGGATGCACCCGGAGAGACGGCAAAGCCCCGCCGGCTGGAGCAGTCCGCTGCGGCTCTGCGCTCCCTGTACGACAGCTTCTTCCGGGACACGGCCCCGGCCCCGCCGGAGAATCCCTCGGTGATCTTCGACCGGGCGGCGGAGCAGGTGTGCCGCTCCTGCGTCCTGTGCGCCAACTGCTGGCAGCAGAACTATAACGCCACCTACAACGCCTTCAATGATGCCTGTCCGGCGCTGCTGCGCCGTGGCACGGCCCAGTCGGAGGATTTCCCCCTGTACTTCACCGCCCGGTGTGTCCATCTGCGGGAGTTTATCGCCGCCGTCAACGAGGAACTGCGGCTTTTCCTCCTGCGCCGCCAATATCATCGCCAGCTGAGCTGCTCCCGCCGTCAGGCTCAGGAGCAGTACGCCCAGATGGGGGATCTGCTGGCGGCAGCAGCCCACGCCCCGGCGGAGGAGCCCACCGTCCCCATGGGCTATCGGGTGTCCTCGGCCCTGCGCCCCAAGGAGGGACAGCAGCTGTGCGGCGACCAGCTGGCCACGGTGGAGACAGGCGGGATGCTGTACCTCCTGCTCTCCGACGGCATGGGCAGCGGCCCGGAGGCCCACCGGGAGGCGGCGCTGACGGTGCGGCTGCTGGAGCAGTTCCTGCGGGCGGGCATTGAACCGGCTCCGGCCCTCAAGACCCTGAACTCGGCGCTGGCCCTGCGGGGGGAGACCGGCGGGGCCTTCACCACCATCGATCTTTTGGCTCTGCGCCGCTCCACCGGCGAGGCCACCCTCTATAAATACGGCGCTGCGCCCTCCTATCTCAAGCACACCGCCCACGTTACCCGCTTCACCGCCCATTCCCTTCCGGCGGGGCTGCAGGCCACGACGGAGCCGCCGGAGGTCACTCGGCTGGCCCTCCCGGCAGGCAGCTATTTTGTCATGATCTCCGACGGCATCGCCGACGAGAACAGCGACGAGTGGCTGCAAAATCTGCTGGCGGGGTGGAACGGCACCGACGTCCACGCCCTGACGGCGCTGATCCTGTCGGAATCCCGCAGCCGCAGGGGACTGGAGGACGACTGCGCCGTGCTGGCGGTACACCTGCCCCTGCCGGGAGAAAACCGCCCCCGGCAGGTATAACCGCCGCCGACGCCGGAAATACTCTATCTGTCAAACATCACCGGACAGAGGAGGGCGTGGCCTTGGTAAAAGGTATTTCCAGACGGGTGATCGTGGTGGAGTCCCCCGATCCCCATATTTTCGAGCAGGCGATCTTCATTCTCAGCAACGACGCCGCAGGCGGCGGCGTCTCATCCCAGCAGGTGGTGGAGCAGGCGGTCCGCATCGCCAAGAGCTACGCCCGCACCCACGGGGCTCCGCCCCGGCGCAGACGGCTTACCACATGGATGGCGGCGCTGCTGGGCGGCGGTGTCATCGGCCTGCTGTGGCTGGTGCTGGCCCTCGTCTGAGGGACGGCGTTTTCAATGCTTTATCCATTTTTTCTCCTCACTTGGGGCGGACAGCTGACTGTCCGCCTCCCTTTTTTGCCCCGTTAGCTTGTGCCGCAGGTCAAAAAAATACTCCGGCGGGACACAAGGCGTGTCCCGCCGGAGCAAACATCTTATTCGTCCCCGAAGCGGAGGATATCCTGCGCCACAGGCTGGTAAAACAGCCGCTCCACCTCCGAAAATTCACGGGTCTGCCCCATGATCCACATGAGCTTGGCCACGGCGGCCTCGGTGGTCATGTCGTAGGCCTCCAGCAGCCGGAGGGTGCTCTTCAGGTGTCCCCCCACATGGTATACCGTCAGGTCGCTGCCCTCGTTGGGGACCTGCGTGGTCATGACCACGATCTTGCCCCGCTCCACCCCACGGCGCACCACGTCGTAGAGGTGTCCGCCGTCGTATTCCGGCAGGCCGCCTACGCCGAAGCTCTCGATGATAAGACCGTCATAGCGATCCAGCATGAACTCCGCCAACGCATCCTCCGTGCCGGGGATCAGCTTCAGCAGCCCCACATGGGGATCCAGCCGGTCATAGAACAGGGGCCGTGGCCGGCTCTCACAACGGATGTACTGTAACAGATGCTCATCCTGCACCACCGCCAGATCGGGGTAATTGACGCTGGAGAAGGCCCGGAAGCTCTTGGAGTAGGTCTTGCGGGCACGGGTCCCCAGAATGACCCGGCCGTTAAAGACGATCTGCACGCCGCCGCAGCCCCGGCAGGCATAGAGAAAGGCGTCGGTGAGGTTGCGCTTGGAGTCGGTGCCATCGAACCAGATGGGCTTCTGGGCGCCGGTGAGGATGATGGGCTTGGGGCTGTCCTGAACCAGATAGCTCAGGGCCGCCGCCGTATAGGCCATGGTGTCCGTGCCGTGGCTGATGACGAAGCCGTCGTAGTCGTCGTAGTGCTCCCGGATGGCTTGGGCCGTCCCCAGCCAGTGGGTGGGATGGATGCTGGTGCTGTCCAGACTATACAGCTGGATGCAGTCCACATGGCACAGCTGGGCGATGCGGGGAAGATAGGACAGCAGCTGGTGGGTGTTCAGCTCCGGCGTCAGGCCCTCCGGCGTCATCTCCGAGGCGATGGTGCCGCCGGTGCCGATCATGAGGATCTTTTTCATAGGAATGGCTCCTCTCTCACGGCCTACGCCGTGGGCAGTAAATGAAAAGTGCTTTACAACTCCCGGTTTTCCAGTGCCGCCAAGCCGAATCGGGCGGCCTGCAGCAGTCGGGGCTTCTCCTCCGCCGGTGCGGCGTCGTATCTCTGGCGCAGGTCTCGGAGGAACAGGCCCCGCAGGGTGTCCTCTCCGCAGTGCTCCCACAGATCCCGGCAGCGGGTGGTGCGGTCCTGTAGCTCCAGATAGAAGCAGTCCGGGGACAGGGCGTCATAGAGGGCGTCCAGCCGGGGCGGCTCCTCCGTCTCGCCGGTGAGGACCATGCGGAAGATGTCCGTCTCCGGGTGTGGGGGCAGCTCCCGGCGCAGCGCCTCCAGCGGGTCAACGCCGGTGACATCCGCCGTCAGCCACTGATACCGGCGGCGGGCAAAGGGAACGAAGGTGAGCTTCACCTGTCCCGGTTCCACGGTGCCGGTGAGGAAGCCCTTGTCCCCCAGCTCGTCGAAGCCTCGGCCCTCCGGGCAGCCGGGATAGGCCCAGAAGGTGCGTCCTGCCTGCTGCACGCCGCCGAAGGCGTGGACGTGGCCCAGCGCCAGATAGTCGGCGCCGCTCTGCTCCACATCCTTCAGGGTCATGGCCCGGTAGCGGCTGTCCCGGACGCCCACCTCTCCGTGGAGCAGCAGGATGCGGGCCAGCCCCTCATCCTCCGGGTCAAGAGAGCCGGGGATCCCGGCGGGAGCGGCGGGGGAGGCGAAAGCGGCTCCGTATACCACGCAGCCGTATTGGGGGAAGGGGAGTCGCTGGAGCCGCTCCTCCCGGAAGATGTGGACGTTTTCCGGCCACAGCAGCCGGGCGTAGGGGCTGGAGGCGGCGTAGAAGTCGTGGTTGCCGGGGGCGATGACGGCGTGGCCCCGGAAGCGGGCCAGAGACTGGGCCAGCTCCTGTGCCGTCTGGCCGTAGAGCTGGTCAGAGTCAAAGAGATCCCCGGCCAGCAGCAGCAGCTCCACGCCGTGGTCATTGGCGTAGTCCACCAGCCGGTCCGTCAGCTGGCGTGCCTCCTGGCGGCGCAGCCGGGCCTTCTCCTCCGGCAGGGCGGTAAAGGCGCTGTCCAGATGGAAGTCCGCCGTGTGTAGAATTTTTGCCATAGCGTCCTCCTTTTATGCCTCCTGCCAGCCACGGCAGAGGTCTACCCATCGGCAGAACCGCTCTCCGCAGCAGCGCTCCAGCTCCGGGCAGGTCAGCTCAATGGCGGAGGCGGCGCTGCCCACAGCGGGGAACACCGTCTCGAACCGCCGCAGAGACTCGTCCAGATACACGGACACGTTCTCCGGCAGGGCGAAGGGGCATACGCCGCCCACGGCGTGGCCGATGCGCTCCACGGCCTCCTCCGGTGTCAGCATCCTGGCCTTGACGCCGAAAAAGTGCTTGTATTTGCTGTTATTGATGCGGGCATCCCCGGCGGCCACCACTAAGATGGGCCGCTCTCCCACCTTGAAGCTGAGAGTCTTGGCGATGCGGGCGGGGGCCACCCCCAGAGCGGCGGCAGCCAGCTCCACCGTGGCGCTGGAAACCTCCAGCTCCCGGATGCGCTGGGCCACCCCATAGGGCGTCAGGTACGCCCGGACCTTTTCAACAGACATGGCTCATTTCTCCTATGTGATAGAACCTGCGTGACGGGTCCTATGTGACAAATTTTATGTGGCAAATGTTGTGCTCAGCGGATATCCACCCGCTCCACTGCCGTACACAGGCCCGTGGCGCTGTCCAGCGTGAAGAGCGCCCCCTGAGCCTTGCAGGGGCCGGAGGCAGGGCGGAAACGGCCCGGCAGACCGCCTAAGAACATCTCCACCGACTGCTGGGGCTGGATGCCCAGCACCGACTCCACGGCGCCGGTCATGCCCAGATCCGTCAGGTAGCCGGTACCCTTGGGGAACACCCGCTCATCGGCGGTGGGGACGTGGGTGTGGGTCCCCCACAGGGCGGAGACCCGGCCGTCCAGATAGTAGGCCATGGCCAGCTTTTCGCTGGTGGCCTGAGCGTGAAAATCCACCACCGTGAAGGTGGGAGCGTCCGGCTCCGCCAGCAGGCGGTCCGCTGTGGTAAAGGGGTTGTCGCTGCCCCATGACAGATCGCAGCGGCCGATGAGGGAGATGACCCGGATGCGGAAGCGGCCGCAGTCGTAGACTCCCACACCACGGCCCGGCGTGCGGGGGGAAAAGTTGGCAGGCCGCAGGATGTAGGGACTGTCCTCCAAATAGTCAGCGATCTGCATTTTGCCCCACGTATGGTTGCCCAGCGTGATGACATCGGCGCCGGCGGCGAAGAGATCCTCCGCCTGATCTGGGGTCAGCCCTACGCCGGAGACATTCTCCCCGTTGACCACGGTGAAGTCCACGCCGTGGACCTTCTGAAAGGGACGCAGGGTACGGGCCAGATGGCGGGTGCCATCCTCGCTGGTAACATCTCCCAGTGCCAGCACACGAAATTCCATAGGGTATCCTCCCGGTGAATTGGTACATTCTGCGGACAAAGGTGGACATGGTAACTGGACATGGCTCTGTCCGCTGACAGTCCTATTATACCACAAAACTGTCAGGGCGCAACGTCTTATTCCCGGCCGGAGATGATAGGGCTTATTTCCAGCCAAGGATGCAGAGGATCATCCCCGGCCGAGACTGCGAAGGATCATTCCCAACCGCCTGCTCATAGGCGGCGATGTCGTCGGCGCAGAATACGCCGTCGGTGCTCGCCTCCGTCAGATCCCCCAGCGTGGTATAGTAGGCGGTCATATAGCGGTGAAGCGCCTGCTGCTGGCCGTCGGTGAGGGGGAAATCACCGGTTTCGATAGAACCACTGACGGCGACGGGAGCGGCGGGGGCAGCGACGGCGCTGTCTAACGGGGCGGCTTCCGACGGGGCGGCTTCCGACGGGGCGGCTTCCGACGGGGCGGCTTCCGACGGGGCGGCTTCCGATGGGGCGGCCTCCTGAATGGCTGTGCTGCTATCGACACCATCCTTTTCGGCGGAGGCATGGAGCATTGGATACAGGGCAATGGCCGGCAGCAACAGCAGCAGGGCCGGCGAAAGAATGAGTGGAATGCGTTTCATGGCAGAGTCCTCGATTTTTCGGGTTTTGAGGACAGGATATCACCGCTTCCTAAAGCAAAGTTAAAGGACATAAAGAAACGGCGCACCACTGCTGCGGTGCGCCGTTGGGGACGATGCGTATTGGGAAGGATGTTTACTTGGCGTATTCCACAGCCTTGGTCTCACGCAGCACGTGGACCTTGATCTGGCCGGGATACTCCAGCTCGTTTTCGATGCGGTGGGCCAGCTCACGGGCCAGGATCACCATCTGATCCTCAGAGACCTGTTCGGGCTTCACCATGACACGAACCTCACGGCCCGCCTGAATGGCGTAGCTCTTCTCCACGCCGGGATAGCTGCTGGTGATCTCCTCCAGCTTCTCCAGACGCTTGATATAGTTCTCCAGATTCTCACGGCGTGCGCCCGGCCGGGCGGCGGAAATGGCATCGGCTGCCTGCACCAGACAGGCCACCAGCGTCTTGCACTCCACGTCGCCGTGGTGGGCCTGAATGGCGTGGAGGACGTCCTCCTTCTCCCGATACTTCCGGCAGAATTCCACGCCCAAGGAGACGTGGGTACCCTCCATCTCATGGTCCACGGCCTTGCCGATATCGTGCAGCAGACCGGCACGCTTGGCGGTCTGGACGTCGGCGCCCAGCTCCGCCGCCATCATACCGGCGATGTGGCTGACCTCGATGGAGTGCTGTAGTACGTTCTGACCGTAGCTGGTGCGGTAGTGCAGGCGGCCCAGCAGCTTCTGCAGCTCCGGGTGGATGCCCCGGACACCGGTCTCCAGCACGGCCCGCTCACCCTCGGAGCGGATGACGGCATCCACCTCACGGCGGGCCTTCTCCACCATCTCCTCGATGTGGGTGGGATGGATGCGGCCGTCGGCAATGAGCTTCTCCAGAGCCAGACGGGCGACCTCGCGCCGCACCGGCTCGAAGCAGGAGACAGTGATGGCCTCCGGCGTGTCGTCGATGATGAGATCGGCACCGGTGAGGGTCTCCAGCGTCCGGATGTTGCGGCCTTCCCGGCCGATGATGCGGCCCTTCATCTCGTCATTGGGCAGGGGAACCACACTGACGGTCATTTCGGCCACCTGGTCGGCAGCGCACCGCTGGATGGCCTGGGCCACCACTTCCCGGGCGCGCGCCTCGCACTCTTCCTTCATCCGGGACTCGACCTCTTTGATCTTGAGGGCGGTCTCGTGGGTCACCTGAGCGATCAGATAGGCCTTGGCCTCCTCGGCGGTGAAGCCGGAAATCCGCTCCAGCATCTCCGTCTGGCTGCGCTTGATGACTTTGATCTCCTCGTTTTCCTTGTCGATGGCCGCATGCTTCTGGGCCAGGGACTCCTCTCTCTTCTCCAGAGCCTCGGTCTTGCGGTCGAGGTTCTCTTCCTTCTGCTGCAGGCGGTTTTCCTGCCGCTGCAGGTCGGCTCTGCGCGACTTCTCTTCCTTCTCGTACTCGCTGCGGTTCTTCAAAATCTCTTCTTTGGCTTCCAGCAGTGCCTCTTTTTTCTTGGTCTCGGCGCTCTTGATGGCCTCGTTGATGATGCGCTTTCCCTCTTCTTCCGCGCTTGAGATTTCCTTTTCAGAAACGGTTTTCCGGTAGCGAATACCGAGGAAGAAGCAGATCACGCCGCCAACTGCCAGCCCGATCAGGGCGGCAACGACGTTTCCAATCACGGTATCTTCTCCTCCTGTGTCCGGTATCCTGTACGCTTTGGGTTTTATATGCAGGCCGCATGGGCCGCATGGGCAGAAAACAATCGGAAGGCCCCCTGTTGCCTGCCGACAATTATCCGTTTTTAGTTTAATCGTTCTGCCCTCTTCTGTCAAGGCAAATCTGTATATTTACCCAAATTCCGCCGAACGCTTTTGGAGTTTTTTACGAGGTCTGTCAGGTGTACCCCTGTCTCCGGCCC
>ERZ840517.3369-NODE-3369-length-12454-cov-27.185257_pt1 | contig 12454 bp, 10 predicted proteins | sample MGYA00519876_ERZ840517 | MGnify/ENA primary metagenome ERZ840517 (study PRJEB31850, sample SAMEA3708882) | human gut metagenome | biome: human gut; feature: human-associated habitat; material: faeces | place: China | collected 2014 ... | reverse complement strand
GTTGTTGCTGCTACTGATGGTGTTATGGCTCAGACAAGAGAGCATATCCTTCTTGCTCGTCAGGTTGGTGTTCCTTACATCGTTGTATTCATGAACAAGTGTGATATGGTTGATGATCCAGAACTTCTTGAATTAGTAGATATGGAAATCAGAGAACTTCTTAACGAGTACGGATTCCCAGGAGATGATACTCCAATCATCCAGGGTTCAGCTCTTAAGGCTCTTGAAGATCCTAACAGCGAATGGGGAGATAAGATCCTTGAGCTTATGCATACTATTGATGAGTATGTTCCAGATCCAGAAAGAGATACAGATAAGCCATTCCTTATGCCTGTAGAGGACGTATTCTCTATCACAGGACGTGGTACTGTTGCTACTGGTAGAGTAGAGAGAGGTGTTCTCCACGTTAATGAGGAAGTTGAAATCGTTGGTATCCACGAAGATATCCGTAAGGTAGTTGTAACTGGTATCGAGATGTTCAGAAAGCTTCTTGATGAGGCTCAGCCAGGTGATAACATTGGTGCACTTCTTAGAGGTGTTCAGAGAGACGAGATCCAGAGAGGACAGGTTCTCTGCAAGCCAGGTTCAATCACACCACACCACAAGTTTACAGCTCAGGTTTACGTATTAACAAAGGACGAAGGTGGACGTCATACTCCATTCTTCAACAACTACAGACCACAGTTCTACTTCAGAACAACTGATGTAACTGGTGTTTGTGAGCTTCCAGCTGGTACAGAAATGTGCATGCCTGGTGATAACGTAGAGATGACAGTTGAACTTATCCACAACGTAGCTATGGAGCAGGGTCTTCGTTTCGCTATCCGTGAGGGTGGTAGAACAGTTGGTTCTGGTGCTGTTGCTACAATCATTGAGTAATTGTTATTAATACAGTTCTTTCAAGGGTTTCCGAGGTTATCGGAAACCCTTTTTTGCGCGAGCAGCTCCTTGAGAAGTCATGGGCAGTTCGCAGTCGTGCTCGCGAAGTAATGAGCTAGAATATGATAAAAAGAGGAGTACAACATGCTATACATAATGCGTCATGGCAGGACGGACTGGAATGTACGTCATAAATTGCAGGGCAGAACTGATATACCTCTTAATGATGAGGGAAGAATGATGGCGGCAGAGGCTGGGGAAAAGTATGCAGATATACATTTTGATGAGTGTTATTCATCACCTTTGGCAAGAGCAAAAGAGACAGCCGAGATTTTTCTCAAAGGAAGAGGAGTACCTGTATATACAGATGACAGACTTGTTGAGATGGGATTTGGAATATATGAGGGAATAGAGAATTCATTTGCAATAAAGGATTGCCCAATTAATTCTCTTTTTAAAAATCCAGAGGATTATGTGACGGTTGAAGGCGGGGAAAGTTTTGAACAGCTTTTTGCAAGAACAGGGGAGTTTATAGACAATGTAGTTATGCCGCAGGTAAATAGTGGCAAAGATATACTGATTGTTGGTCATGGTGCCATGAACTGCAGTATTATAGCAAAATTCAGAGGAACACCACTGGATAAATTCTGGGATGGAATGACTGATAATTGTCAGGTGGTAAAGCTTATATAATATTATAAAGCACAATTTTTACGATTTATTCAGACCAAATCATGCTAGGTTTCGTATATAAGTATAGAAGTTAATAAATGAGACTTTGACTTACAACGGAAGGTTAGGATGGTGATTGGGATGAGTAGGAGAGATGGCAGGAGAAAAAACAAAAGAATAGGAAAAAGGAAGAATCAAATATTCCTTGTAATGATGACTATACTGGCATGTACGGTAGCAATTGTATTAACAGTCAAGATGAATAATCAGAATGTCAGCAAAGGTGTAGCAGTAGGTGCAGAATATACAGCAATTAAGAGCGATGGTAATGTGACGGAGGAACAGCTTTCTGTAAGTGAAGAGACTGAAAATGATTTACCAGATGTATACAGAATAGAATGCTATGAATCACTTAATCAGAATCCGGAGCTGCCAACAGGATGCGAGATTACATCGTTAACCTCCGTACTGAATTATTATGGATGTAATGTTGATAAAACAACTATGGCAGATGAATATCTTAAGAAAGGCAATGGCAGCTTCTACGAAATGTTTCTTGGTAATCCAAGGGATAACACAAGTTATGGATGCATGTCACAGCCAATTGTTAATGCAGCTAATAAATATTTCAAGGTTAATAATATGTCAGCAGTTGCAAAGAATATAAGCGGAACAGATTTTAAAGAGATTCTTGGTATGGTTGCTCAGGGTGACCCGATAGTAATATGGAATACAATAGATATGAGACAGCCATATGAATCTAAGACATTTGTATTTAATGGGAAAGAATACACATGGATGTCTCCAGAACATTGTGTTGTAATTACAGGATATGATCTTAATAAGAATATTGTTTATATAATGGATCCTATGGAAGGTAATGTAACAAGGAATCTTGAGACATTTCAATCAAGATATGAAGCGATGCACAGCCAGGCTGTCTATATTATAGAATAATTAAGGGAGGGCAATATTGTCCTCCCTTTAGTCATGTTATTAGTTTGATTTAATATTGTGCCTTGCATTAAGCTTTTTGGCACAATGTATGAATGCAGGGAACAAAAATGCGTCAGCAGCAATCCATGCGATTGGTGAGGCGAGGCATGCACCCATGAATCCAATACTTGGAATGAGTATGATGGCTGCAAATGCACGGCCAATCATCTCTAAGATACCTGCTGATATTGCAAATACTGAGAAACCCATACCCTGTATGCAGAAGCGGACCACGTTAACACCTGTAAGTGGAATGTAGAAGCATGCAGATGCAAGGATGAACTGTCTTGTAAGAGCAATAATTGTTGTCTCAGATGCATTAACGAATAATAATGCAATATAATCTGTAGTGAAATACAGTGCAATAAGAGAAAGAACACTGTATACTGAACCGATTATCATAGCGGAGCGTACGCCCTGACCAAGTCTTTTAATCTTGGCAGCTCCAACATTCTGTCCGGCATAGGTTGCCATGGTTGAGCCGAGTGCATCAAATGGACAACAGGTAAAGTTGAACATCTTAGAACCGGCAGTCATTGCGGCTACATATGTTGAACCAAGTGTATTGACAGCAGCCTGAAGGATTGTACTTCCGATGGCTGTTATTGAATACTGGAGTCCCATAGGAACACCGTTCATACACAGGTTAGTGATAAATCTTCTATCAAGTACCCTTTCTGATTTGTCACCTTTTAAGATGTCATATTTCTTATACATATATATAAGGCAGGTAAGTCCCGAAATTAACTGTGATGTTACAGTTGCCCAGCCAGCTCCGGCAACACCCATCTTACATACAAGAATAAGAAAGAAATCAAGTACTACATTTATTATTGAAGAAAGCACAAGGAAAACTACAGGTGTCTTACTATCGCCAAGCGAACGGATAACACCGGACACCATGTTGTACAGGAATACAGTTGGGATTCCTATGAATATAACTACTATGTAATTGTAGGCATGGTCAATAATATCTGCCGGTGTATTCATGATAATAAGTATTCTGCGGCAGAATATTACGGATGCAAGCGTAAGCACTATGGCAAACACAATACTGCAGATATATCCGTTAAATACATATTTTCTAAGGTCAGCAGGCTTCTTTGCACCAAAGCATTGGGCAACCGGAATCACGAATCCGTTACAGACTCCCATACAGAAACCGATTATCATGAAGTTGATAGAACCTGTTGCTCCAACTCCGGCAAGAGCTTCAACACCGAGAGTTTTACCAACGATTATTGTGTCAACAAGGTTGTAGAACTGCTGAAACAGCATTCCGAACAGCATTGGAACTGCGAATCCAAGAATATGCCTGGAAGGCGAACCATTTGTCATGTCTTTTACCATAGGATTTCCTCACTTTCGTATATTTATAAAGCCAAATGATTATACTATATTTTTGCAAACTGTCAAACTGATTTTGCACGAATTTGAATTAATTTAACGAATTATTGTCTTAATATGAAATGTCTGTTAAAATGCATAGGTAATATTTATGCGGAGGCAGATATGAAGAAAACTTTTGATGTTAAGAGACTTACAACACTGGCATTGCTTACAACAATAGCGCTGACAATATTTGTTGTGGAATCAGCAATACCTACGCTTGTTCCAATACCGGGAGTTAAATTAGGACTTGCCAATATAGTCACACTTTTTGTGTTAAAAAGATATAAATTCAGTGATGCAGCGATTGTGTTAGCTATGAGAATTATACTTGCTACAATATTTACAGGGCAGGCAGTATCATTTATATATAGTGTAAGTGGTGGATTCTTATGTCTTATTGTGATGGCAGCTGTTAATAAATTGCTTAGGGGACAGTATATATTCCTTACAGGTATACTTGGCGCGGTGTCGCACAATGCAGGTCAGATTCTTGCTGCATTTTTCATACTCAGATTGTCAGGTATATTTGCGTACATGCCGTTCCTTGTGATAAGCGGTGTTATAACAGGTCTGTTTACGGGCCTTGTGTGCTTCTTTGCAGACAAATATATTCCTAAAAAATATACTATGTAGCAGATGGAGGAGATTGTGAAAAAAAGAGTTATTGCAGTGGTGGCTGTGATTGTCCTGCTTGTCGGGGCAAGTGTGGCTTCTATTATATATATGAAATCAGGAAAGAATGACGGTAGAAAGACTGCTTATATATACAGAGATAACGAATTGTTAAGAACTGTTTCGTTAGATGATGTTAAGAATCCGTACACGTTCAGGATTGAATACGGGGATGGAGAGTATAATGATATTCTTGTCGAGAATGGAAAGATTAAGATTGCTGATGCAAGCTGTCCGGATAAGCTGTGTGTGAACATGGGCTATATATCTGAGCCTTTAATGCCAATCACATGTCTGCCTAATCATCTTGTTATTAGAATTGTGAATGACGGCGAAGAATCGCCGTCACTCGATGGTGTTGTGTATTAATTATTTCATCCAGCGGCCAGAAGCACCACATGGAAGTACAAGTCCGTTACTTGAAACAGGAAGACCTACTTCCTGTGAATCACAGTGTCCGCCAAAGCTCTTAAGTTCTGTGCTTAACATATAAGTAAGAACGGCTGGCTGAAGACCTGTAGTGTATGAATTAATAAGGAAAAATAATGGTTCATCAGAAAGAAGCTGTGCACAAAGCTTAACAAGCGGGTGTATAGCTTCTTCTATTTTCCAGATTTCTCCTTTAGGACCTCGTCCATATGAAGGCGGATCCATGATAATTGCATCGTAATGGTTGCCTCTTCTTATTTCTCTTTCTACAAACTTTACACAATCATCAACAATCCATCGGATAGGCTTGTCAATAAGTCCTGAAGACTGTGCATTTTCTTTAGCCCATGCAACTATACCTTTAGAAGCATCTACATGTGTAACATTAGCGCCTGCGGCTGCACATGCAAGTGTTGCGCCACCTGTATAAGCAAACAGGTTAAGAACCTTTACGGGTTCACTGCCACGTTCTTTTCTGGCATCAGAGATTATCTTTCCAAACCAGTCCCAGTTAGCAGCCTGCTCAGGGAATATTCCTGTGTGTTTGAAGCTGAATGGCTTTAAGTTGAATGTCAGCTCCTGTTCAAATGAAGGACTGTTGTAGTGAATCTGCCACTGCTGTGGAAGGTCAAAGAACTCCCATTCACCTCCACCCTTAGAGCTTCTGTGGTAGTGACCGTTCATATTCTTCCAGCCACGCTCTTTCTTAGGAGTGTCCCATATTACCTGTGGGTCCGGACGTACAAGAATGTACTTGCCCCAGCGCTCAAGCTTTTCACCTTTAGAGGTATCTATTACTTCATAATCTTTCCAGTTGTCAGCTATAAACATAATTAAGTATCCTTTTCTATATTAAAATATGTTGCGGTTTGGTACCGCATTTGTTATTAAATAATTATATACGAAAATATTAATAACTGCAATCGTGCAAAAATGTTTTGAACAGGCTTGTTTTATGTTAATATATTTCTATCGAAATCTGATTAAGGGGCGATGCATATTGAAAAATGTTAGTTTAAAGAATATACAGAAGGATATTGTATCAGGAATAATTGTTGCTCTTGTGTCAATTCCTATATCAATGGGATATTCACAGATTGCGGGACTGCCAGCGGTGTATGGTCTGTACTGCTCTATCCTGCCAGTGCTTATATATGGATTTGTTACATCTTCGCCGCAGTTTGTGTTCGGAGTGGACGCAACTCCGGCGGCACTTGTTGGTGGAACACTTGCAACGCTTGGAATAGTGTCAGGATCTGAGGAGGCAAAGGCAGTAGTTCCGGCGATAACTTTGGTTGCAGCATTGTGGCTGCTGCTTTTCTTCTTTATCAAAGCAGGACGTATTGTCAATTATATATCTACACCTGTGATGGGTGGATTTATAAGCGGTATTGGCGTTACAATAATTCTTATGCAGGCAGCAAAGCTTTTTGGCGGTAATGCTGGGACTGGCGAAGCGATACAGCTTGTTATGCATATAGCTGGCGAGTTTGGTTCATTTAATCTGCTCTCGGCAGTGCTTGGAGTCGGAACAGTTGGGATTATTCTTATTGCGAAGAAGTTCATTCCAAAATTTCCAATGTCAGTGCTTCTTATGGTACTTGGTGCACTTGCAACTGCAATTTTTCATATTGACAGATTTGGTGTTAAGCTTCTTCCACATGTTGATAAGGGACTGCCGGGATTCTCGCTTCCTGATATGTCAGTTGTGCTTAAGAATCCGTCAGAGATAATACTTCTTGGACTTTCAGTGGCAGGTGTTGTCATGGCGCAGACATTGCTGGCAACTAATAATTATGCCAACAAATATGGCTATAAGGTAAGCAACAACAGAGAAATTCTGGCTTATGCTGCTGCAAATGCGGCTTCTGCTGTAATTGGCGGATGCCCTTTGAATGGAAGTGTGTCAAGAACAGGAATTGCAGACCAGTTTGGCTGCAAATCACAGGTTATGTCAATAACAGCTTCTCTGGCAATGCTTCTTATAGTGCTTTTTGGTACGCCGGTGCTTGAGTATCTTCCTGTACCAATACTTACAGGAATTGTTGTTGCGGCACTGATTGGAATTACTGAATTCGGGCTTGCAGTTAAATTATGGAAAACAGACCATACGGAGTTTGCAATATTTGTAGGAGCATTTTTAGGCGTTCTGTTATTCGGAACGATATACGGAGTTGTAATCGGTGTAATACTTTCATTCATTGCAGTTATTGTAAAAGCTGTTGAACCGCCGAGAGCATTTCTCGGGGTGATACCGGGACAGGAGGGATTCTATAGTCTTAACAGATACAGCAATGTAAAGAAGATAAAAGGTGTGGTTATATACAGATTTAACGGAGCACTTTTCTTTGCAAATATTAATACATTTATTGATGATATAGAAAAGAATCTTGATGATAATACTAAATGGGTAATTGTAGACGCCGGAGGCGTTGGCTCTATTGATGTGACGGCAGTTGACAGGCTTATGTCTTTATATAAGGTGCTTGAAAAGAAAGGTATCAGATTCTATATTACAGAGCATGAACACACACTAAATGACCAGTTAAGAGAGCTTGGCGCAGGCGAGTTTGTTGAAAAAGGTGTTGTAAGAAGAACTATTCCGCTTGCCTTAAGAGATGCGGGTCTTGACAGACCTTATCCTGTCGAGGAGGAAGAAGAGCAGGCTGTTTCTGGCGAGGTACATGAGGACAATGAAAGACTCGCTGAGATTGAGTGGGCTTTTGGCGAAGATGCAGATGAATGGCTTGAGAAGATGGCAGCAGAGATGGCTGATGAGATTGGCAGCGTCAAGAAAGATGAGAAGAATGTTATTGTTGATGCTGAAAAGCATGCTGCATGGGGAAGAATCGGACTCTTTGATGAGAATGAACTGCTTGAGCGACTTGAGATGCATTTGTTTGACGATAAGAAATATCCGAATCTTGATATTGATGATATTGAGAAAAGAATTGATGAGCGCCGCGTGGTTGTTGAGAAGAAGCTGGTACAGATTAATCCTGACGCAATCCAGATGCTTAAAGAACACAGAAAGGAAATGCTTGACAGATTAAAGCTTCACAATCCGTATGCATATGAGCATATGATGGAGCAGAAGAAGAAGCATTATGAACATCTGAAGAAGAAAGACCCGGAGCTTGCACAGAAGCTTAAGAATTTCTATAATCTTTCAGATGACGACAAATAATTGATATAACGGAGATAATTGTGAATATATTAAATGTTGAAAAGGTCAGCAAGACCTATGGAGAAAAGGAACTTTTTAATAATATAAGTCTGGGAATTAACAGTGGAGATAAGATCGGACTTATAGGGGTGAACGGAACAGGAAAGTCTACACTTTTAAAGATTATTGCAGGTGTTGAAGAACCGGATGAGGGACAGGTTGTCAAGGGCAAGGGGATTGAGCTTGCATATCTTGCACAGACGCCTCTGTATTATGAGAATGAAAATGTACTGGAATATGTTATGCGTGGAAAGCATGCGGACAGCCAGCCAAAAGCAAAAGAGATTCTTAACAAGCTTGGAATAACAAATCACGCTGCAATGATGAATATTTTATCAGGTGGTCAGAAAAAGAGAGCGGCACTTGCGAGAACTTTAGTTGAGCCGGCAAGACTTCTTATTCTTGATGAACCTACGAACCATCTTGATAATGACATGGTACTCTGGCTGGAACAGTTTATTAAGAATTTCAAGGGAGAACTTATCATGGTTACTCATGACAGGTATTTCCTTGATAATGTAACTAACAGGATTGTAGAGCTTGATAAAGCTTCCCTTTATAGCTACGATACGAATTATTCAGGCTTTCTTGAACTGAAGACCCAGCGTGAGGAGATGGAGAGGGCGACTGAAGCCAAGAGACAGAATATATTAAGGAAGGAACTCGCGTGGATAAGAAGGGGATGTCAGGCTCGTTCTACCAAGCAGCAGGCACGAATTGACAGATTCGAGGATATGAAGGAGGCTTCAAAGCAGGCGAGAGCAAGATTTGACAAGCAGCTTATGGATATGAATTCAGTCAGCAGCAGGCTTGGAAGAAAGACTGTTGAACTCCACAACATTTGCAAAAGTTTTGGAGAGAGGACAATAATTGACGATTTTACCTACATTTTTCTAAGAGATGACAGAATAGGTATTGTCGGTGATAACGGATGCGGCAAGTCTACGCTTATGAAGATTATAGCAGGCCAGCATGAACCGGACAGTGGTAGTGTTGAGGTTGGAGAGACTGTAAGAATTGGATATTTCATGCAGGAGAACGAACCACTTGACGACAGCCTTACTGTGCTAGAGTTCGTAAGAAGCATAGGCGAATATGTTACGACGGCAGATGGAAAGGCAACAGCGTCACAGATGTGTGAGAAGTTTCTTTTTACACCGAAGCAGCAGTGGACGCCTATAAGCAAGCTGTCAGGTGGTGAGAAGAGAAGACTTTATCTGTTAAGTGTTCTTATGAGTGCGCCAAATGTACTTATTCTCGATGAGCCTACCAACGACCTTGATATTGAGACTCTTGAGATTCTTGAGGAGTATCTTGATGGATTTGCAGGTATTGTAATCACAGTTTCACATGACAGATATTTCCTTGACAGAGTTGTTGACAGGATATTTGCATTTGAGGCAGGAGGCCACCTTACACAGTATGAAGGTGGTTATACGGACTACAGGGATAAATGTGTTTCTTCTATATATAATGTGGAATCAAATGGAACATCTGATGCGCCAAAATCAAAGGCAGCAGGCCAGGTGAAGAAAGCATATAACAGCCATGAGAATAAGATTAAGTTCACATATATGGAGCAGAAGGAATATGAGACTATAGATGATGATATAGAGGAGCTTGAAACTAAAGTTTCAGAACTTGATGACGAGATTGCAAAGAATGCAACTTCTTATTCTAAGCTTGCAGAACTTACTAAGGAAAAGGAAGATGTGGAAAGGCAGCTTGAAGAAAAGATGGAGCGATGGGAATATCTTAATGATCTTGCAGAAAAAATAGAGAAACAGAAACAGTAGTAAATATTAACAAAACAAGTGACATCAGAACAGATTATTTGGTTGAGCAAATCATATATTCATGGTATGATGATATATGATTTACTATATTAATCATATGAGGGAGGAGAAATTATGTTTTGCCCAAATTGCGGAACAAAGAATGAAGATGAGGCACTATTCTGTGGAAACTGTGGGACACGGCTTGTGATAGACGTGCCACAGGAGACACCGGTGCAGGAAAGTGTGCCAGCAGAGCCGGAGGCAACATCAGCACAGGAGAATGTGCCAGCAGAGTCGGAGGCAACACCGGAACAGGAGAGTGCACCAGCAGAGTCGGAGGAAACACCGGTACAGGAGAGTGCACCAGCAGAGCCGGAAGTAACACCAGTACAGCAAAGTGTTCCAGTTCAGCCACAGCAGGCTTTTGGTCAACAGCCTGTACAGCCTGCACAGTTTACAGGTCAGAATTCCGGTCAGCAGCCTGCCAATAATAAGCCTGCCAGATTCCCTAAGGGTATAATTGCAATTGTAGCTGCGGGAGTTGCTGTGATAGCTGCCATAATTATATTTGTATGTGTGGGAAACAATGTGACAGATTATAAGAAAACTGCCAAGCAGTATGTTAAGGCGGTTGCAGAGTGCGAATGGAATGATGCGTATAGTCTTATTAACCTGCCTGATGGAGAGTTTCTTACAAAAGAAGCATTTATTAATGTTCATGCAGATGCGACTGGTGAGAAAGTTGAAAAGATGGCAGCAGATGACATTGTCTCAACATATAGCAAGATGCCTGGTAACAAGGCTGTTAAGGTCGGATATATAACAGATTCGGGAATGCAGTATAATGATGTGTATCTAACAGTAGCCAATAAGCACTATATGCTTTTCTTTAAGAAGTATAAAGTCAGCGCTGAGAATCTTGTAGTAAAGGATGTTACAATAAAGGTTCCAAAGGGACTTACGTTATATATTAATGATGTTGTTGTTGGCGATGGATATAAGTCGGATGCATCTAAGAATGGAAACGGCTCTTCTGATGAATATGTTATACCATATCTGTTCAATGGAAAGAATAATATTAAGGTAACTGGAGAATTTATAGAGGACTACACAACACAGCTTTATGCAGCACATGATGAAGATACATTTACTGTTGGAACATACAATGCAAAATATGTTAATTCGAAGCTTGAAGAACTTAAGACACAGGCAAGAACAGATGTGGATGCAATAATTAACGCTGTACAGGCAAAGAAAGATTATTCAGCTATAGCCGACAGGGTGTGTAAAGAAGAAAAGAAGAACATAGAGTCAGCTTATAAGAATATTTACGACAGCTACAATGACAAATACAAAACTGTATCCAATTTGAAGATTTCCAAATTCACAGCTTCTATCGCGGATACATCTTTCAGAGTGGATTCAGATGATGGATGCCCGGTGATTAAAGTTTCAATTAAACTAGGATATACATACAAGATACAGTACTCAGGAAGTGATAAAGCTAACGACAAGAATAATAACAATAATTCAGCTTACATATATTATAAATATGAAGATGGTAAGTGGAAGATTAATTCTATGTATCTTGGATTTGGATTTTATTAAAATACTGTTTTGACCGGGACTTATGTTCCGGTCAAATTTATTCTGCATTGTACTAAAAAAAATACAATTTTTTCTGTTGATTTTATATAGGGAGTAGTGTATATTAATATTTGCTGTGACATTGATAGCTGTGAAGCGTGAGGTTGCTGCTTTAATAAAGCAGGTTTTCCGTGGAGCGAATGTCAATGCTGGAGATAATCTCCGGCGAAGAAACTGGCGACAAGTCACTGTACCAAAATCATCTGCAATCCGCAGAAATGACGCGCGTGGGTCGAATTATGAATGAGACTATATGATACGCGTGGGAGTGTGTACAGTCACCGCTTGTCGTACTTAAACAATAAAGTGCGAAGGAGGCGACTTTTTTTATGGCAAATCAGGTAATCAGAATTACTCTGAAGGCTTACGATCATCAGTTGATTGATCAGTCAGCTAAGAAAATCATCGAAACTGCTAAGAAGACAGGAGCACAGGTGAGTGGTCCGGTACCTCTTCCAACAAAGAAGGAAGTTGTTACTATTCTTAGAGCTGTTCACAAGTACAAGGATTCAAGAGAGCAGTTCGAGCAGAGAACTCATAAGAGACTTATCGATGTATTATCACCATCTCAGAAGACTGTAGATGCATTATCTAAGTTAGAGATGCCAGCTGGTGTATTCATCAACCTTAAGGTAATGAACTAATCATTATCTGGAATTTTTCATTATTAAAGCAATAATCCTAAGGGTTTAATATAGAAGTAACAAGCAGTGGTGCGGGTTCCACTTATATTAGCTGTTCTAGGATGACAGGATGCGCTGTG
>ERZ840517.3360-NODE-3360-length-12486-cov-2.990025_pt1 | contig 12486 bp, 10 predicted proteins | sample MGYA00519876_ERZ840517 | MGnify/ENA primary metagenome ERZ840517 (study PRJEB31850, sample SAMEA3708882) | human gut metagenome | biome: human gut; feature: human-associated habitat; material: faeces | place: China | collected 2014 ... | reverse complement strand
CCCTTACCTGTAGTACCTACTTTAGAAGCTCCTTTTGCAGCCTCATAAGCAGCATCCAGAATACGGTGAGTAGGCAAAATCAAATGAGCCTTCTTTGAAATGTGCAAACGTTCTTTCAAAGGATGACCGCTTGCTTCCAGCGCTTCGGCTTCTGCCTTGAACAAAGACGGATCAAGAACAACACCGTTTCCGATAATATTTACTTTATCTCCCTGAAATATTCCGGAAGGAATAGAGCGGAGTACATATTTCTGACCTTCAAATTCAAGAGTATGACCTGCATTCGGTCCTCCCTGAAAACGAGCAACAACATCATAGCGCGGAGTCAAGACATCGACTACTTTCCCTTTTCCTTCGTCGCCCCATTGTAAACCTAGCAAAACATCTACTTTCATGATTTCCAACTTTTATAATAAGTTTATTTACTTTTCTTACGTTTAGCCGCCATACACTTGTTGCACAACCCGTATATGTACAAGGAATAGTGCGAAGCATGAAAACCTTTCAACTTTGTGTCGGCAATAGCCTGCTTCAAAGTTTCATCTTCAAATTCAGACACTTTCCCGCACGAGGTGCATATCATGTGATGGTGGGTTTCATTGTTGTACGAACGTTCGTACTGTGAAGTATTGCCGAACTGATGTTTGATCACCAGCCCCGCATCAATCAGGAGTATGATTGTATTATAAAGAGTAGCACGACTTACACGGAACTTTTCTTTTTCAGCCATATAGGAATAGAGCATATCTATATCAAAATGTCCCTTTATGGTATAGATTGTATCGAGTATAGCATAACGCTCGGGTGTCTTCCGATGCCCGTTCTTCTGAAGATAATCCGTCAGAATCTGTTTTGCTTTATCTTTTATATTCTCTTCCATCCGGTAATTCGTTCAGGGTTCAAAGTTAATCTTTTTTATGCAATTAAGAAAAACAATAAAAGAAAAATTTCTCTAATCAGGAATCTCTAAAACATCAGAATTCCAAATCTGCCTTAATCTCTTCTGCCAATGCCCTGACAGCCGGCTTCTCCGATTTTGCCCAGATACCCAACTGCTTGCTTACGGTTCTTTTATTGTCACGCGACTGGTGTGCATACTTGCGCAATGCCACGGATGCCGCCTTCTGAACCGGACCGCAATCTCCTTCCACAGCCGTACAGGCCTGATCCAGAAATTCAGCCTCAGCACGCTCATTCAGTTTTTCTCCTTTCATCAACAAACGTGCCATCAGTAAAAAGCCACAAAGCTGGAACATCTCGCGTTCATCTGCCATCCAACGGAACACAACTTCCGATGCATAAGGCAAACGCTGGAACAGATTCATCACCGTATATTCTGCCAGTTCAGGATAGTCCATACCCTCTATCCAGATATCAGCTATTTCCTGATAAAACGTATCTGCCGGCTGAAGCAGACCTGCCAGAATCTTACATTCTCTGATATTTTCCTTCCACAGTGCCTGAGCCAGTTCATGATCGGGCTCATATCCCGCAGCTATCTCCTTGATACGGGGATATTCAATACCGAAATTCAGTTTGTACTCCATCCCTTTTTCACGCATGCTTTGCGAAACCATGCCGTTCATGAAAAGACGGAATTTCGATTTGATATCTTTAATTGTTTCGTGTATATTATTGTCCATAATAAAAAGCAATCATAAAATCCTCCGTTGCAGATTTCGTATTCTACAACGGAAGTATATTATAAATTAGAATAATCTCTGCTATATCGGAGCATCTGCTCTGCATACCCTTCCGAATAAGAAATATGCACATCGGTAATGTTTCCCTCCGCATCGGTTTGTGGCGTATACACCGGATTGACAAAACCTTTATAAGGAGCCAGATGCAGACTGCGATATCGTTGCAAGACTTCGGCATGCAATACCGAATCTACTTGTACGGCATACGTTTCAACCAGCTGACGGGCTGCCTCATAATCTCCCTCGCTCTTGATGCGCTGAATTTCGGCCAGCAGTTTACCAAACAGCATACGCAACTTGGCATAATCGTTAATACGTACGTAAGTTTTTCCGTCACGGTTCACCATTTCCACCACATGCTCTGCCTGTCCATGTTCCAGTGCCCAGCGAGCTATCAGCTGACGGTTGCGCATATGTGCCTCTTCTACCGTACACCCGGGCTCTATACGTACCAGCTGCGTCATCAAGCCGTTCATCATGTACGAATAATATTCAGCCTTATAAGCCTCAGCATCCGGCACAAGTCCCAGTTCTATCATTTTAGCGTCGGGCAAATAGTAAAGACCGAACAAATCGGCACGTGCTTCTTCAATCGTAGAACCATGCGCTTTCAAAGCATCCGGATCTACTCCCGGAAGCAGTTTTCCTGAACCATGCCCCAGACATTCATGCAAATCAGTATGCAAGTCGTCGGTTATATCGGCATACTTCTCAAGCAACTGGCGTTCTGTTTCACTATATACAAATTCTTCGCGGAAACCATTACCTCGGGCAGCTTTGTTATAAGCATCGGTCAGATTGCCAATCGTCACCGACTTCGAGCCATGTACACTACGAATCCAGTTGGAATTCGGGAGATTGATACCGATAGCAGTCGACGGATATAGATCGCCGGCCAGAATAGCTGCTGTAATAACCTTTGCCGAAACACCTTTCACTTCTGTTTTCTTGAAGCGGGCATCTACCGGCGAGTGGTCTTCAAACCACTGGGCATTACTGCTGATGGTTTCTGTACGGTGAGTAGCTTCCATATCCTTAAAGTTGACAATCGATTCCCAACTTGCTTTCATTCCCAGCGGATCGCCGTAGCTTTCGATAAAGCCATTCACAAAATCCACCAACGAGTCAGTATCCTTCAGCCAGGCTATGGAATAAGCATCAAACAGTTTCAGATCTCCTGTGCGATAAAACTCTATCAACAGACGGATAACTTCGCGCTGTGCGTCATTTTCTGCTACATCTTCAGCTTTTTGTAACCACGAAATAATTTTTTCAATGGCAGACGAGTACATTCCTCCAACTTTCCATACCTGTTCGTACACGTGTCCGTTTTCTTTTACCAGACGACTGTTCATACCATACATTACCGGTTCCTGATCGTCTGCTTTCTTTTGGGCTGCATAAAAGGCTTCTGCTTCCTGCTGAGTAACCCCTTCGTAATAATTGGCAGCAGAAGTGAGCACCAGGTCTTCCCCATCCGACTGGTTCACCCGCTTGGGCATAACGCTTGGATCGAAGATTACCGGAAACAGCTTATCGCACATAGCCTGACATGTTTCACCTTCTTCGAGCGGAAGCACCTCTTCAGGCAGTGAGTTGACAACTTCTTCCAGATAAGCAGATGTAAATGCCGGTACGAACTTGTCGCATGCATAATGATGATGAATACCGTTTGCAAACCATACACGTTTCAGATAGACTTCCAGTGCAAGAAACTGCTCACTGGTACGGTCACCTTTGAAATGTATATAAACGGCTTCCAGCAGACGACGAATCTGCAAGTTGTATTTTCCGTTCTGATCGAACAATATATCTCTTCCTTCAAGAGCAGCCTGAGATAGATAATAAATCAACTGCTTGCGCTGTAAGGGCAAGTTTTCAAATCCGGGAACCCGGTAACGCAAAATCTGCAAATCTGCAAACTGTTCTACTGTATATGAAAATGAATCTTGCAACATATATATTCTTCTTTTTTATAACCATCCATTATCTACTTATAAAAAGCCCTCAAACTAAATGTCATTCTAAACGAAAAGAAAGTATACTCGGAAAAGCCTTGCATGTACTTTCTCCCGTTTAGAATGACATCTGTTGTTTTTATAAGTTCTATTTTCTTTAACCGTTACCTATTATTTTCCAGCTTTCGTCTTCTATAGTTATTAGGTGTTTCGCCAACATTCTTATAAAAAGCCGCATAAAACGACTGACGGTTGGCAAAACCGACCATTGCACTGATTTCTTCTACATTCTTTTCCGCATAACGCTTGTCGATCAACATATGCAAAGCGTCCTTGATTCGGTACTCATTTACCAGGCATGAATAGTTCATTCCGAAGCGGGAATTGATGACAGCCGACAAGTAACGAGTATTGGTTTTAAGTTCTTTCGCAAGATCTTTCGCCGAATAATTAGGATCCTTGTATTTCTTCTGAAGAACAATAATGTTCATAATTCGGTCATACAATTCATCAGCCAGTTCGGCACGAATCATGTTACGGTAAGGTGCGTCCTTTATCTTCCTCTCCCGAAGATTATAGGGCTTTTTTTTTAAAACTTGACCTTGCTCGGTCATTAATTTCTCCTCTTCTCTCATCTGTCTTTATATTTAGATAATGGTTGTTTCTTCTCCCCGAAATACTATAATTATACAAATTTGCTAAGACTTTTTGTATTTTACAACATATTTACGAGTTTATTTTTCTAGAATATCATTTTTTTACATTTAAAACAGGCTAAAAATAAAAGATAACCGATATTTTAAAAGATTGAACTATCTTTGCCCGCTAATTACATAAATATAGAAAATGATACTAAAAACGCTGAAATCATACTTCGGATACACTCAATTCAGGCCACTGCAAGAAGAAATCATCACTCAAATTTTACATAAAAAAGATACACTTGTACTCATGCCTACCGGCGGCGGAAAATCTATTTGCTACCAGCTTCCGGCTCTGCTCATGGAAGGAACTGCCATTGTAGTTTCCCCCCTGATATCGCTGATGAAAGACCAGGTGGAAAGCTTGCAGGCAAACGGCATCATTGCCCGTGCCCTGAACAGCACGAACGATGAGACCACAGATGCCAATATCCGTTTCGAATGCAGGCAGGGAAGGGTCAAACTGCTATATATCTCACCGGAAAGACTCATGGGCGAGGTCAACTTTCTGATGAAGGATATCCGCATTTCATTGTTCGCCATCGACGAAGCACACTGTATCTCACAGTGGGGACATGATTTCCGTCCGGAGTATACACAGTTGAAAATACTTCGCCAGCAGTTTCCGGATGTTCCGGTCGTTGCACTGACTGCTACAGCCGATAAAATTACACGACAAGATATCATCAGACAGCTGGCAATGAAAGACCCTCAAATTTTCATCTCTTCTTTCGACCGTCCGAATCTGAGTCTGGACGTCAAGCGAGGTTTTCAGCAGAAAGAAAAAATGCGTACGATATTCGATTTCATTGCACGACACCGCGGAGAAAGTGGAATCATTTACTGCATGAGCCGCAGCAAAACCGAAAAGGTGGCGGAAATGCTGGAAGAGCATGGTATTGCAACTGCTGTCTATCATGCCGGACTCAGTACTGCCGCACGCGAAGCTGCACAGGATGATTTCATCAATGACCGTGTTCAGGTGGTCTGTGCAACGATTGCTTTCGGCATGGGAATAGACAAATCGAACGTACGATGGGTCATTCACTACAACCTTCCTAAAAGTATCGAAAGTTTTTACCAGGAAATTGGACGTGCCGGACGCGACGGACTTCCCAGCGACACCCTGCTGTTTTACTCTTTCGGCGATATCGTCCTGCTCTCGAAATTTGCAGCCGAAAGCAACCAGCAGGAAATCAATATGGAGAAACTGAACCGCATGCAGCAATATGCAGAAACGGATATCTGCCGGCGGCGAATCTTACTGAACTATTTCGGTGAAACAATGGATCACGATTGCGGTAACTGTGACGTATGCCGTAATCCTCCCGAACGTTTCGATGGGACAATTATTGTACAAAAGGCGTTGAGCGGCATCGCACGTGCCGACCAGCAAGTGTCTATCAACACGCTGATAGATATTCTGAGAGGTGCAGCCACACAGGAAATCATCGAACGGGGATACGATAAGCTGAAAACTTACGGCGTAGGACGGGATATTCCGGCACGCGACTGGCAGGATTATCTGCTGCAAATGTTGAACCTGGGATATTTTGAGGTTGCCTACAACGAAAAGAACCACCTGAAGATAACCGAAGCCGGAAGAAAAGTACTGTTCGGGCATGAACGAGCCCTGCTGGTAGTTATTAAGCGTGAAGAATACGCTGCCAAAGGAACGAGAAAAAAACAAAAACAGCCCCTTGCAACAGAAGCACTGTTCCCTACCCCTATGGTATTCGACAACGAAGACGAACAGCTGTTCGAAGAACTTCGCCAGTTACGAAAAAAACTTGCCGACCAACAGGCTATACCGGCTTACATTGTCCTTTCGGACAAGACGCTCCATCTCCTGGCTTCTTCACGTCCTACTACGGTAGAAGCTTTCGGTGAAATAAGTGGTATCGGTGAATATAAAAGAGATAAATACGGAAAAGACTTTATTGAGGTCATCCGGAAGTTTACCAGATAACCCCTACAACTATTTGCCAGTATTTTTTACCGACAAAACAACCTGAAAAGTTAATGTCCGAATAAAAATTTTCTCCATCTGACCGCACGTCATATCTGACATAAAAAAGACAGGAATTCATTATAATAAAACGTCAGCATATCTTTTCCAAAATATGCTGACGTTTTACCGAAAATCTCTGCATGTTTTTTTTAAACATCATGCAAAATTTTTGCAAACAGATAAATTATTATTTTTCAACTACTTACACTTTTTCAATTTTTCCATCAATTCCATACGAGGAACACCTAGCGAAACAGCCTTCTCATAAGCCTCACGTGCCTCGTGCTTCTTCTCCATCTGTAAATAAATATCTCCCACCATCACATGCGTATCAGCATCACGGGCATCCAGTTTCAAGGCTTCTTCCAAATCGAGCAAGGCAGCATCGGGCAAGTTCTGCTCCAGTTCCAGATTAGCTCTCATCTTATATAGGGAAGCATCTTTCGGATAGTCTTCGATAAGCAGGTTCATACCATCGCGTGCCGCGATATACCGTCCTTCTTTCTGATCCAGCATAGCCAGTCCCAGACGGGCAGCCTTATGTTTCGCATCTAATCCCAGTATCACATTATAGTCGATGCGTGCTTCCTTATACTGTCGCCGTTTCATATAGATATAAGCACGAAACAGACGAGCCTCCTTATCGTTCGGCAAGAGATCGATTACATTGCAATAGTCCAGATAGGCTTTTTCCGTCAGATTCTTTTCCATATAAAGTGTGGCACGGTTCAGCAGAATGGCAGTTGCATAAGGAGTAATGTTCAGTGCCATCGTATATGAATCTATTGCCTCGTCTATCTTTCCCTGACGCTTCAGCACGGTTCCCAAGTTAGAAAAAAGCAACGCATTCCGGGCATTGTAAGGATCGAGCCGTAAAGCCTCGCGAAAGAGTTCCTCAGCTTGTTGCAGACTATCCTTGAAAGTATAGTCCATAGCTTTTTCCACCAGCTCATTATACGATTGTGCCTTACTGCCCAGCAACGAGAAAATACATATCAAACACAGGAGTATTCTTTTCATCCGGATATAATTTTAATTAAATTCGAAAGCAAAGGTAATGGAATAATCTGTGGAGTGGGATGTATATTAAAAAGTTTTTGTAAGTTTGAACAATCATTATAAACAAGAACTATCATGAAACTGGAAAAAGCTATATTTGCCTGCGGATGTTTCTGGGGAGCACAGTATCAGTTTGAACATGCCAAAGGAGTGGTACGCTCCACGGTAGGCTACATAGGCGGACACAAGGAACATCCGGCTTATGAAGAAGTAAAGGCACACACTACCGGACATGCAGAAGCAACACTGGTAGAATTTGATACAGAACAAACATCGTTTACAGAACTGTGTAAACTCTTTTTTGAGATTCACGATCCGGCACAGACCGACGGACAAGGTCCTGATATCGGTCCGCAGTATCGCAGCGAGATATTTTATCTGAATGACAAGCAAAAAGAAGAGGCAGAAGCTGTCATCGCCCTGCTAAGGGGAAAAGGATATGAGGTGAATACGAAACTCACTCCCGCCACAACGTTCTGGGAAGGAGAAGAATATCATCAGCACTATTACGATAAGACAGGAGGAGAACCTTACTGCCATATCCGAGTTAAAAAATTCTGACCCGATCCATCAGCAACAAAACGTATCCGAACTATAAAAAAGACAGAACCCCGAAAGTCAGCATAAAAACTTTCGGGGTTCTGTGTATCAAACAATAGCTGATACGATTCTTACTGTCATGCTTTTTTAATGTAATCAACCACCCATGCACCAACTTCCTTGGTTCCGTATTTAGGCTGTCCCTCTACCTGAATTTCAGGAGTACGCACATAAGCATCGAGTGATGCATCTACTGCCTTGCGGATCAGTGCACCTTCTTCTTTCAGATCGAAATATTCGAAAAGCATTGCCACCGACAGAATCTGTGCCAGCGGATTGGCAATGTTCAATCCCTTAGCCTGCGGCCATGAACCATGGATAGGTTCGAATACCGGAGTACTTTCGCCTGTAGAAGCTGAAGGAAGCAATCCCATAGAACCACTGATTACTGATCCTTCGTCTGTAAGGATATCGCCGAAAGTATTTTCTGTCACCATCACATCGAAGAACTTTGGTTCCTGAATCATCTTCATAGCTGCATTGTCAACAAACATATAGTCTGTAGTAACTTCCGGATACTGAGGAGCCATTTCCTGAGCAATCTGACGCCACAAGCGAGAAGATGCAAGTACGTTTGCCTTATCGACTACGGTAAGGTGTTTGCGACGCTTCATGGCATATTCAAAACCGACCTTCAATATTCTTTCAATCTCAGGACGTGTATACATATTTGTATCGTAAGCCTTATCGTTGTCCTGATACTTCTCGCCGAAATACATACCTCCTGTCAACTCACGGATGCAAAGGAAGTCTGCACCGTCAACAAGTTCTGCCTTCAACGGAGATTTGTGTACCAGACATTTGAATGTCTGAACCGGACGGATATTGGCAAACAGTCCCAGTTTCTTACGCATGGCTAACAATCCTTGTTCCGGACGGACCTTTGCTGTCGGGTCATTGTCGAATTTAGGATCACCTACGGCAGAAAACAATACAGCATCTGCATTCTTACATATTTCATAAGTTGCTTCCGGAAACGGATCGCCTACTTTATCAATTGCATCCGCACCACACAAAGCATATTCGTAACTTACCTTATGACCAAATTTCTCACATACAGCCGACATTACATCTACTCCCTGAACAGAGATTTCAGGACCGATTCCATCGCCAGCCAACACTGCTATCTTAAAATCCATAATTATTGTTTATTCTTTAGTAAATAGTCTATTTATCTTTAAATCTTCTATTATACATATTATACAAATAATGTATAATAATAAAACACCCAGTCAGAAAAGATGCTAATACCAAATTCACCAATATATTTCTATCTTTTATATCATCACAAGGAATCACCCTGCGTAAAAAAAACAATCAAAGTAAACGACAGGATAAACACCAGGATATACCTTTGCCAAGACTTCATTTTATTCATGATTTAACTTGATAAAAAATCAATTCGAATTGGAATATTCATCTTCAATCATATTAAGCATCTTCATTGTTGCTTTGATAGCTGCTTCTGTCTGGTCAGCATCAAAGCCACGGGTGCGGAACTCTCTGTCACCGTAATTCCAGGTAATAACTGTCTGAACAAAGGCATCGGTACGTCCTCCGGGAGGAATTGTTACCGCATAGTTGACCAGCATCGGGAATGTACGTTCCAGTGTTCCTTTGTAAATTTTACGCAACGCCCGTACAAAGGCATCATACTGTCCGTCGCCGGATGAGCTTTCCTGATAAACCTTTCCGTTGATCTCTATACTCAATGTAGCCATCGGTTTAAGACCTTTTGCCAAGGTTACAAAATAGCTCAAAAGTTTTACCTTATTTTCTGCTGTATCGTGCTTCAGCACATCAGATATAATATAGGGCAAATCTTCTTGTGTGACCTGCTCTTTGCGGTCTCCAAGCTCGATGATACGGTCGGTTACTTTCTTCATCGACTCTTCATCCAGCTCAAGTCCCAGACTCTCCAGATTTTTCCGGATATTTGCTTTTCCGGAATTTTTACCTAACGCATATTCGCGTATTCTGCCAAAACGCTCGGGAAGCAAGTCATTGCAGTACAAGTTATTTTTATTATCACCATCGGCATGTACACCGGCTACCTGAGTAAAGACACTGTCGCCCACTATCGGTTTATTTGCCGGAATGGTAACTCCTGAATACGATTCGACCAGTCGGCTCACTACATTCAGACGACTTTCATCGATATTGGTGATTGCATGGAAATGGTCTTTCAAGATAGCTTGTACACTGGCAAGCGGTGCATTTCCGGCACGCTCTCCCAAACCGTTGATAGTAGTATGCAAGCCTTTTACTCCACTCAGCACGGCAGCCAGCACATTACTTACAGCCAAATCATAATCATTATGCGCATGAAAATCGAAATGCAAGTCGGGATAGCATTTTTTCATCTTCCTCATGAACTCGATTACCTGTAACGGATTCAGTACCCCCAAGGTGTCGGGAAGCATGAAACGTTTTATTCCGCAATCTTTCAGTCCATCTACCAGGCCAAACACATAATCGGGAGAATCTTTGATTCCGTTGCTCCAGTCTTCCAGATATACATTGACATCCATTCCTTTTCCATGAGCATAACGGACTACACCCAGAATATCTGCCAAATGCTGGTCTAATGTTTTCTTCAACTGAAACGTACAATGTTTTTCAGATCCTTTTGTCAGCAGATTGATAACCCGGCATCCTGCATTGTAAATCCAGTCGACAGACATGTTTCCGTCGACAAAGCCCAACACTTCTACCCGAGATAACATTCCCCGACGAGCTGCCCAGTCGCAAATCATTTTTACTGCCTTCGCCTCTCCTTCGGACACACGTGCCGAAGCTATTTCAATACGGTCGACCTTCAGGTCTTCCAGCAGCAAACGGGCTATCATTAATTTTTCATGTGGTACGAATGACACTCCGCTGGTCTGTTCACCGTCGCGGAGTGTGGTATCCATGATTTCTATTCTCGGATGATTGTTCATTGAATTTATCTAATTAGTTACGAGCTTTTTCGTAAGCCTCTATTTTATCTTTATTCTCTACCAGAAAATCGATGTCATCGAGTCCGTTCATCAGGCAATGTTTCTTGTATGCATTAATCTCAAACTTTTCAGACTTGCCTGTCGCTTTATTGGTAATGGTCTGTTCGGGTAAATTGACTTCGACTTCTGTTTTTGGATCGGCATAAATAGAATCGAACAATTCTTTCAGGAAAGCCTCGCTGACAACTACCGGCAATACGAAATTGTTCAGTTCATTGTTTTTATGAATATCGGCAAAGAAGCTCGATACGACTACGCGAAAGCCATATCCGGCAATAGCCCATGCAGCATGTTCACGACTGGAGCCACTACCGAAATTCTTACCGGCAACCAGAATCTGTCCGCTATATGTAGGATTGTTCAGCACAAAATCTTTATTCAGCGAACCGTCCGGATTATAACGCCAGTCGCGGAAGAGATTGTCGCCAAAGAATTTTTCATCGCGGGTAGTTGCTTTCAGGAAACGTGCCGGAATAATCTGGTCTGTATCCACATTCTCCAAAGGCAAAGGAATACAAGTACTTGTTATGATGTTGAATTTCTGTTTCATAATGATGCACAATTTTACGAATTACATAAGTGTTCTGGGGTCGGTTATTACTCCGGTCACAGCAGCGGCGGCTGCAGTCAGCGGACTGGCAAGCAAGGTGCGAGAACCTGGTCCCTGACGTCCTTCAAAATTTCGGTTGCTGGTAGATACGGAATATTTTCCTGCCGGAATCTTGTCATCATTCATGGCAAGACAAGCCGAACACCCCGGCTGACGGATTTCGAAACCGGCTTCTTCCAAAACTTTATCCAAACCTTCCTGACGAATCTGCTCGTCTACCATCCACGAACCAGGAACAAGCCATGCTGTAATATTGTCGGCTTTCTTACGTCCCTTTACGATAGAGGCAAATGCACGGAAGTCTTCGATACGTCCGTTTGTACATGCTCCGAGGAACACATAGTCCACTTTCTTACCAAGCAAAGATTCACCTGCCTGAAAGCCCATATATTGCATGGATTTTTCGAATGAGCCTTTCTCTACATCACTCATACCTTCAGTAGTAGGGATATGATCGGTAACAGCCATTCCCATTCCCGGATTGGTTCCATAAGTAATCATCGGCTGAATATCGGCAGCGTCGTAACGAACCTCTTTATCGAACACTGCGTCATCATCGCTCTTCAGCGTTTTCCAGTATGCGAGAGCCTTGTCCCATTCCGCTCCTTTCGGTGCATACTCACGTCCCTTGATATATTCGAAAGTTACTTCATCGGGAGCTATCATACCTCCACGTGCTCCCATTTCGATACTCAGGTTACACAAAGTAAGACGTCCTTCCATGGTCAGGCTGCGAATAGCTTCTCCTGCATATTCCACGAAATATCCGGTTGCACCGCTTGTTGTCATTTTCGACATCATATAAAGTGCCACATCCTTGGCTGTCACACCTTTGCCCAGTT
>ERZ840517.3352-NODE-3352-length-12506-cov-2.846679_pt1 | contig 12506 bp, 8 predicted proteins | sample MGYA00519876_ERZ840517 | MGnify/ENA primary metagenome ERZ840517 (study PRJEB31850, sample SAMEA3708882) | human gut metagenome | biome: human gut; feature: human-associated habitat; material: faeces | place: China | collected 2014 ... | reverse complement strand
CTACTGCGCCGCCATGGAAGAAATCAACCAAAGACGCGCAGAATTCTATCAACCGGACAACAACGAAGTAATTCGGAGGATCGAAGATAAGGAACTCCGCAAAGAAATTCATGATGCAATTAATGAACTCCCTGACAAATGCAAAGAGGTTTTCAAACTTAGCTATCTGCATGATATGAAAAACAAGGAAATAGCCGATATTCTCGGAGTTTCACTCCGCACGGTGGAAGCCCATATGTATAAGGCTTTAAAATACTTGCGTGGCCGACTCGATCCTCTTTGGGCGATTCTTTTCTTATTTTTATGGCGATTATAATAAGTGTTTTTGCGTTTTGAATTGTATTACTAATATGAAGGAAAAGAAAATGAGTAATCTGAGTGAAGAAATAATAAACAGATATCTGACAGGACAGTGTTCTGAAGAAGAGCTTATCGAGGTCAATGCCTGGATGAAGGAATCGGAAGAAAATGCCCGCCAGCTCTTTCGTATGGAAGAAATTTATCATTTGGGTAAATTCGACCAGTACACTGATGAACAACGGATACTTCGTGCGGAAAAACAACTCTATAAAAAGCTGGACGAAGAGAAAGGTAAACAGAGCAAAATACTAAGCATGCATCGCTGGATGAAATATGCCGCAGTGATTGCTGTAATGTTGGTCATGGGTGGTGGAGTCGGATATTGGTTCTATCAAAGCGGAAACAATCAACAAATGATGGTTGCAGTAGCCAGCGAAGGCATTGTTAAGGAGGTAGTCTTGCCGGATGGTAGCAAGGTTTGGCTGAACAATGCAGCAACCTTGAAATATCCACGTGAGTTCTCCGAAAAGGAACGCAATGTCTATCTGGAAGGAGAAGCTTATTTTGAGGTCACCAAAAACCGCCATAAGCCATTCACCGTTCAAAGTGATGCAATACGCGTACGCGTATTGGGAACTACGTTCAATTTAAAATCCGATAAACGTTGCCGAATAGCAGAGGCGACACTTATTGAAGGTGAGATTGAAGTAAAAGGTAATAAGGAAGAGGGGCAGATTATCCTCACTCCGGGACAACGTGCGGAACTGAACAAAAATAATGGACGATTGACCGTAAAACAAGTGGATGCCAAGTTGGATGCTGTTTGGCACGATAATCTGATTCCATTCCAAAAAGCAGATATCTTCACCATCACCAAAGCGCTGGAGCGTTTCTATGATGTGAAAATCATTCTGTCTCCTGACATTCAGACGGGTAAAACTTACTCCGGTGTACTGAAAAGGAAATCGAATATCGAGTCAGTGTTAAAATCATTGCAAAACTCTATACCTATTGATTATAAAATTGTCGGAAACAATATCTTCATTTCTCCCAAATAAGAAGTAAAAGATGAACCGGCTAAAACTTAAAAGCTATTAATACCATGAAATTAAAAACATTCCTAATAGTAGGATGTTTAGGAGGTTTATTCACACTTAGCTCCTGTACAGCCCCCACTAATGTAAAAGACTATAGTGCTTACGTCAACCCTTTCATCGGTACCGGTGGACATGGTCATACCTTCCCTGGAGCGGTAGTTCCCCACGGGATGATTCAGCCCAGTCCGGACACCCGGATCGATGGTTGGGATGCTTGTTCCGGTTATTATTATGCCGACTCTACCATCAATGGCTTCTCACACACACACGTCAGCGGTACAGGTTGTTGCGACTATGGAGATGTCTTGCTCATGCCAACTGTGGGTAAGCAACAATATCGTACAACCGATCCCCAAAGCCAGCGACTAGCATACGCTTCCTCTTTCTCACATAAGAATGAAATCGCAGAACCAGGATATTATTCTGTCTTTCTTGATACTTATCAGGTGAAAGCTGAAATTTCATCCACCAAACGAGGAGCAATCCATCGCTATACTTTTCCCGAAAACACCGAATCCGGATTTATCATCGACCTGGATTACAGCCTACAACGACAGACTAACTCCGAGATGGAAATAGAAGTAATAAGCGATACGGAAATCTGTGGACATAAGAAAACAACTTATTGGGCTTTCGACCAATATATCAACTTCTACGCTAAATTTTCCAAACCATTCTCTTATACGCTCGTTACGGACTCTATCACCATGGATAATGGTAAACGACTTCCTGTCTGCAAAGCATTATTGCATTTCAACACCAGTAAAGACGAGCAGGTTCTTGTTAAAGTAGGTGTGTCCGCTGTCGATATTGCCGGTGCACGGAAGAACGTTGAATCAGAAATTCCCGGATGGGATTTCGAGAAAGTACGTAAAGACGCACGTACGGCATGGAATGAATATCTTTCCAAAATTGATATTACAACTTCCGATAAAGAAGATAAAGCCATCTTCTACACGGCCCTCTATCACACGGGAATCAGTCCAAATCTGTTCACTGATGCAGACGGACGTTATTTAGGAATGGATCTTGAAGTACATCAAGGAGACACCCTTAATCCGATATACACTGTCTTTTCTTTATGGGATACTTTCCGTGCGCTACATCCGCTAATGACTATCATTGATCCCGATTTGAATAATCACTTTATCAATTCGTTAATTAAGAAGCATCAGGAAGGTGGAATATACCCCATGTGGGACTTGGCTTCCAATTACACCGGCACTATGATTGGTTATCATGCTGTTCCGGTCATCGTGGATGCCTACATGAAAGGGTATCGCAATTTTGATGCCAAAGAGGCTTATAAAGCCTGCCTGCGTGCCGCCGAATATGACACTACCGGCATCAAATGTCCGGATTTGGTATTGCCTCATCTCATGCCTAAAGCAAAATATTATAAGAATGCCATCGGATATATCCCTTGTGACCGCGAAAACGAATCAGTGGCCAAAGCGTTAGAATATGCGTATGATGACTGGTGTATCTCTATCTTTGCAGAAGCGATGAGTGATTTTGAATCCAAAGCAAAGTATGAACGCTTCGCCAAGGCGTACGAATTTTATTTCGACAAGTCAATCCGCTTCATGCGTGGATTAGATTCAAAAGGTGAATGGCGTACTCCATTCAATCCGCGCGCATCTACTCACCGTAGCGATGATTATTGTGAAGGAACAGCTTGGCAATGGACTTGGTTTGTGCCGCATGATGTAGAAGGATTAGTCAATCTGATGGGTGGAGAAGATGCTTTTGTCCAGAAACTCGATTCCTTATTCTCGGCCGATTCATCACTTGAAGGTGAGACAACCTCATCAGATATCAGCGGACTGATCGGGCAATATGCACATGGAAACGAGCCAAGTCATCATGTGATCCATCTATATAACTACGTTAACCGCCCTTGGAAAACTCAAGAGTTGGTAGATAGTGTTTACCGGAGCCAGTATGCCAACAGTATAGATGGTCTTTCGGGTAATGAGGACTGCGGTCAGATGTCTGCCTGGTATATACTCAATTCTATGGGATTCTATCAGGTATGTCCCGGCAAGCCGGTATATTCCATCGGACGTCCTGCTTTCGACAAAGCGGTTATCAATCTGCCTGAAGGAAAGACTTTCAGTATTGTAGTAAAGAATAATGGGAAAAAGAATAAATACATTGAAAGTGTATCGCTGAACGGTAAAGCTCTAAACATTCCATTCTTTAACCATCAGGATATTGCGAATGGAGGAATGATGGAAATCAAGATGACCGATCATCCTACGAAATGGGGAGTCCTCTCTCCGGCTCTCTCCTCCAAAGAAGAGGAATGAGTTGGTACAGGCTGTTCAAATTGAATAAAAAAAACAAAACCTTGAAAAATAAATTGGCTCAATCGATTTCTGATTCGATTGAGCCATAAATAATAAATAAGACCATGAAAAAGTATCTCCTATTAGTATGTGCATTAAGTTGTATCGTCTTTGCAAAAGCCAAAGACTGGACGCAGTATATCAATCCGCTTATGGGTTCTCAATCTAGTTTCGAGTTATCAACTGGTAATACTTATCCGGCCATTGCCCGTCCGTGGGGGATGAATTTCTGGACTCCACAGACAGGAAAGATGGGAGACGGATGGCAATACACTTATACGGCTAATAAGATTCGTGGATTTAAACAAACACATCAACCCAGTCCGTGGATTAATGATTACGGACAATTCTCTATTATGCCTGTAGTAGGCAAACCGGAATTCAATGAAGAGAAGCGTGCCAGTTGGTTTGCCCACAAAGGAGAAACCGCCACTCCTTATTATTATAAAGTATATCTTGCAGAGCATGATGTAGTGACAGAAATGGCTCCAACCGAGCGTGCCGTTCTTTTCCGTTTCACTTTTCCGGAAAACGATCATTCGTATGTTGTAGTGGATGCCTTTGATAAGGGATCGTATATTAAGGTTATTCCGGAAGAAAACAAGATTATCGGTTACACGACCCGCAACAGCGGTGGAGTTCCCGAAAACTTAAAAAATTACTTTATTATTGAATTCGACAAGCCTTTCACTTATAAAGCTACGGTAGCCAATGGCAATCTGCAGGAAAATGTTACCGAACAGACAACAGATCATGCCGGAGCCATTATTGGTTTCCAAACACATAAAGGCGAACAAGTACATGCAAGGATTGCTTCTTCTTTCATCAGTTTTGAACAGGCAGCTTTGAATATGAAAGAGTTGGGCAAAGATAATATCGAACAGCTAGCCAAAAAAGGAAAAGAAGCGTGGAACCAAGTGTTAGGCAAGATAGAAGTAGAAGGAGGCAATCTCGACCAATATCGCACATTCTATTCTTGTTTATATCGTTCATTGCTCTTCCCACGCAAATTCTACGAACTGGATGCTGCCGGACAACCTGTTCATTACAGTCCTTATAATGGGCAAGTATTACCGGGATATATGTATACCGACACAGGCTTTTGGGATACTTTCCGTTGCCTATTCCCGTTATTGAACCTAATGTACCCGTCAGTCAACAAGGAAATGCAGGAAGGTCTGATCAATACATATAAAGAGAGCGGTTTCTTCCCGGAATGGGCAAGTCCGGGGCACAGAGGCTGTATGGTTGGTAACAACTCTGCTTCTGTCTTAGTGGATGCTTACATGAAAGGAGTGAAAGTGGACGATATAAAAACATTGTATGAAGGGCTGATTCACGGAACGGAGAATGTACATCCACAAGTATCATCAACAGGACGTCTGGGATATGAATATTACAATAAACTGGGTTACGTACCATACGATGTAAAAATCAATGAGAACGCCGCACGCACGTTGGAATATGCATACAATGACTGGTGTATCTACCAACTGGCAAAAGAACTTAAACGTCCGAAAAAAGAGATTAATCTTTTCGCAAAACGTGCCATGAACTACAAGAATCTTTTCGATAAAGAATCTAAGTTAATGCGTGGACGCAACGAAGATGGTACATTCCAATCTCCTTTCTCTCCGCTGAAATGGGGAGACGCCTTTACGGAAGGAAATAGCTGGCACTATACTTGGTCTGTATTCCACGATCCTCAAGGATTGATTGACTTGATGGGTGGAAAAGAGATGTTTATCACCATGATGGATTCTGTTTTTGCCGTACCTCCTATTTTTGATGATAGCTACTACGGCCAAGTGATTCATGAAATCCGTGAAATGACTGTGATGAATATGGGTAACTATGCACATGGCAATCAACCGATTCAGCACATGATTTATTTATATGACTATGCAGGACAACCTTGGAAAGCCCAATACTGGCTGCGCCAGGTTATGGACAGAATGTACACTCCAGGCCCGGACGGTTATTGCGGCGATGAAGACAACGGGCAGACTTCCGCCTGGTATGTATTTTCGGCACTGGGATTCTACCCTGTTTGTCCGGGAACGGACGAGTATATCATAGGTGCCCCGTTATTCAAGAAAGCTACGCTCCACTTCGAGAATGGAAACAGTTTAGTGATTGATGCTCCGAACAACAGCAAAAAGAATTTCTATGTCAACTCGCTGAATGTTAATGGTACTGATTATACCAAGAATTATCTCCGTCACGAAGACTTATTCAAAGGTGGCACTATCAAAGTGGATATGGGTAACCAACCGAATAAGAACAGAGGAACGAAAGAAGAGGATATGCCTTATTCTTTCTCTAAAGAGCAATAATCCTTTCTCTATAAAATTGTCGCCATCCCGGTTTCAGCCTTCAGTTTCTTTCTGAAAGTAGCTAATTATCGGGATTCCGGCTGAAAGCGATAGCCTGAAAGCAAAGAAGTCTACTTTCAGGCTATTGTTTTTGATTACTTTTCACTACTTTTTGAGATAAAGTATCATAAATGCCACTATAAGACCATTACTATTCATCGATTTCACCTGATTCTCGAAATGCCGATGAATAAAGAGATAGCGGGTGAAAGCAAGTGGCAAATTCAGGTAAAACTGGACATTATCGGTTTCACCTTGTTTTTTCAAAAATATCCCTTGAGCTAAAAACAATATCATTATAGCTAATCCGGATATGATTATAGCTAATAAGAATATGCTTATAGCAAATCTGTTGTCAGGTATTAATAGATAATCCATCAGGTATTAACAGCCTGAGCACAAGGTATTAACACCTTAATTTTCAGCCACTAATGCTTGAGTTGGTGTATCTATATATTCAACACATTGTATCTATATACTTACCATATTGAATCTATATATTCAGTACGGTGGCTCTATATGCCCAGCAACCGGTATAAACAAATTTGAAAGGTGAAAGCAATAACGGGAGATTTCACCTTGATTTCTTCTACGCTTTCACCCGCTATCTCCTTATTCATCGATGTTTCAGAGATAAGGTGAAACTGGTGGAATTTATGAGTTTAAAGTTCATGTTATACTTATGAAAATCAGTAAATCAGCGTATCAAACAAGTTCAGACACCCGACTCTATCTATCAGTTAGCTTTCGACGCCCATTTTTATTTAGTCAGCATCCATCCGTTTGCCGATGGAAACGGAAGAATTTCACGCTTATTGATGAATTATATTCTCTCTTATCATCAACTCCCTCTAGCCACTATATTCAAAGAGGATAAACTGGAATATTATCAGGCATTGGAAGCATCATGTCCTCAAGATGATGAAGCACCGGACTTATGCCCTATCCGTGATTTCATGTCTGCTCAACAAATGAAGTATCTTTCAATGGAGATTAAGAAATACAAGCAGGCGGAGAAAAGGGGGGGGATGAGGTTTGTTTTCTAAGTAGATATAATGAAGGTAGCAGTTGAATAAATTATACATTTAATCAACTATTGAAATATAGAAATCATCTCACTAAGAAATATTATAAATATATTGATATCCAAATAGAGCATAAAAAAGTCGGAATCTCTTTATCAAGACTCCGACTCAAATACAAACTTTAACCTATGTTCTTATAGACTCAGACATTACTTAAAGACATAAACTTCATATAGTTCACATCCCCAAGAAGCCAAAAGTTCACATTTCACATATCTTGCAGTTATAGGTTCAATGAATTTATAATAATCCGCATCCTCATCAGCACTGGCTACCTTGCCCAAATAATTCCATGTATTACCATCTGAAGATACTGACAATTGTATATTTTGAGGAGCAGAATAATATATGTAATTAAAGCCTACTCCATTAATCGTTCTCTCTTCTCCCATGTCAAGCGTAAACGAAATGTTTCCATCGGATGCTATTCCTTCATAGTTGTTTGTAGTTCCGTCAATAAGCGCACTACCACCATCATTTTGCCAGATATCTCCGTTGTCTTCTACTTCTACAGACCAACCTTGTTTAGACCACTCTACCCAACCGGAAGGACGTTTGTAAGAAACAAATTCAAATCCTTTTATATATTTATTTATATTCAAAGTGAAAGAACTTCTCTTCTCGTCCTGCACAAAGACCGGGTCTTCACACTCGAAAGTAGCCATTATATTTAATGTGTTTGACGAATCATCCGATGTACGAAGCAAAAAGTCATTAGTAATTTCCCAAGTAATATCCCCAGTCGTTTTCTCCCCTGCCGGTATTACGATTTCAGAAGGAGTGATAGTTATGTCTTTCAGATATTCATCATCCAATCCTTCCGTTGTAAGTTTTACCTTTACATCTTTCCGAGCAGGGCGATCCAACTGTACACTAAATGTATATAGATTCCGCTCCGTTTTCTTAAATTCTCCGTTAAAATAAATATGCTCAAACGTAGTTTTACTATCGGCTTTTCCTTCCAGGAAACCTGTGGCTACATAAGCCGCTTTTTTTATCAGGGCTTTTGCTTCTAAAGTGGTAGACGGCATCTTATATCCTTGTACGGTAGCTTTTACTCCTAAATTACAGGTGGCCTCATCATAATTGGATTGAAAAGCTTCCATATCTTTTACATTCAAAGTAACGTTGGCATCTGTATAGCCTGCCGGAATTATCAATTTAGTATCGCTTAACTCCACATTCTCTCCCATCGGTTCAAAGGTGACTATTGTTTCCTCGGGAGATGCATTAAAACGAAAAGTGAATGTTACAGGCTTATCAAACTCTAATATGCCATCATTATTATAGGTAGCATTCACCGTTATTTCCGAACCGTCCTCATCATCCGCCGCAAGCGTAAAATTGTTATCGGGATAAGTAAGCAAATTCAAATCTTCATCTTCCCGGCATCCGGAAAGAACTGTCAGCGAACTAATCGCCAACAAAAAGAAAAATCTATAAAGTATTCTCATTTCTACAATTATTTTTAATTTTATTGTAAATCATCGGGATATTGGTAAGGTGTGGCGTCATTGTCCTTATAAAATACAGTAGGTGCCATTAATGGAGAACCATACAGAGTTTTTACATCAGACAGACGGCGGAACACATTGCTGTAATTCTCCGGTTTCGGCGAGAATCCCACAAACCAACCGGAACCTTGGTTTATCAGTCTTTGCCCTTGCAAATCACCGCCAGTACCTCTGACGAACTCCATGGATTGACCGGAGCATTCTTTAGATGTCAAGTCTCCGTAAGGATTGGACGAAGGATCTCTACCATAGTCACCAATAACAATATCTATCCAATTTTTCATAGTTACTCCATCAACAACAGTCACCTTCGAACTATACATTCTTCGTAATGCATATACCGCTACGATTTTGTCAGGCATTGCTTGTTTAGTCTCGTAACATAAACGTGCGGCAGCCTCTTCAGTAGGCTTTGTCAGTGCCGGATTATTCGGGTCATAAGCACCTTCATACTCATCGTCAAAACACACTCCGTCCAAATTATATGCTTTGCAATACTGAGCCAATTCTCGTGCAAAGTCCTTGGCACCTTGTTCGGATAATTGCGCTACCCCTGTGATATCCCCGTTGCTAAGCACTCCCAATACTATTTTAGCACCGCGCTTACGGAGCGGTTGTAAAAACACCTCATTATTATCCAACAAGTATTGTATATAGCTATTGCATTTCAAATAAGGACGTTGAGCCTGTGCATCCCAGTTTATATTAGCGGCAAATGGAGACACAACATCCCATAACAGTTTTCCGTTCTCCAATTGAAAAGACAAGGCATTCAGTGGATTTGTACCATCAAAGAAAACAAATGATTTTACCACATCTTCCCCTTTATAGGTATCTCCCAACTTTCTCATATCTTTTATCAAATAGATACAATGACCGGCTTTCTCATCCTTTATGGTAATGTCACTGGTTGTGTGGGTAAGAACTATAGGCAAAGCATATGTTTTATCTTCTTTTAAGGTGCCATCCGCCTGAATGGTGATATCAGTCCGGGCAGATTTTGTTTGAACATCTACCGTAAGCATCCCGTCATTCTTGAAAGACACGAGGTGCTCAGGATATAATTCAAAATCAGTTTCATGCTCTTTATTATAAGTATCCAAATAATTGGCATCAATGATCACTTGAGCGGAAGTAGTACTACCCGGTGCTTTACTAAGCCCCATCTTTACAGAAGTAGTATAAGTATCCTTGTACAGTTCTATTACGCTAGAAGCCAAATTTGACTTTCCGTCACGTAGATATCCGTTGTTCTCATAAATACCGGTATATGCTGATTCATCAACCGTTGTATCTATTACAAGATCATCAGCACAAGAGGTTAGATAAGTTAAGCAGCTTGTAAATGTAGCAACCACCAAACCTGTTATCAGATATTTTTGTTTCATAATAATATTCTTTTTAATAAAAAGGATTAATACATTTGAGGAAGTTCTACAGGAATCCATACCGGTTCTTTATTCCCGGTAATATCATTTCCATTCCCAGTACGGTCTATGACAACTTTTCCGGAACCCTCATTAAATTTCCAATAAGCTACGAGCCCTTCACTTGCAGGATCTACCTTGTAAGGATTATCTGCAATCTGCTCTGCAGTTCTCTCTACGTTCCAGATACGAACTTCCGAAATCTCGCCCGGAAGCCAACGGGTACCATCGAAAGAACGACCTATATAACAATTCCTAGTTAAATTTACTGTACTATTTGCCGACTGGTCTTTATAAACTTCCACACCATTCTTATAATAAATCCGGTTTTTATTGACAGTATTATACACAACAGCTATGTGTACCCATTCATTTACCGGAAGTCCAATACCCGGTGCGTGATTTGCCGGTGGAAAACTTCCGCCTGGCACAAATGCCTGAAGTTGATCACGCGGACGGTCACCATCACCTTCAATTCCAAAAACAGAACTTAATGCATTGTCGCGCTTGGCTACCCAGTCATCACTTCGTACCAATGCTTCCACTGTAATAGTAGTCATCTTGCTTACATCACTATTCCATTTTATCGGAAAATAGTTTTCTTTAATATTAGCTACAACATTAATAAGAGCAGCGCCTTTGATGATAAAATAAGTAGTACGGGCACTCTCAAGAACTCCGATACCGGATACATCTGTTATTGTGACAGGCAGCACGTAGCGACGTGAGTCGTCCAATTGATTCAAATTGACGAAATTCACGATGATGTCATCCCCGGAAATTTCTCCGGTTTTAATCGTAGCGTCTTTCACAGGGATATCATAATATGCCTCGGGAAGTGCTGTAGCATTATCTGCAAAACTCAGATTGTAAGCAGCTGTCAAAGCCGGTTTCGCATCAAAGCTGATTTGGACTTCATCATCAGCGGGAGCTGCAAGCCGATAAGTGATTTTTCGACTATCAGACAATATGTCTTCTTTAATTAGTAAATCGTCTGTTACAGGTACCGAGCTTATATAAAGCTTATTGTCATAATGATGTTCATCATTAATATCCGTATCCTTACAGCTGCTCATCGTAAATACGGTAAGTGCCATAATAGCCAATTGATAAATATGTAATTTCATATTGTATTTCTATTTATTAGGATTCATTATATGAATAGTTTCACGTACTGCCGCGTAGGTATTGTTGTAATAATCCTTTTGGATATTGGTTATAAAAATACCAGCACGGGTATAAGTTGAAGATGATTGTACAATCCATTGAGCAGTACCTTGTGCAGCCAATGTCTTGTTTCCATTTGCATCCTGTGTATTCCAATAACCGATTATCATATCCTTATCTTCTTGTTGAGGAAGCTGCGCACAAGCTACAAAACGATCTTTGGGAACAGGGTTCGCATCCATTCCTGCTGCATCTATCCCTGCTTGAATAGCCATGAGAACATTCAATGTCAAATCATCTATATTTTTGGAAGAAGCGGTTTTCAATATCAAATGATTATATTCATCCAGCATATCCATGTTTTCGGGAGTCAGATATTGCACATAACTGTATAATACCAATGTTTTGTTGGCATGTTTATTTCGCCAATCTAATACTCTACTGAAAAAGTTTTGTTGGCGCGTCTTGTATTGTTGCAATACAGCTTCTTGCATGCCTACCATTGAAAGTCCTGTATAATCGATAAGGATGCCGTCATATCCATAGCTGTCACACAGAGCCAACATAGCGTCCGTACGTTCGTTCAGATACTTTTGCGCATCTTCTTCCGTCAATTCTGAATTTTCTTTCGCCTTCTTATTCCATTCTTGTTCCAGACTCTCATAATTGATAATGGAAAGCGTACGAATACTTTTCTCGCGTATTTTCACCATTTCGACTTGTGTTTCATTCGAAAGGTTTTCTGAGTTGTTCAAACAGACGAAATCGACACTATCCGGTATAGCGATGAGACGTTCGACCTGGTTACTTGGATTACCTACCGGATTGTCAAAAGAAACAAAGACTAACTTATGTTCTCCAGCTTTGTAGTTCTTCAAATCTCTGATATAATCAGCATATAATTGCGGATTCTGCTCTTCAAACGTAGGATAATGGATATCAATACTCTCCGGGTCTGTCCAGTCCTCATCCTCAGCAGCACCGTAAATGACGGAGTAGAAGGTGGGATCGACTTTCCTGCCTTCCGCAATGTCGATGGCCTTCTGATGCACCTCATAGCAGATGGAGTTGATGTCGTTCCCGGCAGTAGTGATCAGGAAATACAGCGGCTGCATCCTGGCATCGCCGGAGCCTTGGAGCATGACGTCAAAGAGTTTCCGGTTGGGCTGGGTGTGCAGCTCGTCAAAGAT
>ERZ840517.3326-NODE-3326-length-12582-cov-3.617386_pt1 | contig 12582 bp, 5 predicted proteins | sample MGYA00519876_ERZ840517 | MGnify/ENA primary metagenome ERZ840517 (study PRJEB31850, sample SAMEA3708882) | human gut metagenome | biome: human gut; feature: human-associated habitat; material: faeces | place: China | collected 2014 ... | reverse complement strand
CCACGTCGGCGCCGGTGGCGGTCAGCTTGCCGCCGGTGGTCGCGCCGTCGCTGCCGGAACCGGTGGAACCGTTGCCGGAACCGGAACCGTTGCCCGTGCCGGAACCGTTGCCCGTGCCGGAACCGTTGCCCGTGCCGGAACCGTTGCCGGAACCGTCACCCGGCTTGGTGTCGGGGCCGGGGTCGGGGTCCGGGTCGGGCGTCGGATCGGGATCGGGGTTCGGATCCGGTTTCGGGTTCGGGTCCGGATCGACCGGCTTCTTCTCCAATCCGTCGATGGCGTCACGCAATGCGTTCTGCGCGGTCTCGACCTGTTCGGCGGTGGCGGCATCGTCGTCCAGCACGGTCTGCGCGGCGTCGCGCGCGGCGACGAGCGCGGCCCACGACTCATCCGTGTAGTCCGACTCGGCCAATCCCAGAGCCTCCTCGACCGTGGCCTTCAGCGTGGACTTGTCCACCGGAACGGGTTCGGGGCCCGGCGTGGAGGCGGCCATGTAGGCGATGACCGGGGAGATGTGCGCGGACGGCTTGTTCATGCCGGACGCGGACGTCGCGGTGACGCGGATCCAATCGCCCGCCTCGACCGCGATCTCGCCCTTGTCGGCGACGCAGTTGGCGAACTCCTCGGAACGCTGCTTGGAGACGGTCAGGTCGGCGAAGCACACCACCTTGTCGTCGTGCATGAGACGAAGCGTCAACGCCTTGCCGTTGCTGCCGTCCTGGCGCAGGTACGGCTCGTCCTCGCGGATGGACACCTTCACCGTGCCGGCCTTCGGCGCCTTCCACGCCATGGCGGAGCCACCAGCGGACGCGGGCGAATCGCTGATCAGGCCATGGATGGCGGAGCGGTCGGTGGGCAGGCTGTGGTTCGCGTAGTCCACGCCCGGACCGTAGTAGGTCTCGTACATCCAGTTCGGATACGTCGCGTCGAAGTCGGCGATATCCGACCACACGCCGTCGGCCTCGGTCTGACGCTGCCCGTACCAGATCGGACCCTGCACGCGCACCTGGAAGTCGTTCACCCAATCCCACGTGGTCTTCGACTTCACCACGTAGTCGTCGGACACGGTGGAACCTTTCGCGGAGAAGCGGAGCACGTCGTTCTCGGCGAGTTCTGCGCCGGCCTCCAACCGCACGCCGTCACGGTACACGCCCTTATCGGCGCCGGACGGTTCGGCCGTCACCTTGGCGAGCAGCTGCGCGACGGTCATCGGACTGTCGGCGGAGAACGGCGCGTAGACGACGTTCACACCGTCGACAGTCGCGGTCTCCAACTCGGACGAGCCGAGCGCGGCGGGCGCGGTCACCTCGAAGCGGGCGGTGGAGGAGACGCTGGCGCCGTCGTCGGCGAACGTCACCGTGACGGGCACGGTGACGGTGCCGCCGACCCTGCTGTTCAGCGTGACCGTGCCGTTCGCCATGTCGACACTCGCGCCGGCCGGCGCGTTCGCGCCGAGCGCGAACGTCGTGCCTTCCGGCACAGACGCGGCCGCGCCGTCCGCCTTCAGCGTGAACTTCGGCGTGCGCTTCAGGTCCGTGCCGGCGTCGCCGCGCACGGTCGGGTACAGCACGTTGAGACGCTGCGCGTGCGATTGCGCGACACGGAACGTGACGGTCGTCTCGTCGCTCGAACCGTCCGCGTACGTGACGACGACGGTGCGGGTGACGGTCGCGCCGTACTGTCCGGCGGCGGGCGTGAAGGTGACGGCGCCGGTGGACGCGTCGATGACGGGCGAGGCCTCGCCCTCATCGCCGCCGTCCTTGAAGGCGAACGCGACGCCGTCCGGCGCGTCGGCCTCGCCGCCGTCCGCGGTGAACGCGGCGGCGACGGCCGACTGCGTGCCGACGACGGCGTCCGTCGCGGCGTACGAGACGTCGTAGCGCACGTTCTGCTTCGGCGCGGCGGGCGCCTTGTCCTCATATGTGATGACCGGGCTGATGTGCAGCGACGGCGCCTTGACTCCGGTCTCGGCGTCGGCGACGATGCGGATCCAGTCGCCTTCCTGCACGTCGATCGAACCGTGCTCGGCGAGGCACTGCGCGAACTGTTCGGAGGACTTCTGATAGACGGACAGGTCGTCGGCCGAACAGAGCGTCTCGTCGTTGCGCATCAGCGACAATGTGACCTTCTTGCCGGCGTTGTCCGCGTTCTGACGCAGGTACGGTTCAGCGATCTTGTCGGCGAACGTCTTGAGCGACAGCATGACGGTGCCGGACTCCGGCGCCTTCCACGCCATGGCCGTGGGCAGGCCGTCGCCGGGCTTGTCGATCAGCAGGCCGTGCGTCTGCTTGCGGTCGCCGGAGAGTTCGGCGAGGGTGCCGTTGACGCCGACACCGTAGTACTGGTCGTACACGGTGTTCGGCCACGAGCCGTCGTATGCGGAGATGGTGGTCCACTCGCCGCCGGCGGACGTGCGGCGCTGCGCCTTCCAGTCGAAGTCGGCGACGCCTTGCTCGTAGTCCGCGACCCAATCCCACGTGATGCGCTGGCGGATCGTGTACTCGTCGGTCTCGTCCGTGCCTTCGGCGGAGAAGCGCAGGATGTCGCCATCGCGGACCGGTTCGGAGTCGGCGAGCTTCGTCTCGTCGTCCTTGGCGTTCCGGTCGGAGCCTGGGAGCAGGGAGAGCAGGCGGTCGAGCATGTTCGATTCGGACTCGGCGGACCTGGCGTCGGCGGACTTGCCGGACTTGGCGTCGGCGACTCGGTACACGGCCTTGTCCACGCCCTTGTCGGCGGACACGTTGGAGAGCAGTTCCTTGACGGTCACCGGGTTCTTGTCGGTGAAGGTCACGTGGATGACCTTGGTCTTGTCACCGGTCCCGGAATCGGTTTCGGTTCCGGTCTCGTACTTGGAGGAGGCCATCGTGACGGACACCACGTCGCTTTCCACGGCGCCCAGATCGGGCCTGCCCTTGACTGCGTTGCCGAGGAAGTCGTTCTCCACCGCGTAGTCGTTGAGGTCGGAGACGACCTTGCCGGCGTTGATCGCCTTCGAGCCCGCGACCGGACGGTAGCCGTCGAACGCGGCTTTCTCGCCGGTGCGCGCATGCTCGGCGCCGCTCTTGAGGGCGGATGTCGGAGCCGAACCGGCGCCCGCAAGCACTGCGGACACGTCGTCGGCCTCGATGGCGTTGGCGTCGGAGGTGGGCTTGTTCGCGTAGTTGACGTACATGTTGTTGTCGTACGTCTGGCCGCCGTTCTGGCTGCCGCGGTTCCAGGTCTCCGTCTTCTTCGTGTTGGTCGCGTTGATGAAGATGTTGTTCTCGAACAGGGACTGCGAGTTGGAACGCTTAGTCAGCACCTGGCTGTCGGCGTCCACGTAGACGGTGTTGTTGTAGATGTGGTTGCCGGGGCCGTTCGACGGCAGGTCGAACACGCCCTGACGGTCGTTCTGCGAGATATTGTATCGGAACGTGGTGTTAACCGCGTACCAGTTGCAGATCATCAGCGAGGCGAAGCTGTTGCCGTACGAGTAGTTGTACTGGTACAGCGTGCCGTCGCCGTAGTCGGCGTCCCACGCCTGGCCGTCGCCGTTGCCGTGCTCGGCGTTGAGGTTGTTGTACATCTCGTTGTACTGGAACACTGGATCCTTGCAACGCCACGGCCAGATGCCGGCCGCCACGCGTCCGCCGTAGGAGCCGGGCTGCGTGTAGTCCTGCGTGTTGATGTGCTTCGAGACGCTGTCGCCCACATTGTGTTCGATGACCGGGCGGTCGCAGTACATCAGGGTGATGGCGTCGCCGCCGGCGCCCTTGACGTAGTTGTTCTCGATGCGCACGTTGGTGGAACCGTACTTCGCGATGAGGGCGTCGTCGATGGAGCCGTCGCCGTAGTTCGCGTCGATGTAGTTGAGGTAGGCGGTGTAGCCGACGGCGATGCCCCAACGATCCACGTCCTTGACGGTGCTGTTTCTGATGGTGACGTGGTCGAAGCGTGAGACGTGCTCCCTGAGCCAGACGTCGGTTTCGGCGCTCGTGTTCTCCATGGGGTAGTGGGCCATGAAGTAGATGCCGCCGTTGGCCATGTGCTTGTTGTAGATGTTGCCGTCCACGTCGTGGATGTAAAGGTTGTCGAGCGTCACGTTGCTCATCGTCGCGCCGTTCTCGGCGATGCCGGCCACGCCGGTGCGGTCCATGCGCGAGGCGCTGCGGTCGAGTTTTGTGCCGTCGGAATCAGGGGTGTCGGTCCACTTCCACGTGTCGATCGGATCGTAGACGTCCGCGTCGTCGTTGGTGATCTCCAGGTTGGAGACGGTGATGTACGACACGTCCTTGAGTAGCAGCGTGGTTGAGACGGTGCCCTTGTTCTTGTGGTTGCCGACGTTGGCACGGTAGTCCTGCTCCCACTGGCTGCCTTTGACGCCGTTCGACGCGATGACCGGCTTGCCTTCGTCGGCGTCGCCGTAGGCGGAGATCGTGATCGGCGCGTCGGCGTTGCCGGCGGTGTCCTTGATGTGCAGGTACTGGTCGTTGAATTCGGAGCCGTATTCCAGCAGCACCGAATCGCCCGGACCGAGGTCCGAGGCGATGTCGTTGACCTTGGTCAGGGACTTCCAGGGCGCGTTTTCGCTGGTGCCCGCGTTGGCGTCGTCGCCGTGTGCCGACGACACGTAGTAGGTGGTGCCTGATGACGTGGTCGTAGCGGTCTCCTTTCCTTGCGTTGCTGACTGCGCGAACGCAGCGGTCGGCAACGCCAGCGCGACGGCCACGCCCATTGCGGCCGTCGCGGCTATGGCTTGTCTGCCCTGACGGGATGTCATGCCGCTTTCCTTCCTTTCGATTGTGGCGCACCGGCGTGCCGGTGGGGTGCCGGGCGTGTCCGATATGTCCTCGGTCCGTTTCCGGTATGGCCTTCGGCGTGGTTTCGGTGTGGAACCGGAGCGGTCGCCGGTGCGCTTCGGTGTGCGTTCCGGTGTGCTTCCGACGTGCTTATGGTTGCCGGTGTTTTGTATGGGTTGTTGCTGTTTTCCGTGTTCTGTTGTTTTCTGTTGTTTTTCTTTTATTCCGGCTGTTCGCCGTGGGTTGATGGTGGGTTGATGGTGTGGTCCGGCCTCTCTGCCGGACGTTTCTGTAAACAAGGTTTACAAATCAATGAGTGTATCCGACATCGCGCATAACGGCAAAGCCGTACGGTGTGGCGCGGCGTTGCGGAGGCGTGGCGTGCGGTGATGGGGGCGTGGCGGCGCGGTGTGGTGCGACGGCGCGGTGCGGCGTTGCGGCGTGATATGGCGGATGTCCGGCGACGTGCCGGTTATCGGAAAAAGATATAGCCGATTCGCGGGCGCGCGGCGACGCGCGTCGCGCGACTCGCCTACGATACCGTTCATGGTCACTCCCAGAATCAGCTATGCGCACCTGCTCGCCGAGCCGAACCCGAAGCATGTCGAGAGCCTTCTGAAGTTCTTCGAGGCGGGGCGCTCCAAGCGCGGCACCGGTGGTTTAGGTGTCGAGATTGAGCATCTGCCGGTGCATGACGCCGACGACACGGCCGTAAGCTACTACGAGCCGAACGGCATCGAAGCGTTCCTCAAACGGCTCGCTCCGTATTATGACGAAAGCAAGGAATACTGGGAGAACGGCCATCTGGTCGGACTCGCGCGCGAAGGCGTTGCGGTGTCGCTCGAACCGGGCGGCCAGGTGGAGGCTTCCATCGGCGTGCTTCATGAGCCGGGCGACCTCAACGGCCTGTACGCCGACTTCCGGTGTGAGGCGGACCCGATCCTCGAGGAGCTGGGCTTCCGTTTCGTCAACTACGGATACCAGCCGAAGTCGAGTTTCGTCGACGTGCCGGTCAATCCGAAAGGCCGCTATGACGCGATGACCGACTTCCTTGGCCGCGTCGGCCAGTTCGGTCCGTGCATGATGCGCTGCTCCGCCTCCACCCAGGTGAGCATCGACTATGTCGACGAGAAGGATTCGATCGATAAGATGCGCGTCGGCACCGCCATCGGGCCGATTCTCGCATGGTTCTTCCGCAACACCCCCTACTTCGAGGGCCGTCTCAACCCGTATCCGCTGCTGCGCCAGCGCATGTGGGACTACCTCGACTTCCAGCGCACCAACGTGACCCCCGGCCTGTTCGACCAGCGTTTCGGCTGGGAGGACTACGCGCGTGACGTGCTGTCCACGCCGCTGATGTTCGCCGACCTGACGCACACGCCCGAAGCGGTGGAATCGGGGCTGAGCCGCAAGGAGCTGCATCGCGCCGCCTTCCGTGAGAACGCTGGCGAGGTCTACCCGGACCGCGAGCTCAACGCGTACGAAATCAACCACATCATCTCCACGCATTTCAACGACGTGCGTCTCAAGAACTTCATCGAGTTCCGCCACTGGGATTCGCTGCCGATCGAACGCGTCGAACGGCTCACCGAGATCATCGCGTCCCTGTACTACGTGCCGTCCAACCGCATCCGTCTCGAAAGCTACTTCGACGGGCTCACCGAGGAAGACGTGTTCGAAGCCAAGGCGAACATCCAGGCGCACGGCCGCGAATCCAACCCGTATGGCCAGCCGCTCGACTTCTGGCGTGAGTTCCTCGGCCTCGAGGGCCTGCTCGACGATATTCCCGGAGATCCGAAGCACCCCGACGTGTTCCAGCGCTGACCGGGTTCCATGCCGGCCGTGATTCGGGCCGGAGCGTCCTGGCGGGCGTTCTGGCCCTTGTCGTACCGGCCGCGGCCTGCCAGGTGCCGGGTGTGTTTGGTCTAGGATTACGAAAACCCCGGTCGGTGGTCGGCTGGCCGGGGTCGCGCCAGAACTCCCTGTTCACCATCACCGCCGACACGCACGAGGTGCGCCACAACCCCGAATACTACGTGATGCGCCACTTCTCCAAGTACGTGCGCCCCGGCGCGAAGGTGCTCGGCACCACCAGCCACTTCAACTCCATGGCCATCGCCTTCCGCAACCCGGACGGCACCATCGTGGTCGTGACCCAGAACGCGCTGGAGGACGAACGCCCGTTCGAGTTCGCCGACCCGGCCGACGCCTCCCGTGGCTTCAAGGCCACGCTCGCCCCGCGCTCCTTCAACACCTTCGTCATCGAGTGACCGCACGGAACCCAGAAAGGCGAACACAACCATGACCGCGACCACACCGGAAACCACAGTCGAAACGCTGCCCTACAAGAACCCCGACCTGCCCGCCTCCGAGCGCATCGCCGACCTGCTCTCCCGCATGACCCTCGAAGAGAAGGTCGGCCAGATGATGCAGCTCGACGCCCGCGGTGGCGACCTCGACGAGCTCATCGTGAACAAGCACGTCGGCTCCATCCTGCACACCAGCCCCGAGGACCTGCCGCGCGCCGTCGAAACCGTGAACACCAAGACCCGTCTCGGCATCCCACTCGTCATCGGCGACGACTGCATCCACGGCTACTCCTTCTGGCCCGGCGCCACGATCTTCCCCTCCCAGCTCGGCATGGCGTTGAGCTGGGACCCGAAGGCCGTCGAAGCGGCCGGCCGTGCCACCGCCGAAGAAGTCTCCTCGACCGGCGTGCACTGGACGTTCTCCCCGGTGCTGTGCATCGCGCGCGACACCCGCTGGGGTCGCGTGGACGAGACCTTCGGCGAGGACCCCATGCTCATCGGTGAGATGGCCTCCGCCATGGTCAAGGGCTATCAGGGCGGTGCCCAGGCCGGCGAGACGCTGCCGAAGGACGCGATCCTCGCCTGCGCCAAGCACTTCGCCGGATACTCCGAGACCCAGGGCGGCCGTGACGCCTCCGAAGCGGACCTGAGCCACCGCAAGCTTGAATCCTGGTTCCTGCCGCCGTTCGAACGCATCGCCAAGGAGGGCTGCGGCACGTTCATGCTCGGCTACGAGTCCATCGAAGGCGTACCGGTCACGTTCAACAAGTGGCTGCTCACCGACAAGCTGCGCGGCGCATGGAAGTACAACGGCACCCTCATCACCGACTGGGACAACGTGGGCCGTTCCGTATGGGAGCAGAAGGTCAAGCCCGACTACGTGCACGCCGCCGCCGACGCGGTCAAGGCCGGCAACGATCTGGTCATGACCACGCCGGGGTTCTACGACGGCGCCATCGAGGCCGTGCACACCGGTCTGCTCGACGAGTCGCTCATCGACGAGGCTGTCGCGCGCATCCTTGCGCTCAAGTTCCGCCTCGGCCTGTTCGAGGACCCGCGTCTGCCGGACGAGAAGCGCATCAAGGCCGTCATCGGCTCCGAGGATCACCGCCGCGTGAACCTCGAGCTCGCTCGCGAGGCCGTTGCCCTGCTGCGCAACGACGGCGGACTGCCGTTCGACGCGGCGCCGGCCGAAGCGATCCCCGGCTCCGGTGACGCGCCCGCGCGCAAGCGCATCGCCGTGGTCGGCCCGCTCGCCGACGACGCCCAGAACCAGCTCGGCGACTGGGCCGGCAGCTCCGGCCAAGTCGGCTGGATGCCCGACGGTCATCCGCGCGGCATGATCACCACCGTGCTCGACGGCTTCCGTGCGCTCGCCGGCGACGGATGCGAGGTTACCTACGCCCGCGGTGCCAACGTCATCGACCTCGTGCCCGACCCGGAGGGTGAGTTCTACCCGGACGGCCAGCCGCGCCCGAAGATCGGAGTGAGCGCGCCCGTTGACCGGGCCCTGCTCGACGAGGCCGTCGCCGCCGCGCGCGAGGCCGACCTCATCGTCGCCGTCGTGGGCGATGTGGTGCAGCTGGTCGGCGAGACCTGTTCCACCGCCACGCTTGAACTGCTCGGCGGCCAGAACGCGCTGCTCGACGCACTCGCCGACGTCTCCCGCGAGACCGGCAAGCCGATGGTCACCGTGCTGGTGAGCTCCAAGCCACAGGTGCTGCTGCGTTCCATCGTGGGCGATTCCGGCGTGCTCGCCGGCCGTTGCAACGATCCGAAGTCCGGCGCCGGATCCATCCTGTGGGCGCCGAACCCGGGCATGGAGGGCGGACAGGCCATCGCCGAGATCATCCTCGGCGAGGTGAACCCGTCCGGCAGGCTCCCGATCACCTTCCCGTGCCACGCGGGCCAGCTGCCGGTCTACTACAACCAGATCCGCGGCCAGCACGGCAACCGCTACGCCGACCTTACGCAGGACCCGGCGTTCGCGTTCGGCGAGGGCGAAGGCTACACGACGTTCGCGTACGGTGAGCCGACGATCGTCGGCGGGGCCTCGAACGCGGACGGCACGTTCGCGCAGACCGACACCGTGCACGCCGAGATCGCCCTCACCAACACGGGGCGCCGCGCGGGCACCGAGGTCGTGCAGGCGTACGTGGGCGACGTCGTCACCTCATACAGCTGGGCCGACCGCGAACTCAAGGCGTTCCGCCGCGTCACGCTCGAACCGGGCGAGACCGCGACCGTCGTGTTCGACATTCCGGTCTGCGACTGCACCATCGCCGACGCCGATGCGAACCGCATCGTCGAACCCGGCGAGTTCGAGCTGCTCATCGGCCACTCGTCGCGCCGCGACGACCTCAAGCGCACCACCTTCACCGTCGCGTGAATCTGCTCTGCGTGAGATGCTCTCGCGTGAGCCGGTCCCGTGTGAATCGGTTTCGTGTGGGCCTCATATGTTTCCGCCCGCTCCGGTCGTATGCTGGAGCGGGCGGTGTCGTTTGTGCGGAACGGAGCAATGATGCGGAATACTGATGAGAGGGCCATGCCGGAAGACGACGGGCGAATCAACGGAGTGAACCTCGGCGGCTGGCTGGTATTGGAACGGTGGATGACGCCCGGCCTGTTCCGTGCGAGCGGCGAGGAGGACGAGATCTGGCTGCACCGGTCCACGGACCCGGCCGAACTGGAGCGCCTGCTGCGCCGTCATCGCGACACGTACATCACCGAGGACGACTTCCGCGCCATCTCCGCGCACGGGCTGAACCTTGTGCGCATCCCCGTGCCGTTTTTCATCTTCGGTGACGTGCCCGGGCATCCCGGATGCGTCGAATACCTCGACCGTGCGTTCGACTGGGCGGAGAGGGCCGGGCTTAAGGTGCTCATCGACCTGCACACCGTGCCCGGGTCGCAGAACGGGTTCGACAATGGCGGCCTGACCGGCGTGGTCCGCTGGCATACGACGCCGCGGCAGGTTGCGTTCGCACTGGACGTGCTCGAGCGTCTCGCGCGACGTTACCGCGACCGCCCTGCGTTGTACGGCATCGAAGTGCTCAACGAGCCGGTCGACCGTCTCACTTATCTCATGTCGCCGTCGAGCTCCCGGGCGAAGGATCCGGGGGAGGCGCGGGGGAGCGGCCACGTTCCGATGCGCTTCCTCAAACGGTTCTATCGGGCGGCATACCGATGGCTGCGCCCGGTGCTGGGCGACGGGCCGGTCATCGTGTTCCATGACGGATTCCGCCTGAACCGCTGGCGCGGCTGGTTCGTACGTGAGGGCATGCGCGGCGTCATCATCGACACGCACGCGTATCTCGTCATGTCGGAACGGCCCGAGGTGCTGTTCCGCATACTGCCGGACGCATGGCTTATGCGCTGGTACCGGCTGTTCGCGGCGTGGGGCGCGCGCCGCATCCGCCGTGCCGCGCGCTTTACGCCGGTCATGGTGGGGGAGTGGTGCGTGGCGAACGGGCTTGCGGCGCGCATGGGGGAGTGCGGGGCGCAAGGTGAGGTCGCGTCCGTTGATGCGTCTGGTGGTGCGTTCGACGGATATGGTGCGTTCGGTGACGGCGGTGCGGATGTTGGAGACGGCGCATCCGGTGACGTCGGTTCGCGCGCGGGCGACGCCGGGGACGGCGTCCCGTCGCCCGCCGCGCGCCGCCGCGCCGTCTACCTCCGCGTCGCCGCCATGCAGCTCGACGCGTGGAACGTCTCCGCCGGTCAGGTCTACTGGAGCTATCGACTGCGCGGCGGTCGCGGCGAGTTTGACCGTCTCGCGCCTCCCGCGCCCGGTATGGGTGACGGGGACGCCGCCGTGATGGACGACACGCGCCTCGACCCTTGGGATCTGCGGCATGTCTGGCATGCGGGATGGATGGGGTGATGGTTCGGGATGACGGTGATTGATGACGCGGTGGCGGAGGTGATGTGCGAGACGCGCGATTTACGGAAGGGTCAGCGGTATCCGTCCCATAAGGGGGAGGGGAACAGCACATCCTCGCAGTCGACCCACATGGCGTTGAGATCGCGACCGGGAGAGCGCAGCCAGCGCAGCTGAATGCCGTCCATCATCGACAGGCCCGCCTGAAGCACGTGCTCCACGTTCGCGCCGTCGGGTACTGACCAGTTGATGTTGAGCGCGTTCGTCACGCTGCGGCGCTCGCGGTCCGCGAAATAGTCGTGCGCCGGATGCTTTGAATCGAGGGCTTCGATCGCGAAACCCTCGACATGCCCGCCAAGCAGATCGCCCTGCTCGAACAGGTCGCCGCCGCGAACCAGAACGTCGTGGTCGTGCTGTCCAACGGCTCCGTCGTCTCCGTGGCCCCGTGGGCCAAGAACGCCAAGGGCATTCTCGAATCCTGTCTGCTCGGCCAGGCCGGCGGCCCTGCGCTCGCCGATGTGATCTTCGGCCAGGTCAGCCCGTCCGGCAAGCTCGCCCAGTCGATTCCGCTGGACATCAGCGATGACCCGAGCACGCTGAACTGGCCGGGCGAGGAAGGCCACGTCGACTACGGCGAGGGCGTGTTCGTCGGCTATCGCTACTACGACACCTACGGCAAGGTTGTGGACTACCCGTTCGGCTACGGCCTGAGCTACGCCACATTCGAGATCGATGACGTCGCCGCCGCCAAGACCGGCGCGAACACCGCCACCGTGACCGCCACCGTGACCAACACCTCCGATGTGGATGCCGCCGAAACCGTGCAGGTGTACGTGGCTCCGGGCAAGGCCGACGTGGCCCGCCCGAAGCACGAGCTCAAGGGCTTCACCAAGGTGTTCCTCAAGGCCGGCGAATCCAAGACCGTGACCATCGACCTCGACGAGCGCGCGTTCGCCTACTGGTCCGAAAAATACAACGACTGGCACGTGGAGGCCGGCGAATATGCCATCGAAGTGGGCGTGAGCTCCCGCGACATTGCCGACACCGTTGCCGTGGCCCTCGATGGCGACGGCAAGACCCAGCCGCTCACCGAATGGTCCACCTACGGCGAGTGGGAGGCCGATCCGTTCGGCGCCAAGATCGTGGCCGCCGTGGCCGCCGCCGGCGAGGCCGCCGAAGAAGCCCTGTACACGGCCATGAAGAATCCCAACGGATATGTGTGCATCGTGGAAGGCGCCATTCCCACGGCCATGGACGGCCTGATCTACAGCGGCAACGCCCAGGCGCTGGTCAATGCGGGTTCCACCGCCCACGGCAAGCTTCTTTACAGTCTCAGCAAGGACGGCGCCTACTCCGAGACCGTCCCCACCGGCACGGACGCCGGGGAATACACCGTCTGGTACAAGGTCGCGGGCGACAACAACCATACGGACACCCAGCCTGTGTCCGTCACCGTGACCGTTGCCCCCAAGGCCGTGACCGCCACCGTGACGGTCAGCGCAGAGCCGAAAGCGAATGCCCCCGCATAGCTGTGCATGCCACCGAGAAAATAATTCACCCCGAAGTAAGTCATCAGCACTGCCCCGAACGCCCACAGACAGTAAGCGTGAAAAAA
>ERZ840517.3323-NODE-3323-length-12588-cov-6.376446_pt1 | contig 12588 bp, 6 predicted proteins | sample MGYA00519876_ERZ840517 | MGnify/ENA primary metagenome ERZ840517 (study PRJEB31850, sample SAMEA3708882) | human gut metagenome | biome: human gut; feature: human-associated habitat; material: faeces | place: China | collected 2014 ... | reverse complement strand
GGATATTCTCTTTCGAGAAAGAGAATATCCCCCCTTGTCGCGTCCCCACACGGTGTGGGGAACAACGATGCAGCGCTGCCGCGCTGCGATAAAAACCCCCGCTGCGCGGGGAGGGCGCAAAAAAAGGCAGCCTTTCGGCTGCCGATTTTTTCAGTCCACCGTGCGCATGAAGGACGTCGATCCCTTCTGAAATCTCACGTCCAGCTTCACGCGGTCCGCGCGCATATAGCTCGTGGTGTATTCATAGGTATGCCCATTCTCGGTCGTGGTGCGGCGCTGATGGAAAAACGCCGCCGAGCCGGGCGCGCAGTGCAGAAGCTGCGCCTCGTGCGGCGCGAGCACAACGGCCTCATACGTGTCCGACGCGGAAAACGGGATGACGCCGACGTGGTAGAGGAGACTGTAGAAGCTGTGCGTCTCCAAAAGCTCGCGCGTCAGGTTCGGATAGATGTACTCTGGGTAGTACGACGTCTCTAAAATGAGCGGCTCACCGTCGACGTTTCGCACGCGCGTGAAGCGATAGACCTTCACGCCCGGCTCAAGGCCCATGAGCGTCACGATCTTGGGAGAAGGCGTGATGACCGCGAAGTCGACCAGCGTGGACGACGGCGTTTTGCCCAGCTGGGAAATTTCCGTCGTGAACGAATACTGCACGCCCTTGCGGCGCGTGTTCGGGTCAGTGACGAACGTGCCCTTGCCGCGCTTTCGCACGACAAAGCCCTCTTCTTCGAGCGCGCCGATGGCCTGACGCACGGTGTTGCGGCTGATATCATACGAGCGGCAGAGCTCGGCCTCGCTCGGCAGCAGGTCGCCGACCTTGAGCGCGCCAGAGGTGATGCTGCGCTTGATGATGCCCATGAGCTGGGAGTAGAGCGGAATTTCACTGTCAAGCGACAGCGGATTTTTGAGAATCGGATTCTGTTCCATGACGGGAGCCTCCCGAGAAATACGTTTTGGAATATTCCCATCATACCACATATCTTTGAGATGTTCCAGTACCTTTTTGCAATTTCTCCCTCATTTTGCGCGAAAAGACAGGGAAAAAGGCGGCCTTCGGGCCGCCTTTTTGAAATTTGACCGCTTCAGTCCAGAATTTCCTGCGCGCCGGTCTTCAGATTCACGCGCACAGAGTGCGTCACGAGCGGGTCGCTCGTCTTTTGATGGTCGATATCGTAGACGGCGGTGGTGTAGACATAGCCGTCGCGGATCTCAAGGGCACCGGGGAAGTAGCTGATGCTGCTGCCATCCTCCGTGACGCTGCCGTAGAAATAGTCCGCATCGCCGATGCTCGTCCAAGTCTTGCCGGTGTCGTACGAAATGGACAGGTTGTTCTGCGCGGGCGGGAACTGGAGCGTCTTGACAATATTGCCGTGGTTATCAAAAGCAATGGACTCGTAGCCGTCGATCTTTACGTACTGCTCGCCGTCAGGATTGTAGAGCTCCGTAACATACGTTCCCATCGTCGCGCCGCCGATATGATAGTTAAGCGCCACTCTGCTGCCTCTGATCGAAAGTGTCGCGCGCACGGGTGAGTCGGTCAGAGAGTCGATCGGCAGGGTATCGATCGTTTCGACTGAGCCGCCCTCGTGCCAGCGATAGAATTTACCGCCCGCAGTGTACCAGAGGTAACCGCCCAGATCAACATAGCTGTCGGCAGCCTTGATGAGCGAATCGCGGCTGACGGCATTTGTCGTGGTGGCCGAAGATGCGTCGGATGGCTCAGTGCCAGACTGGGCGCTGTTGAACCATGCGAGCATCGCGTCGTAGAGCGTTGCATAGTCGCCGTAATCGCTGACCTTATAGTAGTATGCGTCGTCTCGCTGGTAGAGCATGATGTCCGTGCCCTCGAAGAACGCAAGGTGCGAGGAATCGTTGTTGCTGAGCCAGAGCGTGAGCGTCTGTTTCCCGTCGTCCGGGGTAAATTCCTCGTTCAGCAGCGCGTAGCTACACTCGTCGAGCTTGACGGTGGGTGTGACGCTCCGCATATTGCAGTCGCTGACCGCAGCGCTGTTCTTACTGAGGTACATCCATGCCGCGCCGCCGTTCGACGCGAGCTGAAGATCGGCCTGAAAATCGGAATCGTCCAGCGCGGGATCAGCCGCCGCGTCGGCGTCCCAGTTCACCGTGAAGCTTCTGACCATCGCCCGGAGTACCTCGGCCTCGCTCTCAACGGCGCGGTCGCGGTTCCAGCCCCACTGATTCTCTTCCGTGCTGCCGTCGAACGTCCAGTGCGTTGTGACCTCGTAGCAGGTGCCGTCCGGCGCATCAAAGAGCGTGACAATTGTGTTGCTCATGCCCTCGTGCGTCACAAAGCGCCAGCCCGCGTCGGTCTTCTCGGCCTTTGCGCCGGTGCTTTCCCATTCCGCCTTCGCTTCGTCAAGGCTCTGCTCGAGCTTCTTTGCGTTGAAGTAGGAGCCGGTGTCGTAGCGGGAGTACCAGAACTCCGTCCCCGGATTGCACGCCCAGGCGGTGATCGGCGCATAGAAGTAGTAGCTGCCGTCGCCCGAAATGAGCCGCGCCTCGCACTGGTTGGCGCGGCCGTAGCCGTCCGCCGCCGTGTCGTTCAGCAGGTCGGGAATGAACATCTTCGGCAGATCAAGCCCCGCGTAGTCGACATAGAAGTCGTGCAGGTAATACTTTTCCTCTCCGCTGTAGCTGCATCCGTTGTACCACAGCCCGTCGTTGCCGGTATAGGTGCCGATGACCTGATAGCCGGTCTGCTCGCCGCTGGTGTAGTGCAGGACGGTGAGATAGTGCGTCCAGTTCTCGTTGAGATATCCGTCGTCCGTCAGCTCCTGCCCGCCGATGACGTCGATCTGCATGCCCGCCTCGTTCGTGGGCTTCATCTCATACTGGAAGTACCACAGCTCCAGCACCGTGCCGTCGGGGGAAAGGTTGCCGAGCGAATCTGCCTGCTCCAGCTGCGTCACGCGCACGTCGGCGACCGTGTCTTCGATCGAGCGGGACGCATATTCATTATTTTCCGACACGGAATAGGTCATCGTGCCTTTTTTGAGCTCCGCCACGCGCTCGGCGGCATAGTCGTCCATCGAGGCGTAGATCGTGTCGTCCTCCTTTTCCAGCCGGTAGACCATGCAGAAGCATTCACTGCCGTCTTCCGCATAGTCGGCGGAAAGGCCGAGATAGATTGTGCCGTCTTCCTGCTCAAGAAGATAGGTCTGATACGGCTGAGAGTCCTTTGCCTCTTCGCAGTAGCCGGTCCATGCGGATTTGTTGTGCTGCATAAGGTCGTCGACCGGAGAAGCGTCTCTGGTGTTGCCGAAGAGTGCGTAGAAGGACTGCTTTTCCAGCTTGTATTCCTCCATCGGGCCGTAGATAAGGGCATAGCCCAGATCGTTGAACATCGTGACGTATTTCTCCCCTGCGGGATTCGTCGCGGTGCGGAAGGTGGGGTATGCGCCATCCGTAAAGCCATCCGTAAAGCCGGGCGCTTCATATAAGAGCGTGTCGACCGTATAGCTCTTGTCGGCAAACAGGTCGTCATTTTTCTGCGCGCGCTCGCCCCAGCTGACGGCGCAGCCCGCCGTCAGCGTCAGCGCCAGCACGAGGGCGACAACGCCGAGGCCGCGCTTTTTCTGCGCGCCCAGCACGTTCGTGATGCGCCGCTTGAGGCGCTCGACCGTGCCGCCGAAGCACGTCGTCGCGGGCAGCGCCCGCACGCTGGACTGCACGGCGGCGAGCAGTGTCCGGCTGTAAGCCGCGCGCTCGGGGAGTTCGAGCCCGTCGGTCGCCGCGCTGTCGCAGGCAAGCTCGATGTCCTCGTCCGCCTGACGCAGCATCAGATACACCACGGGGTTGAACCAGTGCATCGCGTTGGCCGCGAGCAGCACGAGCTTTAAGAGCATGTCGCGCCGCTTCAAATGGCACAGCTCATGGCGCAGGATGTAGCGCAGCTCCTGCACGTCGTAGTGCTCGTGGGGCAGGAGCAGCCGCGGGCGCAGCAGGCCCGTCACCGCGGGGGTGGAGATGGCCTCGCAGACGATCATCTCCGGCGCGCTCACGCCTAAGTCGCGCGCCGTGTCAGAGAGCAGGGAGGCGTAGTCCGCGCGGGCGACGTCTCTCTTCCAGCGGCGCACCGTGCGGCGGAAGAGGGCGTAGGAGACACCCTGATACAGCAGGAACGCCGCCGCGCCCGCGAGATAGCCGTAAAACAAGATCGTCGTCACGGGGATGTAGCGCGTCGTCTTCTGCTCGGGATTCGTCACGGGGCGCTGGATGATCGTGTCGCGCACCGCGGCGGGGGACTGTCCGCTTTTTTCGGCCATGTCGCCAAAGAGATTGTCGGTTGATTGGATGGTCGTCTTATCCGTGCCGACAAAGAGGGTGTAGTCTTTCGGCGGCGCGGCCTGCACCGGCGCGTTTTTCACCGAAAAATCGACCGGCAGCAGCAAAAAGACCGCCAGCGCCAGCCACAGCCAGCAGCGCGTCTTCGCGCGGTAGCGCTCGCGCCAGAGGGGTTTGAGTACCAGCATCGCCAGAATGGCGAGGGAACCTAACAGGGAAGTTTTCAACAGATTCAGCAGAAATGTTTCCATGGTGCGTCCTCCTTTTTATCGCCGTTTACCGGCTCATATCGTCCAAAAACTGCCGCAGCTCGTCGATCTCGCTCTGCTCGAGCGGCTGCTCGGCGTTCAGCGCCGCGACGAAGCTGCCGAGCGACCCGCCGTAGAGCCGCTTCAGGACGCTGCGGCTCTCAAATTCGAGGTATCTGTCCTTTGAGACGAGCGGCGTGTACAAATTGTTCCGCCCCTCGCGGCGGCTCGAGAGGAATCCTTTTTCGCACAGGCGAGTAAGGTAGGTGTTGACGGTGTTGGCGCTCCAGCCGTGGCTCGAGAGCGCGCCGTCGAGATCGCCGCGGCTGACCTCGCCGCCGACGGCCCAGATGGCCTGCATCACGGCAAGCTCCGCGTCGGGCAGCCTCTTTTTATCGTCCATGGGTTGACCTCCTTAGACGATCTACTACATTTGTCGTTGATAACTATATACTACATATGTAGTAGTTTGTCAAGCGCCTTTTATGTCCTTTTTTGTTTTGCAGCGAAAATTGCAGAAAACAGGGGAAAGACATGACGGCAAATCGTCAAAATGAAAGATGCTGTTCAATTATTTGAATAAGTTCTTGCAAATCTTTCTGAAAATCGCTTGCTTTTGTGCAAAGCGCAAGGTATAATGAAGAAACCGTATGAAATCATTTGGCAATTCAATAAATAAAAATTTGAGAGGAGATCTTTATCATGGCAAAGTTCAAAGTTTACTACACCATCGAGCTCAACGAGGTGGCCACGCACATCTTCGAGTCCAACGACTTTGAAGTGAAGCTGTGCAGCCATAACGACGAGGAGACCTACGTCAAGGAGCTCGCTGAGTTCCAGCCCGACGCCATCATGTGCCGCACCGAGCCCATCACCGCCAAGATGATGGACACCTGCAAGAACCTCAAGGTCATCGGCAAGCAGGGCGCCGGCCTCGATAACATCGACATGGACCACGCCCACGCCAAGGACATCACCGTTGTCTACGCGCCTGCCGGCAACGCCAACGCCGTCGCCGAGCACGCCGTCATGCTGATGCTCATGTGCGCCAAGCGTTTCACCTATGTCGACCGTCAGTTCCGCGGCGGCAACTTCCTCGTCCGTATGGGCATGGAGCACACCTATGAGCTCGGCGGCAAGACCCTCGGTATGATCGGCTGCGGCCGTATCTCCCAGCTCGCCATGCAGAAGTGCAAGTACGGCTTCGGCATGAACGTCATCGGCTACGATCCGTACCTCACGCAGGACAAGATCGGCGATCTGTGCGAGCTGAAGGCCACCGCCAAGGAAGTCTGGGAGCAGGCCGACTTCGTGTCCGTGCATCTGCCTGTCGTTCCCTCCACCGAGCACTCCATCGGCCGTGAGCAGTTCAGCTGGATGAAGCCCACCGCTTCCTTCATCAACTGCGCGCGCGGCGCTCTGATCAAGGAGAACGAGCTTGTCGAGTGCCTGAAGGACGGCACGCTGTTCCAGGCCGGTCTCGACGTGTTCGAGCATGAGCCCATCCAGGAGTCCAGCCGCGAGCTGTTCAACCTCGACAACGTCATCATGACCCCGCACATGGCCGCCACCACCGAGCAGAGCGTTCTGAACTGCTGCACCAGCGTTGCCAACGACATCGTCGCCGTCTGCAACGGCCAGGAGCCCAAGGTCAAGGCCCAGAAGCCCAAGTTCTAAGTTATTTCTGTTTCGTAGAAACTACTTATTAAAAGGGACGCCTCGAAAGAGGCGTCCCTTTTTTGCGCCCTTGGGCGGGGGAGGGGGACAGCCAGGCAGAGCTGCTGCTTTTTATTCCAACAGCGTGTGGAGACGCGGGAAAGGGGGCCATTGTCTCACACGAGAGAATGGCCCCCTTTCCCTTGCAGCGCCAGCGGTGCTGCTTTCCCTGCGCCTTTGGGTGCAAAACGATCCTGTGGTGCAAGATATTCTTCATTCTTGTTAAATAGTTAACGAAATGAAAGAAAAAAATCAAAATTGCCTATATTTTTCGCAACTTTGCAGTTGATTTTTCATTTTTCTGTGTGTATAATCAAAATCGAAGAAAATCGGATCTCATTCCGGATTTACAAATTTTAAAGGAGAAGTCAAATGAAAGAATTATACGTCGTCAACTGCTGCCGTACCGCTGTCGGTTCCTTCGGCGGTTCCCTGAAGAACACCCCCGCCGCTCAGCTCGGCTCCATCGTCGTGAAGGAAGCCCTCAAGCGCGCGAATGTTGCTCCCGAGAATGTCGATGAGCTGATGTTCGGCTGCATCCTGACCGCCGGTCTCGGTCAGAACGTCGCCCGTCAGGTCGGCGTGGGCGCCGGTCTCCCCTATTCCGTCCCCGCCTATACCGTCGGTATGGTCTGCGGCTCCGGTATGAAGTCCGTCATTGAGGCTGGCCGCGCCATCCTCGCCGGCGACGCCGATATCGTCGTCTGCGGCGGCACCGAGAACATGAGCGCCGCTCCCTTCGCTTCCTTCGATGAGCGCTGGGGCGCCCGCATGGGCGACAAAAAGCTCGTCGACACCATGATCAAGGACGGCCTGTGGGATGCGTTCAACAACTACCACATGGGCACCACCGCCGAGAACATCTGCGATGTTTGGGGCATCACCCGCGAAGAGCTCGACGCCTTCGGCGCTGCCTCCCAGCAGAAGACCGAGGCTGCTCAGGCTGCCGGCCGTTTTGACGATGAGATCGTTCCCGTCCCCGTGAAGGTCAAGAAGGAGATCGTCGAGTTCAAGAAGGACGAGTTCCCCCGCGCCGGTTCCACCGTCGAGGGTCTTGCCAAGCTGCGCGGCGCGTTCCCCGTCGGCCCCGAGGGCGTTGAGGACGAGATCGTCCACACCTTCGAGCCCACCGGCATCCACGAAGCCGATACCAAGAAGCACGTCCAGCGCGTCACCGCCGGCAACGCCTCCGGCATCAACGACGGCGCTGCCGCCATCGTCCTCGCTTCCGGCGAGGCCGTGAAGAAGTACAACCTCAAGCCCATGGCCAAGCTCGTCAGCTGGGGCCAGGGCGGCGTCGACCCGAAGATCATGGGCGTCGGCCCCGTGCCCGCTTCCCGTCAGGCCATGCAGAAGGCCGGCCTGACCATCGACGATATCGACCTCGTCGAGGCCAACGAAGCCTTCGCGGCCCAGTCCATCGCTGTTGCACGCGAGCTGCACTTTGACATGAGCAAGGTCAACGTCAACGGCGGCGCGATCTCCATCGGCCACCCCGTCGGCGCTTCCGGCGCTCGTATCATCGTCACCCTGCTGCACGAAATGCTCAAGCGCGACGACGCCAAGAAGGGTCTTGCCACCCTCTGCATCGGCGGCGGCCAGGGCGTTGCCACCATCTTCGAGAAGTGCTAAAGCACCGCTAACCCCTGAAAATAAAAGGAGACCTCGAAAGAGGTCTCCTTTTTATTTTGTCCTCTGCACGGTGCAGGGAAAAAAGCAGTGCCCCTGCCGAGACGCAAAAAGGAAGCAGCCCTTTCGGGCTGCCCCTCACGCGCCCTCGCGGGCGCAAGCGCCGTACAGTGCGCCGCGCTGCGATTTAACCCTCCGCCTGCGCGGCGAGGATCGCCTCGTAGATCGTCTGCGGGTCGAGCTTATCATAGTCCGCGCTCGTCGCCATCGCGGCGGCGTCGACCTGCTCGGCGATGAAGTTCGTGAAGTACTCCTCGCGCACCTCATCGGCGGCTGCGGCCTTGTCGAGCGGCAGGCGGAGCAGGATGTGATAGCCGAGGCTGGATTCGACGACTTCACTCACCTCGCCCTCGGAAAGCGCGTAGGCGGCGTCTTCAAACTCCTGCACCATCGAGCCGGTCGTGAAGGTGTAGCCCGTGGGATGGCTCTCGCGGCCGGGATCCTCGCTGTACTGGTCGGCGAGCTCGGCAAAGTAGGAGGCGATGTCGTCGCCGGTGTAGGAATTGAGCTTTTCGACGAGCTCCTCAGCGAGCGCTTTCTTTTCGGCCTTCTGCTCGTCGGTGAGGGCTTCGCCGGTCGTCATGTTCTTCGTCGCAAGCAGGATGTGGTCCGCCGTGATGTAGCCCTGCTCGGCGGCGTAGACGGCGAGGTCCTCGTCGGAGGCGTAGAGCGCGCTGCCCTCGGTATTGTAGAGCTCATAGAGATTCTGATACAGGTAGTTCGAGCGCGCGACGCGGTCATAGGTCTCGCGGCGCATGCCGAGCTTGGCGATCTCGGCCTCAAAAGCTTCCTCGCTGCCGTACTGGTCAATGTAGCTCTGGTCGCTCTCGGCCATGGCGGCCTCCTGCTCGGCGGTAAGCGTCACGCCGTACTTGCTGGCGAGATTTTCAAGCACCAAGTGCTGCTTGACGGACGAGAGCACGCTTGCTTTCACATAGTCGGCGACACTCATGCCGTCGGAGAGGGTGTCGTCCCAGTTGATGGACGAGCCGGTGTAATACTGCATGTAGCTGTTGAGATACGACACGTCGTAGCCGATCCAGTATGCGACAAGGTCGGCGCTCGCGCCGTTGCCGTTCAGGCTTGCGACGATCGCGTCGGGCGCGACGCCGGTCGCTTCGTAGCAGAGACCCTCCTGCATCGTGCCGGAGGTGAAGCCGTTCGAGGGCGAGAGCGACACGACGGCAAAGGTGAGCGCCGCGGTGATGGCCGCCGCGCCAAGGAACGAAAGCAATCTCTTCTTGATCATAATGTTACCTCTTTTTCGTTTTCTTCCTTATTCACACGCAGGTCTCCGACCAGCGTCAAGGCTGTATCCAATGCGTCCTCGCCCAGCGAAAGACGCAGCAGGAGCTTCGGCTCCGTCCCCGTGGCGGAGAGCGTGAGCCGACGGCGGTTCTTCGGCAGTGAGCAGAGAGCCATCACGGCCTCCACGGGGACTGCCTCGGACGCGGCAAAGGTGAAGGTGATCTCGCTGCCGCGCTGCGAGATATCGCTCACACCGATCTGCACGGCCTCCGCGCGCAAAAGCGCGACGTCCATGAGCTTGAGGACCGGCTGGGGCGGCTCACCGTAGCGGTCGATGAGCTCGTCGAGCAGCTCCTGCGACTGCTCGGCGGTGCGCAGCGCCGCGATGCGGCGGTAGATATCCATGCGCTGCTCGCCCGAGGGAATGTAGCTCTCCGGCAGGTTGGCCGAGACTGTGAGGTCTGCCGAGCATTCGGTGCGCTGCGGCGCTTTTTCACCGCGCTGCTCGAGTACGGCCTCTTCCAGGAGCTGCAAGTACATATCGTAGCCGACGCTCATCATGTAGCCCGACTGCTCGGGGCCGAGCAAATTGCCCGCGCCGCGAATTTCAAGGTCGCGCATCGCGATGCGGAAGCCCGAGCCGAACTCCGCGTATTCGCGGATGGCCGTCAGGCGCTTGGCCGCAACCTCGGTGAGGATCTTGCCCGCGCGGTAGGTCATATAGGCATACGCCCGGCGTGCGCTGCGGCCGATGCGGCCGCGGATCTGGTGCAGCTGGGCGAGGCCGAGGCGGTCGGCGTCCTCGATGATGAGAGTGTTGACATTCGGAATGTCGATGCCCGTCTCGATGATCGTCGTGCAGACGAGCACCTGAATTTCTCCGTCCGAGAGCTGCTGCATCACGGACGACAGGCCCTTTTCGTCCATCTTGCCGTGCGCGACGCCGATGGCGACATCGTCGCCGAGGAGCTTTTTGAGTGTCGCGGCGCAGCGGTCGATGGTCTCGACGCGGTTGTGCATGTAGTAGACCTGCCCGCCGCGTGCGAGCTCGCGCCGGATGGCGTCGGCGATGACGCTCCAGTTATGCTCGAGCACATATGTCTGTACCGGCTGGCGGTCGACGGGCGGGACCTCGATGGTCGACATGTCGCGGATGCCCGAGAGCGCCATGTTGAGCGTTCTGGGGATGGGCGTTGCCGAGAGCGTCAGCGTGTCGACCTGACGCGAGAGCTCCTTGAGCTTTTCCTTGTGCGTTACGCCGAAGCGCTGCTCCTCGTCGATGATGAGAAGGCCAAGGTCCTTGAAGTGCAAACTCTTTTGCAGCAGCGAGTGCGTGCCAATGAGTAAGTCGATCTTTCCCGCGGCGGCATCCTGCAAAATCTGCTTCTTCTGCGCCGGCGTTTTGAAGCGCGAGAGCACTTCGATGCGCACGGGGAACGAGCGGAAGCGGTTCAGCGCCGTCGCATAGTGCTGCTGGGCGAGCACGGTGGTCGGCACCAGGATTGCCGCCTGCTTGCCGTCGAGCACGCACTTCATCACGGCGCGCAGCGCGACCTCAGTCTTGCCGTAGCCGACGTCGCCGCAGAGCAGGCGGTCCATCGGCGTACTGCGCTCCATGTCGGCCTTGATCTCGTCGATGGCGCGGAGCTGATCGTCGGTCTCTTCGTAGTCAAAGGCCTCTTCAAATTCCTTCTGCCACGGGGAGTCGGGCGAGAAGGCGAAGCCAGGACGGCGCTGGCGCTCGGCATAGAGCGCGATGAGACCCTTGGCAAGGTCCTTCGCCGCGGCGCGCGCCTTCGTTTTCGCGCGCGACCAGTCCGTGCCGCCGAGCTTACTGAGCTTCGTGCGTATTTGGCCGTCCTCGTCCTCGCCATGGCCGCCGATGTATTTCGACACCATGTCGAGCTGCGTCGCGGGGACGTATAAGCTGTCGTTGCCCGCGTAGCAGATCTTGATATAGTCCTTGTCCACGCCGTCGACGCGCATGCGTTCGATGCCCGCAAAGCGGCCGATGCCGTGGTGGACATGCACGACGAGATCGCCGGGGGAGAGGTCTTCATAGGAGCGCAGCGCGGCGCGGGCCGACGTCTCCTTCTTCGGCCGCGCCTTTGCGCGCTTGCCGGAGAGGGGAGCGGTCAGCTGGCCCTCGGTCAGGATGACGAGCTTTAATTGTGGATATTCGCTGCCCGCGCTCAGCGCGCCGAGGCCGATGACGGTCTCGTGCGGGGCGGGGAGGCGGTCGTTTTTCAAGTTGAGCTGCGCGCGGATGTTCCGCTCTTCCAAAAGGCGCCGGAAGTTTTTCGCGCGCGTTTCGTTGCCGCAGAGAACGAGCACGCCGCAGCCTGCGCCAAGATACCGCTCCATATCACCCGCGGCGGTCTCGAGGCTGCCGCCATACGACGGCAGCGATCGCGCGTTCATGCTGAGGATGGCCCTCGGCGGCAGCAGATTGCGCGACGTGGGGAGCGAATCGAGCAGCAGCACGGGGAACGCGCCCATGCGATGGCTCAATGCCTCCTGACTCAGCGCGAGCGCGGCAAATTCGCCGCACAAAACGCCCTCTTCGATCAGGGGCTTCACGTCCTCGGAGAGCTCCCAGTGGTAGTTCTTGCTGCGTTCCAAAACGCGCATGCCGTCGCTGACGGTGATGAGCGCGTCGGGTGAAAGATAGTCGAGCGCGCAGACTTCGTCGGGGTAGCACGCGGCGAGATACCGGTCCATGCCGCCGAGCGGCAGGTCGTTACGAAGGCGCTCAATGTCGCTGCGCAGCGTTTGGACGATGGGGCTGTCTTCGGCCTTTTTCGCGATCTTCTGCGCGGCGCGCCCAAGGCGCTCGAGCATTTTTTCGCGCCCGCCGTCCGAGAGGGCGGGCAGCACCTCTGCCGAGGGCAGGACGGTCAGGGATTTGACGTTCTGCGTGCGGCGCTGGGTCGTCACGTCGAATTCGCCCATCGCGTCGACCTCGTCGTCGAAGAATTCGACGCGCACGGGCGCGCTCAGCGGCGACCAGACGTCGAGAATGCCGCCGCGCAGCGCGAACTGGCCGACGCCCTCGACCGTTTCCGCGCGCGTGTAGCCGCTTTCGACAAGCTTTTTCGAGAGCGCGTTCAGGTCAAAGCGGTCGCCGAGCGAAATGTCCGTCACCGCGCCGCGCAGCGCGTCGGGCGGGAGCGTTCGCTGCATCAGGCCGTCGACCGTCGCGAGCAGGATCGGCGCTTTTTCGGCGGCAAGGCTGCACAGCGAGCCGATGCGCTGCTGCTCCCAGCCGTGGGAGGCGAACACGCGGTCGCGCAGCTGCCATTCGCGGGCAAAGAGCGTCACGCACTCCTCCCCTGTCAGGGCGGCGAGATCTGCGGCCATGCGCCGCGCCTCCTGCTCGTCG
>ERZ840517.3318-NODE-3318-length-12599-cov-3.189493_pt1 | contig 12599 bp, 9 predicted proteins | sample MGYA00519876_ERZ840517 | MGnify/ENA primary metagenome ERZ840517 (study PRJEB31850, sample SAMEA3708882) | human gut metagenome | biome: human gut; feature: human-associated habitat; material: faeces | place: China | collected 2014 ... | reverse complement strand
AGCCTCGCTCTTACCGATGCCGCTCTCACCTGTGATCAGGATTCCCTCACCATAGACATCTACCAGAACTCCATGGATGGAAATACATGGTGCAAGCTGTACGCCCAGCCAGCGGATGATCTCCGCCATCAGGCTTGAAGTTGTTCTTTCTGTCACAAATGTAGGAACATTATATTTAATTGCCATGTCGATCATATCCTGAGACGGCTTGGTCATGGTGCTGAAAATAACGCACGGAATCTTGCTGGAAATAAAACGTTCGTATTTCATCTTACGCTTCTCATCACTGAGCTGCATCAGATATGTGTACTCTACATATCCGATGATCTGAACACGTTCGTTGGCAAAATGCTCCAGATAACCGGTAAGCTGCAGTGCAGGACGGTTAATCTCTGCTGTTATGATCTTCTTGTCTGACAGGTCAATCTCAGGAGTCAGATTTGTAAGGCTCAGCTCCTGCACCATCTTTGTCATCAATACACCTTTCATACTTTGTGCTCTCCTTTAACGTTTATATATTTCAAGTGCCTTTTTATTTCTCATTTGCCGGATTATCTGGCCGATGGAAAAAATCATACACCTGTTTTGCACTTCCTGCATTCATGGACTCTGTCTGCGCCAGTTCTTCCTCAGAAGCATCCCTGATCGCCGCGATCGAGCGGAAACGGCGCATCAGAGCCTTTCTTCTGCGCTCTCCGATTCCCGGAATATCATCCAGGATCGAGTGAACCTGTTCTTTACTCCTCAAAGAACGATGATACTCGATCGCAAAGCGGTGTGCTTCATCCTGGATCCTGGTGATCAGCCGGAATCCCTCACTGTTTGTGTCGATCGGGATCTCTACATTATTATAATAAAGTCCTCTGGTGCGATGGTGGTCATCCTTGACCATTCCGCAGACCGGAACATCAATACCCAGATTCTCAAGGACCCCAAGTGCAATATTGACCTGTCCTCGGCCTCCATCCATCAGAAGCAGGTCCGGCATTCTCGCAAAACTGTCAAACTCTCCATTACTCTCGTGTGTAAAGCGCCTCGTCAGAACTTCCTCCATACTGGCATAATCATTCGACCCCTGAACAGACTTGATCCGGAATTTGCGGTAATCGCTCCGCTTCGGCTTGCCCTTCTCATAGACTACCATGGAACCAACGGACTCAAAACCACTGATATTGGAGATATCGAACGCCTCCATACGGCTGATTCCTGTAAGTCCAAGCCATTCCTCTACCTCATGGACAGCTCCGATCGTTCTGCCTTCCTCCCTGCGGATCCGCTCGCGGTCCTTATCCAGAACCATGCGGGCATTTTCCCAGGCAAGTTCTACCATTTTTTCCTTGGTACCCTTCTTCGGGATTACGATATGAACCCTCTGTTTCCGGCGGGAAGTCAGCCATTCCTCGATCACTTCCCTGTCCTCAATCTCAGCCTGAAGCATGATCTCTCTTGGTATAAACGGTGTTCCCGCATAATACTGCTTGAGGAAACTGGACAAAACCTGCGAACGGGTATCCCCCCGCGCAACTCTCAGATAAAAATGGTCTCTGCCGATCATCCTGCCGCTTCGCATAAAGAAAACCTGGACAACGGCATCCTGCTCTCTGAGATCAAGGCTCTCATCCATCGCCACAGCAATGATATCGCGGTCCTCTTCTCCGTAGGCAGTGATCTTCTGACGCTCTCCGATCTTGCGGATGCTCTGGATCAGATCACGATATCCGGCAGCATCTTCGAATCGCATTTCTTCGGAAGCTGTCATCATCTTGTCTGTGAGTTCGTCGATCGTATCCTGAAAATCACCATTCAGAAAGCTGAGCACCTTCTGGATGTTTTCCCTGTATTGTTTCTGATCCACATGTCCGGTACAGGGAGCTGTACACTGCTTCATATGGTAATACAGACACGGCCGGTCCTTACCACAGTCGCGTGGAAGGTTCCTGCTGCATGAACGAACCTGGTACAGTTTGCGTACAAGCTCGATCACATCCTTGACCGCACCGCCACTGGTGTAGGGACCAAAATATCTGTTTTTGTCCTTCTTCATCTGCCTGGCAAACAGAACTCTGGGATATGCCTCCTGCACCGTGACCTTGATAAACGGATAGCTCTTGTCATCCTTGAGCATCGTATTATATTTCGGACGGTGCTCTTTGATAAGGTTGCTCTCCAGAACGAGTGCTTCCAGTTCAGAATCTGTAACAATATATTCGAATCTCGATATGTGGGTGACCATCTGCTCGATCTTGGCACCCTTGTTGCGGCTGCTCTGAAAATACTGCCGTACACGGTTGCGGAGACTGATCGCCTTGCCCACATAGATGATCGCATCCCGCTCGTCGTGCATGATATACACACCCGGTCTTGCGGGAAGCTTCTTTAATTCTTCTTCAATCTGAAACATATCGCGGCTCCTTTATTAAGCCTCTGTGCTGCTACCTTCTGATGTCTCTGATTCTGTTTCCTGGGACGGAATCTCTGCCGGTGTTTCTGGTGTCTCCTGATTCTCAGGGACTTCCGCTTCTGTCTCTGCCAGAGCTTCCTTGGAAAGATTTACCTTCGCAGGAGTATCCACTTCTGTCTCTGGCTGCTTTTCCTCGTCTTTCTTGTCAAAATCCGGAAGTTCGTCAAGGTTTTCCGGAATCTCAAGTCCTCTCTCGACTGCACGGAAGATCTTCATGAATTCCTTGCCAGTGATCGTCTCTCTGCGGATCAGATACTCAGCGATCTTGTCCAGTGCTTCTCTGTGTTCGTTCAGAAGTCTCTTGGCTTCCTCATAGGAATAATGAAGGAGCTGCATTACTTCGTGGTCGATCTCTGTCGCTGTGTCATCACCACAGTTAAGGACTGCACGACCGGAAAGATACTGGTTCTCCTGTGTTGCAAGTCCCATCAGACCAAATTTCTGTGACATACCATACTGGGTGATCATTGCACGGGCAACCTTGGTCGCCTGCTCGATATCATTGGCTGCACCTGTTGTTACAGTATCAAATACGATCTCCTCAGCCGCACGTCCTCCAAGGTATCCAACCAGCATAGCCTCGAGTTCCTTCTGGGTATTGAGATATTTCTCTTCCTCCGGAACCTGCATAACGTAACCGAGTGCTCCCATGGTACGCGGAACGATCGTGATCTTCTGCACCGGTTCTGCATCCTTCTGGAGAGCATTCACAAGTGCATGTCCTACTTCGTGGTAGGAAACGATACGTCTCTCCTGCACGCTTAAGATACGGTCTTTCTTCTCTTTGCCGACAAGGACGACCTCTACGGATTCCTGAAGATCCTTCTGTGAGACAGCCCTTCGACCGTTCTTGACAGCAAGGATCGCAGCTTCGTTGATCATGTTGGCAAGGTCAGATCCGACTGCCCCGGAAGTAGCCAGTGCGATCGCATCCAGATCCACAGTTTCATCCAGCATGACATTCTTGGCATGGACCTTGAGGATCTCTACACGGCCCTTGAGATCCGGACGATCTACGATGATACGTCGGTCAAAACGTCCTGGCCTTAAAAGTGCCGGGTCAAGTACTTCCGGACGGTTGGTTGCCGCCAGGATCAGAAGGCCCTTGGAAGTATCAAAACCATCCATCTCTGCAAGGAGCTGGTTCAGTGTCTGCTCACGCTCGTCATTGCCGCCGCCATATCTGGAATCACGGCTCTTACCGATTGCATCGATCTCATCAATAAACACGATACACGGTGCATTCTTCTTGGCTTCCTCAAACAGATCTCTGACTCTGGAAGCTCCGACACCGACAAACATCTCGACAAATTCGGAACCGGAAAGTGAAAAGAACGGTACCTTTGCCTCTCCTGCAACGGCTTTCGCAAGAAGGGTCTTACCTGTTCCCGGAGGTCCTACGAGAAGGGCTCCTTTCGGAAGTTTCGCACCGATTTGCGTGTATTTTCCCGGATTGTGCAGGAAATCAACAACCTCCTGAAGAGATTCCTTGGCTTCCTCCTGTCCTGCTACATCCTTAAAAAGAACACCTGTTTCCTTCTGAATGTAGGCTTTGGCACGGCTCTTGCCGACTCCCATGATGCCGCCGCCACTACCTTTGTTCATTCGCCGCATAAGATACATCAGCATAAAGAACAGCACTACCGTCGGAAGCAGCAGACTGATCATGGTAGATACAAACTCTCCCATCACATCAGGCTGTTCATATTTGAAAATAATTCCTTTGCCTTCCAGACGTTGCGTCAGTGCACTGGTATCCTCCATCTGGTTGACCTTATAGCTTTCTTTCTGGTAAGATTTCTGAAGTTTTGGAACGACAGTCAGCACTCCGGACTGGAGTGTCACTTCTTTGATCTGATCTTTATCTACCATTTCGATAAATTTATCATATGTGATCTCACTGGATTTATCGCTCATCATATCTGTCACAAAACTCAGACAAACTAAACTGATCAGGAGACAGATCAAAAATCCAAGAATGGTCTGACGATTCTTGTTCGGTCCCTGATTTCCTGGGTTATTTCGGTTCGGACGCTTATCATCCGGACGCTTATCCATATGATCGTTCATTCTTTTCCTCCTCTTGTTATCTTCTATATTATAAAGAGATTTCTATTATAAATCAACTGAAAAACTGTGAATGTTTGTAGTAATGGGATATTGCCTGTGAACAATAACTGTAGTATACTATCCACGTGATAGCTAGACCCAACTAATTACTATAGCTAACTGTGATGGAAAGGAAATCGACAAATGAAAATTGGATTTGATAATGAAAAGTATCTGACTATGCAGTCCGAACACATCCGCGACCGTATCAGCAAATTTGACAACAAGCTCTATCTGGAATTCGGCGGAAAGCTTTTTGATGATTACCATGCATCCCGTGTTCTTCCAGGATTTGAGCCGGACAGCAAGCTCCGCATGCTCATGCAGCTCCGCGACCAGGCTGAGATTGTCATTGTCATCAGCGCCTCTGATATTGATAAGAACAAAATGCGCGGTGACCTCGGAATCACTTACGATGAGGATGTACTTCGTCTGATCGATGCTTTTACAGAGCGCGGTCTCTATGTAGGAAGTGTATGCATCACACGCTACGCCGGACAGGAAAGTGCTATTCTCTTTAAAAACCGCCTTGCAAAACTCGGCATCAAAGTTTACTTCCATTATAGTATTCCAGGATACCCGAGCAATATCCCGCTGATCGTGAGCGATGAAGGATATGGCAAAAATGAATATATCGAAACAACCAGACCTCTCGTAGTCATCACCGCACCAGGACCAGGAAGCGGAAAAATGGCAACCTGTCTTTCCCAGGTATACCATGAATACAAACGCGGCGTTGCTGCCGGCTATGCCAAATTCGAGACTTTCCCGATCTGGAACATTCCGCTCAAGCATCCGGTCAATCTGGCATACGAGGCTGCTACTGCAGACCTTAATGATGTCAACATGATCGACCCGTTCCATCTGGAAGCTTACGGTGAGACAACCGTCAACTACAACCGTGACGTAGAGATCTTCCCTGTTCTCCAGGCAATGTTTGAAAAGATCATGGGAGAATGCCCTTACAAATCCCCTACAGATATGGGTGTCAATATGGCCGGAAACTGCATCGTTGATGACGAAGTATGCTGTGAAGCTTCCCGCCAGGAGATCATCCGCCGTTACTATAAGAGCTGCGATGCCCTTCTCACAGGCGACGGTACTGAAGAAGAAGTACGCAAGATCGAACTTCTTCTGAAACAGGCTCACGCATCCCTCGATGACCGCAAAGTTGTTCCTGCCAGCCTTGCCAAAGAACAGGAGACCGGTGCACCGGCTGCTGCCCTTGAACTTCCTGACGAACGCATTGTTTATGGAAAGACTTCCGACCTTCTCGGTGCTTCCTCTGCACTTCTTCTGAATGCACTCAAGGAACTCGCAGGCATCGACCATGAGCATCATGTGATCTCACCGGAGGCGATCCATCCGATCCAGGAACTCAAGACCAAATATCTCGGAAGTAAGAACCCGAGACTTCATACAGATGAAACCCTGATCGCACTTTCTGTCAGTGCCGCTGATAACCCGGAAGCACGTAAGGCTCTGGAACAGCTCCACACACTCAAGGGATGCCAGGCACATACTTCTGTCATGCTGTCATCCGTGGATATCTGGGAATTCCGCAAACTCGGCATTGAGCTGACCTGTGAACCGAAATTCGAAAAAGAAAAGAAATATCACTAAATCTCTTCAAAACAAAACACCCCGGCAGAACGCTGTGAATACGTTCTGCCGGGGTGTTTCTTATTATATATGGTATTTATAAAAATCAGTCTTCGTAACCGTTCGGGTTCTTCTGCTGGAAGTTCCAGGAATCTGCACACATATCTTTGATATCGTACTCTGCTTCCCATCCAAGTTCCTTCTTAGCCTTGGTTGCATCGGAATAGCATGTTGCAACATCACCGGCACGACGAGGTTTGATAGAGTATGGGATCTTAACGCCTGTTGCAGCTTCAAAGTTCTTAACAATGTCAAGAACACTGTATCCTTTACCTGTACCAAGGTTGTAGATGCTGAGTCCGGAATTGTCTTCCAGTTTCTGGACAGCCTTTACATGTCCTTTGGCAAGGTCAACTACATGGATGTAATCTCTGACACCAGTTCCGTCCGGTGTGTCATAGTCATTTCCGAATACGCCGAGCTCTTTGAGCTTGCCTACTGCAACCTGTGTGATGTAAGGCATCAGGTTGTTCGGGATACCATTCGGGTTCTCACCGATAAGACCGCTCTTGTGAGCACCGATCGGGTTGAAGTAACGAAGAAGTACTACATTCCATTCCGGATCTGCTTTCTGGATATCTGTAAGGATCTGCTCCAGCATGGATTTGGTCCATCCATAAGGGTTGGTGCACTGTCCTTTCGGGCATTCCTCTGTGATCGGGATGATTGCCGGATCGCCGTATACAGTTGCGGAAGAGGAGAAAATAATATTTTTGACATTATGTTTTCTCATTACATCAACCAGTGTAAGTGTACCTGCAATGTTATTCTCATAATATTCCCATGGTTTAACAACAGATTCTCCAACTGCTTTGAGACCTGCAAAATGGATACAGGAATCGATATCCTCTTTCTCCAAAACTTCGTTCAGTCCTTCTCTGTCAAGAATATCTACTTTATAAAATTTAACCGGTTTTCCTGTGATCTTTTCTACACGTTCCAGACTCTTCTCGCTGGAGTTGCTTAAGTTGTCCAGTACTACTACATCATATCCTGCATTCTGAAGTTCTACTACAGTATGGCTTCCGATAAATCCGGCTCCGCCTGTTACTAAAATTGCCATGATTTACTCCTCCTGACATTTGCTTTTGTTTTACTACGGTGTCATTGTAGCACTGTTTTATTTTTTTCACAATATTTTCCCCAAACCTCCCGCATATTTTACTAAAACTCCCGCATATTTTACCTATTACCTGATGCAGTTATGAAACTTCTGTTTTGGTGATTCTGATTTTGAATCTTTGTGCAACTTGTCAATATTTCCATTTATGCAATATACATTGTTTTTTTTGTATTTTCAGTCTTTTTTTGTCTATTTTTATTGACACTTAGTCTTATAAACGGTATAATCAGCCTAATATATTCGTGATTATCACGAAACCAAACTGACGGTTCTGTCAGTTTCACCAAACAAAAGGGAGGACTTTCATATGAAACGTAAAATCGCATTAGCTATGGTACTGGCAATGACAGCAACAATGGCTCAGCCTGTTCTCGCAGCAGACGACAAGACAACTCTGGATGTCATCATCAGCCAGTATGGTACCCAGACCCAGGCGTGGTGGTCCCAGTTCGAAAAGGATTTCGAAGCTGAAAACTCAGATATTGATCTGAACATCGAAATTGTTTCCTGGAACGATCTTTATACCAAAGTAAATACACTGGTTGCAAACAACAACGCACCTGATATTCTGAATATCGACGTTCTTGCAGATTATGTGGCTGACGATCTGCTGATGCCTGCAACAGAATATGCTTCTGAAGATCTTCAGTCCAAATTCTTCCCGTCATTCTGGGAAGCAAGCACAATTGATGATACTGTATACGCATTACCGATCCTGGCATCCTGCCGTGCACTCTTCTATAACAAGGACATCCTTGAAGAAGCAGGTGCTACCGTTCCTACCACATGGGCAGAAGTTCAGGACGCAGCAAAGAAGATCAAAGATAAATTCGGCGATGACGTTTATCCATGGGGTATTGATATGACAACTGACGAAGGTCAGGCTGCATTCTCTTATTATACATGGAACAACGGCGGCGGATTCGTTGATGAAAATGGTGACTGGGCCCTCAACAGCGACAAGAACGTAGAAGCTCTGAACTTCGCACTCGGTCTTGTAAACGATGGATACACCAACTCCGATCCGGCTAACGAAACACGTTATGACCTTCAGGATATGTTTGGTGCAGGCAAAGTTGCCATGATGATCGGACCGAACAACATTCCTACCTATCTCTCCGATGGTGGATATGACATTAACTACGATGTAACAACAATCCCTGCAAATGAGGGCTGCGAATCCGTAGCAATGGGCGTTTGCGATCGTCTTGAAGTATTCAAGGATGACTCCGCTGAGGATCAGGAAGCTCGTACAGCTGCCATCACCAAGTTCTTTGACTTCTTCTATGATGACACTCGTTACGCTGATTACATGGTATACGAAGGATTCCTTCCAACCACTCAGACAGCAGCAGATCTTCTTGCAAAAGAGGACGAAACTTATTCATCCTGGATCGATATCCTGCAGAGCTGCAACTTCTACCCGGCAACCAAGACAGAATGGGCAGATGTAAAGCAGGGCGTTATCGAAGTAGAGCAGAACGCACTCCTTGGCGACGACGTTCAGACACTGCTTGATGATCTTCAGGCTGATATTGCAGGCTGATCCCAGATTTAGATACGACTTAACCGGGAGCCGGAACATTAGTGACCGGCTCCCGATTCTTTTGAGCAAATGATTTGGTGGTGTAAATATGAAAAAAAAGAAACCTCTGGCTGCTGTGGAGCCATATCTGTGGCTGCTTCCCAGTATCCTTCTTATGACAATCTTTATACTCTTTCCTATTTTTGAAGTTTTTCGTACTTCAATGAGTGAAGTGAGTAAAGCAGGTCTGATAAAAGGATTTTGCGGACTTGACAATTTTACCAAAGTCCTGAAAGGATCTACTTTTAAAATAGTCCTGAAAAATACTCTCGTATGGACCATTGCTGTAGTTGTACTTTCTACTGTATTTGGTTTCATTCTTGCACTTGTACTGAACAACAAATTCCGTTTCCGTAAAGCAGTCCGTGCTATTGTTGTATTTCCATGGGCAACTTCCCTGATCATCCAGGCAGGCGTATGGAAATTCATCATTGACAAGGATTACGGTGCACTGAACACCCTTTTACTGAAACTTGGACTGATCTCCAGTCCGGTCAACTGGACTCCTACCCCGGAAGCATATTTTGCATGGGAAATTTTTGTAGGTATTTTTGTTACTGTACCATTTGTTACTTTCTGTGTCCTTTCCGGTCTGCAGAGTATCGACAACTCTTATTATGAAGCGGCTACCGTTGACGGTGCCAACTACTGGCAGAAGCTGTTCAAGATCACACTTCCGCTGGTAAAATCTTCTCTGACGGTAAGTACTGTGTTGAATATCATTTATGTATTCAACTCCTTCCCTATCATATGGACAATTACCAAGGGCGACCCGGCAAGCCGTACCGATACCCTTGTTACCTATCTCTATAAACTTGCTTTCTACAAAGGCAAATCCGGTGAAGCAGCTGCAGTATCCGTGATCGGATTCCTGATCCTGTGTGCATGCGCTTCTGTTTATATGGTACTTTCACTTAGAAAGGAGTAGGAAGACTAATGAAACATTCACGCGACACAAAAAGCACACTCCTTCGGGTTCTTCTTTATGTTTTTGTCATTCTGGTCGTATTGATTACGCTGTATCCATACTTTGTTATGTTTACGACTGCCGCCAAGAGCCGTGCAGAAATCTACGCAACCAAGGGAACACTTCTCCCGATCCACTGGCTCTGGCAGAACTTTAAAGATATCTGGACACTGGCACCGCTTTCCAGATATTTCATCAATTCTCTGATCGTTGCCGGCGGTTCTTACCTGCTGGGCGGCTTTGACCGGTTGTTCTGCACACTGACAGAGGACGGCAGCGGCTTGTCACAGGGACAGAAGCAGCTGCTCTGCATTGCCCGCATCATGCTGACAGACCCGCCGTTCCTGATTCTGGACGAAGCCACCAGCAGCATTGACCTGCGGACGGAGCAGCGGATCCAGAAGGCATTTGAAAAGCTGATGGCAGGCAAGACCAGCTTTATCATTGCTCACCGTCTTTCCACGATCAAAAGTGCAGACTGGATTCTGGTGATGAATCAGGGAAATGTGCTGGAACAGGGAACGCACGATTCGCTGATGGCACAGAAGGGCTTCTACGCAAACCTGTATCAGAGCCAGTTCGCAGACAGCGAAACTACAGAATAGCAGCGTAAATTACACTATGAATAACCAAATGCCCCCGACTTTCTTTTTGGAAAAGTCGGGGGCATTTGGTTTGTGCGGGGTTGCCCTTTGGATATTGCTGCGTGTTCAGGCGTGTCTGGTTTCCTGCTGCTCCAGATGGTGGAAGAAATCCGCCTCTGCCTGATTGCAGGCTTTGCCGTTTTCACTGTACAAGTTCAGGTGGAATACGTGGCTGTCTGACGGTACGCCCTCGCCGTATTCCGCAAAGGTGAACGGTATCCCGCATGCTTCCAGCCGCTGCCGCATCGGCGTTGTGCGGGGACGCAGCCCGTCGTTGACACTTGCCATGAGATACGAGGGCGGAAAGCTGCTGTTCATATAGGTGAGAACTTGTTCAAACAGCTTCTGCTGTTCCGGAGCGGCTTCCTGTGTGTAAATGCTTTTGTGTATATTTTCCAGTGACATGTCATAGATGCCGCAGTTCAGGGCAGTGCCGTCCGGCAGCTGGTCATAGGTGGCAAAGTCCAGCTGTTCCCGATAGGCGGCGTTTCCTGCCAGAATGCAGTACTGGCTGACCAGCTGGGCACCGGCGGAATCGCCTACCAGAAACCAGTGGGGGTTGGACGTGTACTGCTTCCGGTGTGCCAGTGTCCAGCGAATCACCTGACACACATCGGCAATGGCAGCCGGATAGGGGTGCTCCGGAGCAAGGCGATAGTTGCAGTTTACCACCACGAAACCCAGTTCCGCCATGTGCATGCAGTAGAACCGGTACAGTTCCTTGTCCCCGTAGAACCAGCCGCCGCCGTGAATGCTGATTAGTACCGGCAGATTTTCGCCGTTTTGCACCGGACGGTATACGTCCAGCAAGTGCTCCGTGATGCCGTCACCGGCGTAGTCCAGATCGCAGAATTTTTCTATGCCCTGCGGCTCCTGCAAGCCGCTGTCCCGCTTGGCATCATTTGCCGCCCAAGCAATGCGGCTTTCCTGTATTTCCTTTGGAATGTTCATTGGTTTTCCTCCCATATCTGTATAGTTTTCAGAATGTCCTGATAGACCAGTTCTTTTTGCGGTTCGTTGAGAATCTCGTGCCGCATCGCCGGAAACAGTCTGGCGGTCACGTTTTGGTATCCCACACTGCGGAGCAGTTCCGCTGCCTGCTGGAATTTCTGGTCGCTGTCGCGGCAGGGATCCTCTGCACCGGAGAGAAACCGGATCGGCAGTTCCGGCTGTGTCACCCGCCAGTCCTCTGTGCTGTAGACTGTTCGCAGCAGATAGAGCAATGCTTCGTAGCCGTTCAGGGAAAAGTTGGCCGCCCTTGAGGTTTCGCCTAATACCACGATGGTCAGGTTTTTCCGCGGTCCGCTAGGTCTGCCTTCTTCCCGAAACGGTTTCTGGAATCCGCCGAACAGTGCCTCTGCCAGAATCGGGCTGTGATACTGTGCACCCTTTTTCCTGGCGAGCAGTGCCCGCACCCGTTCACCCAGCCCCATGCCAAAAACGGCACTGGGAGAGCCGCAGACGAACACGCCGTCCGGCACATCGGGATACCGTTTCAGATAGCACCGCACCACCAGCGAACCCATGCTGTGCCCGAACAGATACAACGGCAGTTCCGGATACTGTTCCCGTATCCAACGTGTCACCTGATAGAGATCGGAAACGATCGCCGTGCCGCCGTCCGGATAAAAGTACCCCAGATCTTCCGGCTGGCGGACGCTTTCACCGTGTCCGCGGTGGTCGTGAATGATGCAGAGATAGCCGTGGTCTGCCATTTCCTGTAGGAACGGCAGGTAGCGTTCCTTGTGTTCGCACATGCCGTGTGCCACCTGTAGAATGCCCCGACAGGGTTCCTGCTCCGGACGAACCACCAGCCCATGCAGCAGCAAGCGGTCATGGTGGGATTCCAACACAAATGTTTCTGTCATATGCTGTCCTTTCTGTGTGTGGTTTTGGTTTGCTTATCATATAGTATACCAAAAAAGTTGGCGGTTGTCTATATGCAGGTATTTCACATTGTATCACAATTGTAAATTCTAAGTCAAAAAGGTTTTGAAAATGAAAAAGGAGCGATTGGAGTCGCTCCTTTCTTTTCGTAAATAATCAGT
>ERZ840517.3315-NODE-3315-length-12605-cov-3.339920_pt1 | contig 12605 bp, 10 predicted proteins | sample MGYA00519876_ERZ840517 | MGnify/ENA primary metagenome ERZ840517 (study PRJEB31850, sample SAMEA3708882) | human gut metagenome | biome: human gut; feature: human-associated habitat; material: faeces | place: China | collected 2014 ... | reverse complement strand
ATATCTAAGTGAGCTTCTCTCCAATTTTGCATGTACCATCAAAATCATCTTTAATGATCTTGCGAAAGATTCTGCCGTAGGTTTTGAAGATAATGAGGATGAATCAACATCATGATATATAGTATAATAACATTTAGATGAATAGAAATAATTATTGCATTTATCCAAATAGATATATGTGGTATATAAATCTTCAAATATAGTTGACTCATAAAACATATCTTCTGTTAATATACTTTTTCTAAAAATCTTTGCCCCCAAACCCGGTCTAACAACCTCATCTAATTCTTCAATATTGTGCAATCCTTCCCTAGTCTCATTGAATCCTGGAATAATATCTTTCGTATCGCCAATAATATCCTCTCTATCAAAAAAAAGAACATCTATTTTTTCATTTTTTTCAAACAAATCATTAATTTCTCTAAATACATCAGAAGTCGTAACCCAATCATCACTATCCACAAAGAAAAACAAATCTCCTGACGATTTTTCAAATCCAAATTTTCTTGTTAAACCTGGTCCCGTATTTTCTTTCGTGTACGCCTTGATTCTACTATCCATTTCTTGGTATTTTTTCATCAATAAATAACTATTGTCTTTTGAGCTATCATCCACTAATATTAATTCATAATCCTCATATGTTTGACTCAAAACAGACTGTACTAATTTATCTAAATATCTTTCTGCATTATATACAGGTACAATTACACTAATTTTCATACCTCTTCCTTTCCTTGTAAGCTTGTCCTAAAATAATTCCATATGCAACAGCTATTGGCTGTATAATATTTGATTCTTCAAAAAAATAACTAAACGCACTTAGGAAAATCGTAATAATCAATAACATCCCCATAACTGGAGCATACTTATTTTTTTCTCGTATAAACTTTATTTCTATAATAATTAAAAATAAAACGAATAATACTAATAATGATAAGCCTATTATTCCATAATCATATAGGTACTCTATGTAACTATTATGTGAAAAGCGAGAAAATCCGCCTGGTCTAAGACGATAATAAACACTTTGAAAACCATGTCCCCAAATTTTTTCTCTTAAATTTGACACATTAAATGCTTGAAGAGTAATCGCCCAAATAACATCTCGACCGCTCCCTCCATCCGTACTTAATTTTGAAAAACGGTCAAAAATCTCAAGCCCCGATCTATTTTCAAGATACAATACTGCTCCACTACCTATACAAATAGCAATAAAAAGATACATATATCTTTTCCATTTTTCTTTCAACGACCCTTGTATGTGTGCATCTAATACTAGCATCACGAATATCCCTAAAATTAATGCTATCGTACCAGTTCTTTTTGTTGATGCGACAGATATAGCAACACATAATAATATACACAAATTTCGCGAGTTCTTTCCTTTAACAAAAATGACAACCAGTGGCAATGCAGTTAAACAATAATATGTTAGAAATACTACCTGCCCTATATTTCCATTTCCTGCTAAATGTATTTTTATAAGGAATACAGAAATAAGACACATTATAAAGTAATATATTAATGTCTTATTTTCAGTATTTTTATTCATTTCATTATGACAAGTAAAGTTATAATACACAATAACACTTAACGGCCAAATAAATATATCAATTGGCGTATAAGGTAAATAAATTGAATCATTTAATATAGTAATTACACATTGATATACAACTAGAATCCCTAAAATCAAAGTAATACAATTTATTGATTTTCTTTTTAATGTTATCAATTCCTCCAAAAAATAACACAGCAAAACTATTGCCTGCATACCAAATCCCAAAAGTCTTATAGTGCTATTTTGGTTTGTTTGATATAGCATTTTAAGCATGATGGAAAAAAACAAACAGTTATATGATAACCACATTAAAATTTTATTAGGTTTTATTTTTAGTTCCACAAATATTCCTCCTGAATAAATGACCATTTCATAATTGAAATTATAATTTTTGTTATATTTTTATGTATTACATTCAATTTTCTATCATTTATTATTCAGTGTCGAATATTTATGTCGTTACTCACATTTTCCTAAAAAAGCTCCTATCATCATAGCTATCGGTACCGCTATCGGATGCACGAAAGCAGATTCTGCCATTGATACAATTATCAAATAACATATTCCACTCATTGCTGCAGCATAATATGAATTTTCTACTCTTCTAATTCCTTGGATTGCTTTGAGTAACATCATTACTGCAAAAATGTACGAAAACAGTCCAAAATATCCTGATTGCCCTAATATCATTGGCCAAAACGAATCACTTATAAATTGTGATGCCCCGATGCGTAACCCATTAATATTAGATAATCCATATGCTGCATATACCGATGAATAGTATACTCCAGAATAATATGAACCGAATGTAGCAAATCCTGCACCTAATGGAAACATATCTCTTGCAATTTCAAACGCTTTTGTAAGTAATTGATACCTAGCAGAATCCGGAATGATTGAACTGAAAAAATAATATTGTATTTGATCCCATCCTAAAATCACAACCAAAGGAATAAATAGCAACATTGTTCTCAGCGTTATTTTTTTCTTTCGAACAAACACAAAATAACATATTAATATGATTGCAAGTGCGGCTCCAAAAGCTTTGCTTCTTAAAGTAGAACACATTATGAGCAATAGCATTATTATATATTTCTTGCTTCCTGTTACATAATTTTTAAGTGAAAGGAGAATCATAATCAAAAACACACAGCAAGCTACAAGTACCGTTGGATGCGTGTACATCAATTGTTCAGATCTTAAACCATATCTTTCTGTCGCTTGGAAAATGTGAAGTGAATAATCAATAACAATTAACACTCCATACAATATCGTAATGCATTTTACATGAAAATATATTTTGCTTGCATATTTTTGCATATCTATTTTTGCAAAAATCTTTTTTCCAACATATAATGCAAGCCAAAATTTTATACATAAAAATGCATCCGATACTTCTGCTTTCAATATACTTTGATATCTATAAATGACACTAGATAGAAAACCAAAACATAAGAATACTAGAATGAACCTAGCATACCCCCCCCATGTACATTTTTGTATTTTAAGTTTAAATTGATTCTTTTTTAGTTCAAATACAAAAACAGGGATAGATAATACCGCAAATAGTTCATCCATATAACCAACAACGGGTATATACTGTTCCATCCAATCTTTGAATACAAATATATATACTAGACATATGAAAATAGCATATCGCTTTGTAGTCTTACTTTTTGTTATAGAATACATTTTTATTTCTCCATCTGTTTTGCAATATCTTCATCAACAATCTGTTCTCCAGATTTATGTTTCAGTTGCTCTTTCGAAGCTTCACTTAATCCATTGTTAATTACACAATTAACATCACACGTACTACATTTATCAAGTTCTTCTTTTGTGACTTTTCCATCACGATAGTCACAGCAAATACGATTTTCATACATACTGTATGGTGTTTTACTAAACAAAGATTTAAATTTATGTATCAAAACCCATGTTGCTGGTTTCCAGATATATTTGTGCATAGCAGGTGAAACAGAGCCAATCATCCAACAATCACGATCACAGCAACGAACTTTCTTTCGTACCTCTTCTGCCTGTGGACTATTCCACAGTTCATCCCAAGACTGATTATTTAAATTACCCATAACTTCTTTATCCTTAGTTCCATTGCAAGGCATAACATCACCATATGGATCAATAAAGAATGTATCAAAACTCATATCACATGGAAGAAGTCTTTTTTGACCATAAATATAATTAATTAATCCATGATTAAAATATGCTCTAAACCATTTTTTAGGACTATTGCTACGTAACAACTCATTAACTAACTTTTCAAAATTTTTTGCAACCATTGGTCGGTCATGTATGATATTTTTTGCTTCTACGAAATAAAAACTATTATGTAAAGAAGCCGTTGCAAATTCCATTCCCATTTCATTACTAATTTTATATAGCGGTACAAGATCTGGTGCATTTTTATCCTGTACAGTCATACCAAACCCAACATCTTTCATACCCATTTCTCTAAGTTTTTTTAATGTGCCATATCCACGCTGATAACCGTTCTGGAGACCTCGTATTTCATTATTTGTCTCCTCAAGTCCTTCGATAGAAATACGTATACCAATATTAGGAAATTCTTTACAAAGATCTACAATACGATCTGTAAAAAATCCATTAGTTGAAATAACAATACGATCAGATTTTTTATATAACTCACGTACAATATCTTTCAAATCTGTTCTAATAAAAGGTTCTCCGCCTGTGATATTCGTAAAATACATTTTCGGCAATTTTTTTATTGTATCCAAGCTGATTTCCTCTTCTGGCTTAGATGGTGCTTTATAACGATTACACATTGAACATCTTGCATTACAACGATATGTAACGATTACTGTACCATTTAATTTTTTTTCTGCATTTTTTTTCATTTTTATTAATTACCTCTTTACTTTCTACTCTTGACAGCCTCATTAAAAATCTTCATCAAATCTTCATAATGTGTTTGTGGTGCAAATCTACTTTCAAGCCTTTTTCTACTAGCTTGCCCCATCTTTTTAACCAAGGTATCATCATCTAACATCTTAATTTTTTTTATAAGATCTTCAACATTTGATGGTTTAAATAAATATCCATTTTCTCCATCAATAACTAATTCAGGAAGACTTCCTATATTACTAGCAATAACTGGCTTTGAATATTGAAACGACTCTAAAGCAGTATTAGGTAAGTTATCATACCAAATTGAAGGAATTAATGTAAATCTAGCTCCTTTAATAACATTCTCTAGTTCCGCTCCACTCTTAAACCCAAGAAATTCAACATTCTTCATTTTATGATTCTCTACATATTTTTTCAGCCGTTTTGCCTCATCTGTTGTATCATCTCCCATAATTTTAACAGTATATTCAGGCAGTTTTTCATACGCTTTTATAACAGTTTCAACTCCCTTTTCTTCAGTAACACGTCCGAAATATAGTCCATACGATCCAATCTGCTGTTTCCCTATTGTTGTTTTACTTGCTGTAAAAGTAGGAATGCAATGAATTCTTTTTTCTTCAAATCCATTTAATGATAATTTTTTCTTCAAAAATTCTGATGGTGTTATAAATGCATATACATTTTTATATACATTTATCATTTTATGAAATTTCATAGAAAACACTCTTACAACAGATGCAAATAACGATCCTTTCACACATCTCTTTTTAATACAACTCTTATATCCCTTTGATAAACACTCCTCACAGACTTTCTTTTCATACATAAAATCAAATCTTGGACATAACAGAAAATAATCCGATAATCTTAATACAACAGGGACTCCCATTTTATTTGCACCTGTAATTACACTCGGAGACAATTTATTAACAAAATGAATAATATATACTAAATCTGGTTTTACATCATTTATTTCTTTTTTTAGTGCCTTTTCTACTTCACGAGAATAAATACTTCGTGTAAGTAACTGCCAAATTGATTTAGGTGTCTTTTTCACTTCATCAAAATATGTTGTATCTCGTCCACCAATTGGTTCTACAAAGTATTTTGAATATTCTGTTTCGACATTTTTATTGGAATGTATGGAAAAGGGTATAACCTCATGTCCATTATCTTCAAGCATCTTTTTAATATTAAACATATATTTTTCAGGGCCACCTGAAATGAAATATCTATAATTTACAATAAGTATTCTCAATGTCTTCTCCTTTCACTTTCAAATTCATCAATCCCTTTGAAAAATATCTCTTGTATATACTTTGTCTTTAACATCATCCAAACAACTATCATAACGATTAGCAATAATTGCCTGACTCTGCTTCTTAAACTCATCTAAATTATTAACTACTCTACTTCCAAAGAAAGTTTCTCCATCTTTCAGTGTAGGCTCATAAATAATAACCGTAGAACCTTTTGCCTTAATTCTCTTCATGACTCCCTGGATAGAACTCTGACGGAAATTATCACTATTACTCTTCATCGTGAGACGATATACACCTACCACAACATCTTTTTCTTTGCTTTCATCCCAGTCATCATTCGCTTCATATGCTCCAGCAAGTTCCAATACTCGATCAGCAATAAAATCCTTTCTCGTTCTATTAGACTCAACAATTGCTTCAATAAGATTTTCAGGAACATCTGCGTAGTTAGCAAGCAACTGCTTTGTATCTTTTGGTAAACAGTATCCACCATATCCAAAAGATGGATTATTATAATGTGTTCCAATACGAGGATCGAGACATACTCCATTAATAATCTGCTGTGTATTCAGACCTTTCATTTCGGCATAAGTATCTAACTCATTGAAATAAGAAACCCGTAATGCCAAATATGTATTTGCAAACAATTTGACTGCTTCTGCCTCTGTAAAGCCCATAAATAAAGTATCAATATCTTCTTTAATAGCACCTTCCTGTAAGAGCTGTGCAAACGTATGTGCAGCTTTTACTAAACGTGCATTATTAATATCTGTTCCAACAATAATTCGGCTTGGATACAAATTGTCGTATAACGCCTTACTTTCTCTTAAAAATTCCGGACTAAAAATAATATTATCACAATGAAATTTTTCTCTAATACTTGTTGTATATCCAACAGGAATAGTCGATTTAATAACCATAATCGCTTCCGGATTATATTCAATGACTAATTTTATAACTGCTTCTACTGCAGAAGTATCAAAAAAATTCTTTTTGCTATCATAATTTGTTGGAGCTGCAATAACAACAAAATCTGCATCCTTATAAGCTTCTTCTGCATCCAATGTAGCTGTTAAATTCAAATTTTTTTCTTCTAAATATTTTTCAATATAATCATCCTGAATTGGAGATTTCTTATTGTTAATTAACTCTACCTTTTCTGAAATAATATCTACTGCTGTCACCTGATGATGCTGACTCAATAAAGTAGCAATAGATAATCCAACATATCCTGTCCCTGCCACAGCAATTTTCAATGAATTAAAATCTCTCATTTTTTCTCTCTTCTTCCTATTCTTAAAATATATTTACATATAAAACTCTTTGTACCATTCTGCAAACTTGCGTAATCCTTCACGTAAAGTTGTCGATGGCTTAAAACCATAGTCCCTTTCCAATGCTTGCGTATCAGCATATGTCACAGGAACATCTCCCGGCTGCATCGGAACAAGTTCTTTATGTGACTCAAAATCATAATCTTCTGGCAAAACCCTTGCTCTAATTAATTCTTCCTGAAGAATTTGTACAAAATCTAATAAGTTCTCTGGATGATTATTTCCAATATTGTAAACAGCATATGGCGGAATCGGCAAACCATCTTCTCCGTTCTTTTTCTCTGGTGCCCCCTGCATTATCCGTACAACGCCTTCCACAATATCCTCAACATAAGTAAAATCTCTTTTACAATTTCCATAATTAAAAATTTTAATAGTTTCTCCATTTAACAATTTATTTGTGAATCCAAAGTATGCCATATCGGGTCTTCCTGCCGGTCCATAAACAGTAAAGAAACGTAAACCAGTTGATGGAATATTATAGAGTTTTGAATATGCATGAGCCATCAACTCATTGCTTTTTTTCGTTGCCGCATATAACGATACTGGATTATCTACTTTATCATCTGTACTATACGGAACTTTCTTATTACTTCCATATACTGAAGAACTCGATGCATATACCAAATGTTCTACCGGATAATGTCTACATCCCTCTAATATGTTATAAAATCCAATCAAATTACCTTCTATATATGCGTCTGGATTTGTAATAGAATATCTCACACCTGCCTGTGCCCCTAAATTCACAACTACTTGAGGAGTATACTTCTCAAAAATCGAATTAATAAGTTCCTTATCTGCCAAATTTCCTTTTACAAAGGAAAATGTCTTACTAGATGAAAGTTTTTCTAATCTATATTCTTTTAAACGAACATCATAATAATCATTCATATTATCGAGTCCAACTATTTTTATTCCTTCTATTTCTTTTAATAACCTTTCAGCCAAGTTTGATCCAATAAATCCAGCTACACCTGTAATAAAAATCGTCTTGTTTTTCAATTCAATAAATTCTTTGCTCATTTTATCTCCTATACAATTCTAATGTTCTCTCCACAACATCATCCCAATTATATTTTTCACAAATATAACCTGCTGCTTCATCTTTATATTTCTGTACCTGTTGTGCATCCTCACATGCTTCTTGAAGCTTACTCTGCAAATCTGCTACATTACTTTTTTTAAATATGATTGCCTTATCTTCCACTACAGAAGCACATTCATCTATGTCAGATACCAAACAACAATTTCCATAACTCATTGCTTCTAAAAGACTTAATGGCATTCCCTCTAAATCGCTTGGTAAACTATAAATATAAGCATTGCTGTATAGTTCATCTAACAACTGTCCCTGAACAAATCCGGTAAAAATAATTCTGTCATCGTCTTTTGCCATTTCTTTTAACTGGTTAGCAAATTCATCAGTATCCGAACTGCCCCCTGCAATGACTAACTTCTTATCTGTTTTTACGTTCTTAAAGCCTTCAATCAGATAAGTAATTCCTTTTTCCGGAACAAGGCGTCCTAAAAATAAAATATAATCATCTTTCTTTAAACCAAATTTCTTGTCAATAAGTTCTGCCTTTCTAATAACTGGACGATTCACACCATTAGGGATAAACTTTGTATCACGTCCATAAGTCTCTTTAAAATAATTTTGTACTCCCTCACTGAGAACAATAATTTCATCTGCAAATTTAACAGCACATTTTTCGCCAAGCATAATATATGTGCTGGCTAACTTGCCCCATTTTGCTCTTTGATGATCAAGTCCATGAATCGTAGCGATACAACGTTTTCCAAATAATTTTGGCAACCATAACATTGCACATGGTCCTTCTGCATGAAAATGTACCACATCATATTTTCCAAACGCTGCTGCTACCGCTGCAAAAAATGAAGCACTCATCGCTGCTAGTCCTTTTTTATCTATCGTTGGTACATATTTCATTCGGATACCTTTATATTCTTTTAATTTCTTCTCATCAAATTCTTTACCACTTACATGATGTCCATTACGGTTATATACTGTTATCTTATGTCCTAGTTTTGCCATGCGAACCGTTAATTCTTCAACGACAATTTCAATTCCACCTTGACGACTCGGAATTGTCTTATGTCCAAGAACTGCAATTTTAAGTGGAAAAGTATTAATTTTCCTTTTATTCATAACTTCCTCTTATTATATTTATTACTTATCTATTATTACCTTCTGTGGCTTAAATTCTATTTACGGAAATCAAGCCACAATCATTTCATCACATAGATCCATCTTTTCTAAGAACTACCATTACTGTTTTAAGCAATATTTTTATATCTAGCCCAATGTTCCAATTTGTGATATACTCTTTGTCAAGACGAACCACTTCTTCAAAATCAGTAATGTCACTACGTCCGCTGACCTGCCACATACCGGTTATTCCTGGCTTAATTGCCAATCTTGCACGATGGTGCAGCTCATAAAAATTCGTTTCCGAAATCAAAGGTGGCCTGGTTCCAATTATTGACATATCACCTTTCAACACGTTAAAAAACTGCGGAAATTCGTCAATGCTTGTTCTTCTAATAAAATCCCCAATACCAGTCTTATGTGTTCCATCTGGAAGAATCTTATTTCCAATAACTCGTGGGTCAAAATCCAATTTGAACATCTTTTCATCACCCAGCTTGTTATCTTTCATAAGTTCAGCCTTACGTTCTTCTGCATCCATATACATGCTTCGGAACTTATACATTTTGAATCTCTTTCCATTCTTTCCTACACGTTCCTGTGCAAAGAAAATCGGTCCCGGTGATGCTATGTAAATTGCTGGAGCAACAAATATAAACAAGATTCCAGTAATCAGGCATCCTACCAAACCTCCGGCAATATCCATCAATCGTTTCAGCATCAGATCTCTTGTAGATGCATAGTTAATACTGGTAGTCAGTACTGTATAATCTCCAACTTTTTCTACAAACTGTTTTTTCCCCGGCACGCTTTGTACCTTTGCAAGATTCAGATGAACGGTTACTCCGGTTTCTGTAAACTGCTCGATCAGTTCTTTTGGATATGGAACTACACCGGATGTCACAATCAGAACTTCATCAATCCATTCCTTGCAGACATATTCAGCAGCATTTTCCATATTTGCAACTACTTTCACACCATCAATATACTTTCCTGTCATTTCTTTATCTATGACAGCAATTCCAGCAATCTTATACCGGGCATAATTATGCTCTTTCATGCTCTCTACTACTGAACTCACTACATCTGCTGAAACAACAAGAAGTAAGGAACGATTTTCACCATCTTCCATTTTCTTTCTAAGCAAATGTTTCCACAGCTCTCGTACCAGATAAGTAAGTAGAATATAGATAACGATATTCAGTACCAATGCCAGTCTGGAATATTGTTGTCCTTCCTGAAGCATAAACAGATAAAGCAATAAACATGCTCCGAGAATTATTCCATGCTGTGCTGTTACAACAAAATCTTTATAGTAGCCTCTTTTCAAAACGTTTTTCAATGTTCCCATCGCAAACAGTACTACCAAATCTGCTACTTCCATAAAGACAGCCATATTTCTGTAAAGAATTAGCTGGTATGGATTAGCTCCATATCCGCTTAACGCATACGCCAAAACGAACGCCACCTGCAAGCAGATTAAGTCCAAGATGATAAAATCCACATGTTTTATCCATCCTGTAGAATCTTTTCTATACATACTTTCTTTCCCCTTTACTCATTTTTCAGATCCCATTACGTTCGTTTTCAACTAACTGCTACAATCCTCTGACTTACCAACGAACAAAGACTTTTTATAAGAAAATACGCAGTCCTTCACAGAACTTTGTATATTACATTCAATACTACTAAGAAACAATCTATGCCCGGCACATAACCCAATTATCAGGGCAGGCAAAGCACAATAAAAAAATGGATTTCGATTAATTAAGAAATGTGATGCTATTTGATAATAGATAGCAGCCATAAGCAGACAGCCTATAGAAACTGCCAGATAGATTTTCCGATGTTTCATCAGATTCTTGCCATATTCAATTTTTCCGTTTGCTTCTTTCCCACTATAAGGGGCTAGGGAATTGCATTTGCACTCAGCGATCCGCTTCTGCTTCATTTTTCATACCTCGCTTTACCCCCCCCACACACATACACACTCTGGGGGATTTTAATTTTTTAGTTTTTCATTGTTCATATCTGCAACTAACGTCCCTTAGCCTGTCATTCTTTTCAGACTAACAGGCTCAAGTTTTCTCCTTTTCGATTTTTTTATTGCTCTGTGATTGGGTCAAACTGAGCATCCAAAGAGCCATCCAATATCTATGAACCGCTATAATGTGACCCTGCTGCAGCAATGAAAAATCGAATTATCATAAAACGCTTAAGCCACACATGCCGCATAAATACTGGAGTTTTCTCTGGTTGTCCCTATTATATCTCGGACTCCTATAATCGACATATCGCCACGTAATACGTTAAAGAATTGCGGAAATTCATCTAAACTTGTTCGTCTGATAAAATCACCGATTCCTGTCTTATGTGTCCCATCTGGAAGTATCTTATTTCCGATAACACGAGGATCAAAGTCCAGTTTAAACATCTTTCCATCTCCAAGTTTGTTATCTTTCATAAGCTCTGCCTTACGTTCTTCGGCATCCATATACATACTGCGGAACTTGTACATTTTAAATTTCTTTCCATTCTTTCCTACTCGTTCCTGAGCAAAGAAAATTGGTCCCGGTGATGCAATATAAATTGCCGGTCCGACAAAAATACAAATGATTCCGGTAAAAATACATCCAACTAATCCACCCGCAATATCCATCAATCGTTTTAACATTAACTGTCTGGTTGATGCATAATTAATACTTGTCGTAAGGACTGTGTAATTACCAACCTTTTCCACAAACTGTTTTTTCCCTGGCACACTTGTGATCTTTGCAAGATTAAGATGAATGGTTACTCCTGTCTCTGATAATTGCTCAATTAACTCTGACGGATACGGAAGAACTTCTGAAAAACCTGGTGGCCGTTGAGCTGATGCGTCGCCACGGAGACAACGGTTCGGTTTTCTACGTTCGGGAGAAGGTCGAAGCGGACTTTTACGTGCCCGGAGAAGAATGGGCGGTGCAGGTCTGTGCGGATTTTCGCGAAGACTCGGATGGGACGCGGCGCAAAATCCGCGCATTGGAAAATATCGCGAAGATACTGCCCGTGAAAAGAAGAACGGTGGTGACGCTCGAAGAAGAGCGCATCGTCGAGACCGCGTCGGGGTCGGTGGAGGTGGTGCCGGCGTGGAAGTGGCTGTTGGGGATCGCCTCTTCGGCCATTGCGGCGCAGACGCGGAAAACAAGCGTTGCGAGTGTTCGTTCGGTTGGGTGCGGGTAAGGAGAAAAGGGGGCGCAAAACGAAGACGGGCGTGCCGCCCGAAGGAATGCGGCACGCCCGTGGAGAAAGGACCGGTCAGACCCGATCTCACTTGGAGGTCGGCATCTTCCACGCTTCAATGTCGTGGCAGGTGGCGCACTGGTTGGTCGACGGCTTGTGTTCGCGGT
>ERZ840517.3301-NODE-3301-length-12643-cov-3.341357_pt1 | contig 12643 bp, 8 predicted proteins | sample MGYA00519876_ERZ840517 | MGnify/ENA primary metagenome ERZ840517 (study PRJEB31850, sample SAMEA3708882) | human gut metagenome | biome: human gut; feature: human-associated habitat; material: faeces | place: China | collected 2014 ... | reverse complement strand
GCTTTTAAAATCAAAAGAAAAGAAAACAGCAAAAAAGAAAGGTGCTGTCCGCTAGGCAAAGCCGGAACCGGAAAATTCGGCTTTGACGACCGGGGTACCTCCAAAACACAAACGGCAACAACGCCAAAAAAATGGAGGTAATTTATTATGAGCAAGCAGTATCCGCTGAACGTACCCGCACCGCATCATTTTACTTACGCAGTCCGTGATCTTCCGGAAGTAACCGTTGAGCAGCGTGAGCGCGCTCTTCAGGCTACTCATTACAACGAGTTCGCATTCCCGTCCGGCATGCTGACCGTTGATATGCTGTCCGACTCCGGTACCACTGCAATGACCAATCATCAGTGGGCAAGCCTGTTCCTCGGCGACGAGGCTTACGGCCGCAACACCGGTTATTACGTTCTGCTCGACACCTTCCGCGACATCTTCGAGCGCGGCGGCGAGAAGAACTGGAAGAAGATCATCGACCTCGTTCGCACCGATTGCCGCGACGTTGAGAAGATGATGGACGAAGTTTATCTGTGCGAGTACGAAGGCGGCCTGTTCAATGGCGGCGCAGCTCAGATGGAGCGCCCGAACGCATTTATCATCCAGCAGGGCCGTGCAGCTGAGTCCGTTCTGATGGAAATCGTTCGCAACATCCTTGCTAAGCGTCACCCGGGCAAGAAGTTCACTATTCCGTCGAATGGTCACTTCGACACCACCGAAGGCAACATCAAGCAGATGGGTTCCATTCCGCGTAACCTGTACAACAAGACCCTGCTGTGGGAAGTACCGGAAGGCGGCCGTTACGAGAAGAACCCGTTCAAGGGCAACATGGATATCGAGAAGCTCGAGCAGCTGATCACCTCTGTTGGTCCGGAGAACGTTCCGCTGATCTTCACCTGCATCACCAACAACCCGGTTTGCGGCCAGGCCGTTTCCATGGGCAACCTGAAGGAAATCAACCGCGTTGCGCATAAGTACAACATCCCGCTGGTATTTGATACCGCTCGCTGGGCTGAGAACGCTTACTTCATCAAGATGAATGAGGAAGGCTACGCTGACAAGTCCATCGCTGAGATCGCTACCGAGATGTTCTCTTACTGCGACGCATTCACCATGTCCGCTAAGAAGGACGGCCACGCTAACATGGGCGGCATGCTGGCATTCCGCGATAAGGGCCTGTTCTGGAAGAACTTCTCCGACTTCAACGAAGACGGCACCGTTAAGACCGACGTTGGCGTTCTGCTGAAGGTCAAGCAGATCTCCTGCTACGGCAACGATTCCTACGGCGGCATGTCCGGCCGTGACATCATGGCTCTGGCAGTTGGCCTGTACGAGTCCTGCGACTTTAACTATATGAACGAGCGTGTTGCTCAGTGTAACTACTTGGCAGAAGGCTTCTACGACGCTGGCGTTAAGGGCGTTGTACTGCCGGCAGGCGGCCACGCTGTATACATCAACATGGATGAGTTCTTCGACGGCAAGCGCGGCCACGACACCTTCGCTGGTGAGGGCTTCAGCCTTGAGCTGATCCGCCGCTACGGCATCCGTGTATCCGAGCTGGGCGACTACTCCATGGAGTATGACCTGAAGACCCCGGAGCAGCAGGCTGAAGTATGTAACGTAGTTCGCTTCGCAATCGACCGCAGCCGTCTGACCAAGGAGCATCTGGACTATGTAATCGCAGCTGTTAAGGCTCTGTACGAGGATCGTGAGAACATTCCGAACATGCGTATTGTTTGGGGTCACAATCTGCCGATGCGTCACTTCCATGCATTCCTGGAGCCGTACGCTAACGAAGAGAAATAATCCCCTGTTCCATCCTTTCGTCAAAGGCGATACCGCATAATTGTATAAATTGTGCGGTATTTCCGCCAATGCCGCAGCAAAGGCGCCGCGGCATTGCATAACAGGAATTTCTCCTGACCTTTTTATAACTTGATAATCAGGGCGTAACCTGTGCCGCGTGGAAAGTGCACAGGAAAGCAAAGAACAAAGGCGTTCTTTTTGCCAGAAAACTAAACAGTTTCTGCGGCAAAGAGAACGCCTTTTTTCTATCCATTTACACATTAAAGGGGTGTAAGATAATGAGTAAAGAGCCTAAAAACTTAGAACAGAGAGATGGTTTCCAGAGTAAGTGGGGTTTCATTCTGGCATGTATCGGTTCTGCGGTTGGTATGGGCAACATCTGGCGTTTCCCGATCATGGTGCAGAAGTACGGCGGCATGACCTTCCTGCTTCCCTATTTTATCTTTGTAATTTTGATCGGCAGTACCGGCGTTATCGAGGAGTTCGCTCTCGGCCGTCGTGCAGCCGCAGGTCCGGTTGGTGCGTTCGGTATGTGTACCAAGGAGCGCACCGGCAGTGATAAATCCGGTAAGGCGATCGGCGCAATCCCGATCATCGGTGCATTGATGCTGGCAATCGGCTACACGGTTGTTCTCGGCTGGATCTTCAAGTACACCTTCATGTCCCTCTCCGGCAGCCTGTTCAATCTCGGCACGGATATGGGCGCTATCGGCGGCACCTTCGGCATGACCGCACCGGAGGCAGAAACGCTTCCCGAAGCCCTCAAGGCAATGGCGTCGGCCGGCTTCTTCGGCATCGGCAACGGCGTATGGCAGATCGTTGCACTGGTAGTTTCCCTTGCCATCATGGTAATGGGCGTTGCAGGCGGCATTGAGAAGGCCAACAAGGTCATGATGCCGGTTCTGTTCGGTCTGTTCCTCGTACTGGCAATCTACATCGGCACGCTGCCCGGCGCATCCGAAGGCTATAAGTACATTCTGACCCTGAATCCGGCTGGTCTGCTCAAGCCCGACCTGTGGGTATTTGCATTCGGTCAGGCGTTCTTCTCCCTGTCTGTTGCAGGCAACGGTTCTGTAATCTACGGTTCCTACCTGTCCAAGAGCGAGGATATCCCGTCCTCCGCACGCAACGTAGCAGTATTTGATACCCTTGCAGCTCTGCTGGCAGCAGTCGTTATCATTCCGGCAATGGCAGTTGTTCTGGGCGAAGGCATCCGCGACGTATCCGGCGGCCCCGGCCTGATGTTCGTTTACCTCGTAAACGTATTCAACGCAATGCCTGCCGGCCGTATCATCGGCGCGATCTTCTACATCTGCGTACTGTTCGCAGGCGTATCCTCTATCGTAAACCTGTACGAGGCACCGATCGCCTTCCTGCAGGAGCAGTTCAAGTTCAAGCGCGCAGCAGCCGTTGGCACCATTGGTGTGATCGGTCTGGTCGTTTCCATCGCAATCCAGCCGTGGACCTCTCAGTGGATGGACGTTGTTTCCATTTACATCTGCCCGCTCGGCGCTGCTCTGGCCGGCATCATGTTCTTCTGGGTACTCGGCAAGGACAAGGTACTTGCTGCTGTTAACGAAGGCGCTAAGAAGCCCATCGGCGGCTGGTTCTTCCCGCTTGGCAAGTGGGTATACGTTATCTGTGCAGTTGCTGCACTGATCCTCGGCATTATGTACGGTGGCATTGGCTAATCCCTCAAGCTAACCACTGTGACTTTCGTTAGACGTTCATGGGTTTATGAATCGTCTGTATCCCCCCTTTTGTCTTTGTCCCCCGTCACTGCTGTGTGGCGGGGGACATGCTTTTCTAATTAGAAATTAGCAATCCGCAGGCAGTAATCGCTGCATGCAAAGCAAAACCCCGGCTTTGCCGCACTTGACAAAACCGGGGCTGCTCGGGTATAATATACCCAAGGGATGCTGTTCAGGCAGTCAGACCTTAATTGATTAGCGATTTTTAGTCACTGACCGTTCGAGGCCTAATCGAGCGGTCAGTGCGCTTTTATACAGAAAAAGAGACGAGCCAAGCAGGCTCGTCTCTTTTTACGTTGTATGGAGAAGATTCAGTTAAAGTAAACGATATCTTCCTTCGCCTTTTCGGCGGGTTCTACCGTGATGGCATGCAGCACCGGACCGGGACCGCGGTACTGCGGCAGCTCCTCGACGGTGATGGACGCCGTTACCTTGACCCAGTCGCGGTTATGCAGCTGATCGCGGTCGGGATAGCGGCAGAGGAAGCCGAGGAAGGTGACGTCATCCGCGCAGCAGACCATGCCGAAGCGACCGGGCACGAAGCTGTCGGCGGGCACATCCTTGCCGACGTATGCCTGGGCGAGAAAGCGGACGGTCTTGCCGTCATACTTCATCGGGTCGCCGGTGGCGTCGATGTACCAGAGACCGTAGTCCTCCGGCTGAATGTCGATGATATCCGCATCCACATCAAACGGCAGCGGCATATTGCGGGCGTAGTCCTCGGAATTGCCGTTCACGTCATCCAGATAGATTGCCGCACGCGGGTTCATCGCCTTGATGTTCTTCTTGTACAGCATATCCTTCAGCTCGTCCGTGCAGCGGTTGAACACAACCAGATCCGCAGTGGTGATATGCTCGAACATCATCGGGCCGATGTTGTTGGAATACAGTTCAAACGTGGTCGCATCGACCGTGGTGACGATCTGGTACAGCTCCCAACGGGCAGGAAACGCCTGCATCAGCTTTTCCAGCTTCCACATGCCGTTGTACTCAACAAGAATGCGGTCCGGCTGGTATTTCTGCTCCACGCGCTTGAGGATATTCGGCGTCAGACGGTCCTCGGACTCGATGGGCACAAGCGCGGTGCCGTAGTGCAGCAGCCACTTCTCGTCGTACTCCTCGATGCCTTCTTCGCACAGCAGCAGCACCGTGCGCTCGTTCTCGGTAAAGTTCGGGTCCGCGAGAATATCCTGAATGAACTTGGTCTTGCCGCTCTCCAGAAAGCCGGTAAAGACGTATACCGGAATGGGTTCGTTAGCCATAATCTGGTTACCTCACTTTTCGTTTACGCCGAACAGCGCAGCGATGCGCTCCTCATCCAGTTCGGAGCCGATGACGCACAGACGGCCGGTGTAATCGGCAGTGCCGCGGCGAATTTCGGGTGCGCCCGGAACGTAGTCAAAGTGCAGCCACTCGCCGCCGTCTGCACACGGAACGATGCCCTTTGCACGCAGTACGGTGCCGAGCGTAACATCACCGAGCGCGGTAAGTGCCGCGTTAAGCTCGTCCTCGGTGTACTTGCGGGTCGTTTCCTTACCCCAGGAGGTGAATACCTCGTCCGCATCGTGGTCATGGTCGTGACCGCAGCAGCAGTGACCGTCGTGGTCGTGATGATGATGGTGCTCGTGGTCATGGTCGTGCTCGTGGTGATGGTCATGGTCGTGGCAGCCGCAGGTGCAGTGCTCATCGTGCTCGTGATGGTGCTCATGGTCATGCTCGTGCTCATGGTCATGCTCATGCTCATGCTCATGCTCATGCTCGTGCTCATGCTCATGGTCATGGTGGTGATGATGATGCTCGTGGTGCGGCTCGTGCGCGATTTCCTCGAGAACCTCCGCAACGAGGTCGCGGCTGCCTTCCATGGTGGAGAGCAGCTGCTCGCCGGTCAGGTCCTTCCACGGGGTGGTGACGATGCGGGCGTGCTCATTCAGGCCGCGCAGCATGGCAACGGTCTCGTCGAGGCGCTTCTCCGGGCACTCAGCCGTGCGGGACAGCAGGATGGCACCGGCATGCGCCACCTGATTCTCGAAAAACTCACCGAAGTTCTTGAGGTACATCTTGGCCTTGAGCGCGTCAACAACGGTTACAAAGCTGTTCAGCTGAACCTCGAGGTGCGCGTTCTGTACCCCACCGATAACATCCGACAGCTTGCCGACGCCGGACGGCTCGATCAGGATGCGGTCCGGATGGTACTGGTCCACAACATCGTGCAGCGCCTTGCCGAAGTCGCCAACCAGCGAGCAGCAGATGCAGCCTGCGTTCATCTCGTTTACAACAATGCCGGCATCCTTGAGGAAGCCGCCGTCAATGCCGATCTCACCGAACTCGTTCTCGATCAGAACAACCTGCTCACCCTTGAGCGCATCGGCCAGCAGACGCTTGATGAGAGTCGTCTTGCCGGCACCCAGAAAACCGGAAATAATATCAATTTTAGTCATGCTTTGTCGCTCCATTTCTATGCACGGCACAGGGATTCCCGAACCGTACTTAAATTTTCCGAACGCTTATATTATACCACATTTATCGAAAAAAGAAAAGCTATTTGGTTAGCGGACGCTAATCTTTCCGGCGGCGCGGCGCGTTTGAGAGCCGCGACGCAACAAAACCCCGGCCCTGTCGCTTGACAAGACCGAGGTTCTGCGGGTATAATATACCCAAGGGATGTTGCTAAGCAACCAGACCTTTCCGTATCATAGTTAAACTAAGATGACCGTTCGGGCCCTAATCCGAGCGGTCATCGTGCTTTTATACAGAAAATGTACAGCAAAATCACTGCACATACCAACAGCTGTACTGCCTTTTTCTGCATCCGCGCCACCTCCTTTCCTCCTCGAACTGAGGAAAGAAAGAAGATCTGACCGCTAATGGAACAACATCCGCTTATAGTATAGCATATCCTGCGGAAATCTGTCAATCAACCGCCTTTACAGGCGTTTTTTTTATTTTTTGCACAAAAAAATGGAGAACGGAACGCATTTTCCATTCTCCACTTTCCATTCTCAATTTGCATTATTCTCCCATCACCTGAAAGACAATATCCCGCACGCGGTTGCGGGTATCGCACTCCACAAGGGTCAGATTCTGCCACGGGCCGATGGTGATCTCGCCATTCACGAACGGGATAACGATAAACGGACTGAGCAGCGCCGCCTTGATATGCGACGAGCCGTTATCATCGTGCCAGGTATCGTGGTGGTGGTAATGAATGACCGCACCGGTCTCATCGCGGTAGGGCGAAAAGACGTCCATCGCCGCCTTGAGGTCATGGTAGACCATGCCCGGCTCAAACTCGAGCGTGGTCAGACCGGCAACGCCGCCGGTGGTAAAGCCGGTAATCGTGCCGGACTTCATGCCGGTCTTGCGGCAGGCGTTCTGCACCGCTGCGCGGAAGTCATCGGTAACGTCGATCATGCCCATGTGGGCCTTGGTTTTGTAGGTTTTGGTTTCGGTATAAACAGGCATTTGCGATTCTCCTTTAGAGGCACTCTAAGTAGCGGCCGTACAGCGTCTTGCTGAGGTCAGCGGCGTGACGGAGCAGCGTCTGACGGCTGATATAACCACGCGCGTACGCAATCTCCTCCGGACATGCGATGTAGCGGCCGGTCTCATCCTGCACGCGGCGGACAACCTGTGCGGATTCGAGCAGATTCTCGGCGGTACCGGCATCCAGCCAGACGAAATCCCGGTCGAGCTTTTCAACGTGCAGCTGACCGCGTTTCATGTACTCGATATTGACATCCGTAATCTCCAACTCGCCTCTTGCCGAGGGCTTGAGTCCGCGGGCAATCTCCATAACCGAGTTATCGTAGAAATACAGACCCGGAATGATATAGTTAGACTTCGGATAGCGCGGCTTCTCCTCGATGGAAATCGCACGGCCCTGACTATCAAACTCCACAACGCCGAACGCACGCGGGTCATCGACATAGTAGCCGAACACGCAGGCGCCGGATTGCATCTGCACGGCACGGTCCAGATAGTTCTGGAAATTGGGGGAATAGAAGATATTATCGCCCAGAACAAGGCAAACCGAGTCATCCCCGATGAACTGCGAGCCGATGAGCAGCGCGTCCGCGATACCGCGTGCAACCTCCTGCACCTCGTAGGTGATGTTGACGCCGAAGCGGCCGCCGGAACCGAGCAGACGGTAGAACGGGCCTTCCTCTCCGGGCGGGATGATGATGAGAATATCGCGGATACCGGCCTGCAGGAGCGCAGCCAGCGGATAGTAGATCATCGGTTTATCGTATACCGGCAGCAGCGGTTTGCATACCGGACGTGTCATCGGGTACAGGCGCGAGCCCTTACCGGCGGCAAGAATGATTCCTTTCATTGGCTATTCCTCTATCTATATGGTTTTGTGAGATTAGTATAGCACACTTTGGGCAAATAAGAAAGCAATTTTCTAATAAAGCAGAGAGTGGAGAGCATTTCGCTCTCCACTCCTCACTCTTTCTCAATCGTCAGCACCGAATGATACGGCATCGGCTGATTGAGATACAGGTTTACGGTATCTGTATTGCTGTATTCATATTCATACCGCATCTTCAGTCCGTCGAGATGCGCCTCCTTGACGTTTTTCGTATCCGGTGCATCGTAATCCCAGCCGTCGTCAATGATGTCATCCCTCATGTGGTCGGCATACAGCCAGCTCCATTTGGCATACGCGGCCGCAAAGGCGTAATACACCGTCATGCGCTCCTGATAGCCGCACGAGCCGTTCTGCGAATCCGAAACCACCGTCACCGACTGCACATAGCCGTCCGCATCGGTTTCGACCGTCACATCGGATACAGCAGAATCGCCCAGCGAGAATCCGGTGTACGAGCCGCCCATTATGTCCAAATCCTTATTCCAGCTTCCGTCCGGCCGGACATACGGCGCCATGCCCTGATTATATTTCAGGCAGTCGTTGCAGTTCTCCACATACTCCGCAAGGGTCAGCTCGCCGCGATTGGGCGGCAGCTCGGCGTACAGGTCAATGCCGTAACCTGCGGCTGCTCGCAGCCCGAGCACCAGCAGGTACAGCGCCACGCGATACCAGCGCACCTCCCGCTCGCGGACAACGATGCTGCACCCGTTCTCCAAATCCCACGGCAGCTCCTCTTCTTTGCACGCGCGGTAGCACTTGTAATTGTAGTACCAGTCGAAGAGCGGCAGCGCATAGCAGTTGCCGTAGACGAACACGCCCCACAAACGGGCATATGCGGTGCGGATGGACAGCTTTTCTCCGTCCTCATCGCGGACGGACAGCCCGAAGATCCACTTGCCGGGCGTTGTGCCCCAGTAATGCAGCAGCACCGGCTCGAACACGAACGTCAGCAGCCAGCTGACATACCCGCACGCGAGCGTCCACGCCAGATTCGACATAAAATGATCCGGATTGATGCGGAACACCCACTGCGACAGCATCGACCACAGCAGCCCATACAGTCCGGCATCCACATTGCGGGCAAGGTAGCGCCGCCACGGACAGCCGGTCGGCGGGATGCGGTCTTTCTCGCGCGGGTCGTCTGCGGGCAGCACGATGGACTGGTACCGGTCTACATCCAGCCCGTTCCACTCCGCTCTGTCCTCGCAGATGGCGCGGCACATCGCATACGCCAGTTCGCTCTCGCGGATGTCCCCCTGCAATACGTCGAGCTGGCCTGCCGCCGCCTCGGGCAGCGCTTTCTCGCCGCTCTCGATGGCGCGGATGTCGGGCACGCTCAGGCGCAGCCGCCGCAGCAGCATGATCTTCCGCAGTGTCTGTACATCGTCCTCGGTGTAGTCGCGGTAGCCGTTCTCGCCGCGTGTCGGCTTGAGCAAGCCTTCCTTCTCGTAAAACCGGATGTTCGCCCGGGATAATCCCGTCCTGCGCTCTGCTTCCGCTATGTTCATACGATCACCTTCCCTTCTATTGATTACATTATAAGGGATAAAGTGGGTTTACAGTCAAGTGTTTTGGGGAAAATATTAAGAAAAAAGAGTGGATAAAACTCCACTCTTTTTATGCTTAGTTCAGCTTAATTCAGCGCTGCAATCGACTCTTCCAGCTTTGCGAGGTGCTCGCGCAGCTTTTCAGCCTTTTCGCGCTCGGCTGCAACAACCTTCTCGGGTGCCTTATCGACAAACTTCGGGTTGTTCAGCTTCTTCATAACAAAGTCGATATCAGCCTCGACCTTGCTCTTTTCCTTGCCGAGACGGGCCCGCTCGGCCTCAAAGTCGATGAGGTCGCCCATCGGCATATAGATCTGTGCGTCGCCGGTGACTACGGATGCCATCTTGGCAGCGTCCGCCGGAACCGCGTCGATGAGTTCAATCTCGGAAGCGTAGGCCAGCTTGGGGAAGAAGCCTGCGCCTGCGGAGAACGTATCCTTCTTCTCGGTCAGGATGAGCACCTTGGCCTTCTTGGAGGGCGGTACGTTCATCTCGGCACGGCGGTTGCGGATGGCGCGGACAGCGTCCATCAGGCTCTCCATCTGTGCCTCCTCAGCGGCAAAGTGCAGCTCGTCCTTGTACTCCGGCCATGCGGATACCATAACGGACGGGCCTTCATGCGGCAGCGCCTGCCAGATGGTCTCGGTGATGAACGGCATGAACGGGTGCAGCAGCTGCATCGCGCCGCTCAGCACATAGCACAGCACCTTCTGTACGTTCTCGTCGCCGGTCTGCAGACGGGTCTTTGCAATCTCGATATACCAGTCGCAGAAGTTCTCCCAGATGAAGTCGTTCAGCTTGGCAGCCGCCAGACCCAGCTCGTACTGGTCGATGTTGCGGGTAACATCGGCAACCAGTGTGTTGAACTTGCTGAGAATCCACTTGTCCTCGATGGTAAGGTCGCTCGGCAGCTGGACTGCCTTGTCCTTGTCGATGGTCAGGTTCATCTGGATAAAGCGGGATGCGTTCCAGATCTTGTTGCAGAAGTTGCGGGACGCCTGTACGCGCTCATCCGAGAAACGCATATCGTTTCCGGGGCTGTTGCCGGTTGCGAGGGTGAAGCGCAGCGCGTCCGCGCCGTACTGGTCGATAACCTCCAGCGGGTCGATGCCGTTGCCGAGCGATTTGGACATCTTGCGGCCCTGTGCGTCGCGCACCAGACCGTGAATATAAACCGTCTTGAACGGGGTCTCGCCCATGTGCTCCACACCGGAGAAGATCATGCGGGCAACCCAGAAGAAGATAATATCATAGCCGGTAACGAGGGTAGAGGTCGGGTAGAAATAGTCAAGCTCCTTGGTCTTATCCGGCCAGCCGAGCGTGGAGAACGGCCACAGCGCAGAGGAGAACCAGGTATCGAGAACGTCCTCTTCCTGACGGATGTTCTTGCTGCCGCACTTCGGGCAGGTGCATACATCGGTCTTGGAGACGGTCATCTCGCCGCAGTCGTCGCAGTAGAACGCTGGAATGCGGTGACCCCACCACAGCTGACGGGAGATACACCAGTCGTGTACGTTCTCCATCCAGCGCAGGTAGGTCTTGGAGAAGCGGTCGGGCACGAACTTGGTCTTGCCCTCGTTTACAACGTCCATCGCGGGCTTGGCGAGCGGCGCCATCTTGACGAACCACTGCGCCGAGGTCATCGGCTCAACGGTCGTACCGCAGCGGTAGCAGGTGCCTACGTTGTGCTCGTGGTCCTCAATCTTGACCAGCCAGCCGCCTTCCTCAAGGTCCTTTACAACCGCCTTGCGGCACTCGTAGCGGTCCATGCCCTCGTACTTGCCGCCGTTTGCGTTGACGGTCGCGTCCTCGTTGAACACGAGGATCTGCTCGAGGTTGTGGCGCTGGCCCATCTCGAAGTCGTTCGGGTCGTGGCACGGCGTAACCTTGACGCAGCCGGTGCCGAACTCCATGTCAACGTACTCATCGCCGAAGATCGGAATCTCGCGGTTCATGATCGGGAGGATGCAGGTCTTGCCGATCAGGTGCTTGTAGCGCTCGTCGTTCGGGTTGACGGCAACGCCGGTATCGCCCATGAAGGTCTCCGGACGGGTGGTCGCAACCACCAGCTCACCCGAGCCGTCCGCGAGCGGGTAGCGGATGTGCCACAGCTTGCCCGGCTGGGTTTCGTACTCAACCTCAGCGTCGGACAGAGCGGTCGCGCAGTGCGGGCACCAGTTGATGATGCGGTGGCCCTTGTAGATGAGGCCCTTGTTGTACAGGTTTACGAATACCTCGCGGACCGCCTTGGAGCAGCCCTCGTCCATGGTGAAGCGCTCGCGGTCCCAGTCGCAGGAGGTGCCGAGCTTCTTGAGCTGACTGATGATGCGGTTGCCGAACTTGTCCTTCCACGCCCATACGCGCTTCAGAAACTCCTCACGGCCGAGGTCGTAACGGGTCAGGCCCTCCTCCTTGCGGAGGTTCTCCTCTACTTTAATCTGGGTTGCGATACCGGCGTGGTCGGTGCCCGGCATCCACAGTGCCTCGTAGCCCTGCATCCGCTTGGTGCGGATGAGGATATCCTGCAGGGTCTCGTCGAATGCGTGGCCCATGTGCAGCTGGCCGGTAACATTCGGAGGCGGAATAACGATGGTGTACGGTTTCTTGTCCGGATTGACCTCGGCGTGGAAGAAGCCGGAATCGACCCAGAACTTGTACAGCTTGTCCTCGACCGATTTCGGGTCGTAGGTCTTAGGCAGTTCGCTCATTGATCTATCTCCTTCAATTTGATTTACGATATAAATGCGGGATACCTCTGTGCAAACAAAAAAGAGCATACTCATCCCGACAACAGGACGAAGTATGCTCCGTGGTACCACCTGAATTCGCGTAAAAACGCGCACTCGTTGCCCCATAACGCGGGGGCAGACGGAACAGCTTAACGAACTTTCGGCTGTTCTGCTCCAAAGCGACCTTCTTCTTCCCCGCCGAGGTGCTTGCACCGGCCGCACCCTCTCTAAACGCGCAAAGGAAAAATACTCCTCTTTTTCACTGCATTTATGCTATTAACTTTAATAGTATAGCTGTTAAATTCGGGTTTGTCAAGGGATATCCCTTGTTTTCCGGCACCAACCCTCTGGGGCACATGAACTGCCGCAGGCGGGTTCGCCCTTTCCGGGCGGAGAGTTTTTCGCTGAACCTCAGCGGGGGGATTCGCCGTCTGCGGACGGCGGGGACGT
>ERZ840517.3287-NODE-3287-length-12684-cov-3.855016_pt1 | contig 12684 bp, 10 predicted proteins | sample MGYA00519876_ERZ840517 | MGnify/ENA primary metagenome ERZ840517 (study PRJEB31850, sample SAMEA3708882) | human gut metagenome | biome: human gut; feature: human-associated habitat; material: faeces | place: China | collected 2014 ... | reverse complement strand
GAATTTATGAATTTGCTTCGCAAATTCTATTTTATGCGTGCTACCGCACGAAACGCAAAACGCCAATCTGACTTTTTTGACAGACAGAAGCCGCAGACTTTCGTCTGCGGCTTCGTTCACGTGCTAATCTCCGTTGCCTTTCTCAGCACAATCTGCGCTGTGTATGTTTATGATGCGGATTGCAGCGGCAGTTACCCGTGGGTGTTATTTTCCGTCGTTTGCAATCGCGGTATCAATATTCTCCTGCAGCTGCTTCATGCTGTTTTCGTTCGTGATGCCGCCGAGTACTGGTTTACCGACGATTTTTCCGTTCCGGTCGATAACATAGGTGGTCGGGAATGCCGTGGTGTTCAGTGCAAACTGACCGGCCTCGCTGCCGGATGCAAAGGTGATGTTGCGGTAGGATGCCCCCTTGGTCTGCAGAATCTGTTTAGCGGTGGCAATGGCATCCGCATTGTCATCGAGCGTTTCTGTATTGATGCCGATAACCTCGCCGCCCTGAGCCTTGACGGTCTGATTCAGCTTGTCCAGATCACCAAGTTCGGCCACGCACGGCTTGCAGCCGCTGAACCAGAGATTCACGACCGTAAACGCGTTGTTAGCGAACAAGCTGCTGTCCACGGCGTTGCCGTCCAGGTCTTTGCCCTCGAAAGCGGGGAACGTGCTGTCGTCGGATGCGGTGGTGCCTTCCTCGGGCGGAAGTTCCTGCAGCTGATCCTCCAGCTTGCGGACCTTGGCGGCATCGTCGGTCAGCGTCTTGTAGTCCTCGTCCGAGAGCTGGTCCTTGACGTTTTTAATCGCAAGATCGAGTACATCGGCGTAGTTGGTGCTCTGGGTGCTCTGCGACAGATTGTCCTTGTCGAGCGAATTCAGAGCCGTTGTCCACAGCTCCTGGTGCTGGTCGAGGATGGCGTTTTCCTCCGCTATCAGCTCGGAGACGGTTTTTGCCGGTTTGCCGCAGGCGGATGCGCCGAGCAGCAGGCTTACGGACAGGGCAAATGCAATCAGTCGATTTCGTTTCATTAGATGGTCTCTCCTTTGTTATGCGTTTGGGTTTTATCGCCCAGACCGTAGCGGTAGCAGATAGCATCGGTCGGGCAGGCTTTCATGCACATGCCGCAGCGGATGCACTCGGCATGATTGGGGTTTTTCGTGATATCCACATCCATTTTGCAGGCTTTGGCACACGCGCCGCAGGATACGCACTTATGCGTATCCACCTGCATTTGGAACAGTGAAACGCGGTTCAGCAGGGCATAAAAGGCGCCGAGCGGGCACAGCCATTTGCAGAATGGACGGTAAAACAGAATGCTGCACACGATAACAGTCAGCAGAACGGCTGCTTTCCATGTAAACAGCGCGCCGAGCGCGGAACGAATACCGGAATTGACCGCCGCCAGCGGCAATGCGCCCTCGAGCACGCCCTGCGGACACAGGTACTTGCAGAAGAACGGATCGCCCATGCCGAGTTCATTTGTGACAAGTGCGGGCAGCAGCACTACCATGATCAGCAGCACCGCATATTTCACATAGCGGAGCGGCTTCAGCCTTTTGGTGGACAGCTTTGGTGAGGGGATTTTGTGCAGCAGCTCCTGAAACCAACCGAATGGGCACAGAAAACCGCAGATGAACCGTCCGAGCAGGACACCGAATAAAATCAGGATTCCGGTGATATAATAGGAAAATTTAAACTTTGATGAGCCGATCACCGCTTGAAACGCGCCAATCGGACACGCGCCGGCTGCACCGGGGCAGGAATAGCAGTTGAGTCCGGGCACGCAGACGGTCTTGCCGCTTCCCTGATATAGTTTGCCCTGTACAAAATTCGGCAGGTGGATATTGGTCAGCAGGGTGGCTGCCGCCTGTATCCAACCGCGGAAGCGGGCTAAAAAGGGGATTTTTTTCTTATCCAATGCCAACACACTCCATACACAGGCGGATCGCCTTTGATAATACGGTTTCGGCTTCGCCGAGGCGGATGCCCAGAAGAATCATCGCAATAGCACTCAGCAGCAGCACCAGCTGAGCGGCGGTTTTGTAACGCGGCATAGTCGTGCTCCTCTCACAGTTGTTGTGAACAGTATACAGCGGACGACATAAAATCTTTGTTAACAGGCTGGAAATGCGGAAGATTTTTTTGCGAGAGTGCCATACAGTCTGTCGATAAAGTTAATTTTTCGAGCATACAGTGTTTCGCGCGGAAGCGCGTATAAAATAGAATTTGCGAAGCAAGTTCAAAGGCTGCTCGGAAAAATGAAGTTTTTTGACAGTTTCATTAACACAAACTTTATCCGTATCTGCTATAATAAAGGTAACGAAACGGCAAGGAGGAAGGACCATGCGTCTTTTGGTGATAGAGGATGAGCGCGATCTGTGTGAGGACATTGCAAAAAAACTGCGTCTGTCCGGCTATGAGGCGGATATCTGCTTTGACGGAGAAGCGGCGCTGGAGCTGCTGGCGGTAGAAAAATACGATCTGGTGCTGCTCGACCTGAATCTGCCTAAGGTGGACGGTATGACGGTGCTGCGTACTCTGCGGGAGCATGATCAGGAGACCGGCGTGCTCATCCTGTCGGCACGCAGTGAAATATCCGACAAGGTTGACGGACTGGATGCCGGCGCGAACGATTATCTGTCCAAACCGTTCCATTTAGAGGAACTGGAAGCGCGTGTGCGCAGCCTGACGCGCCGCCGATTTGTGCAGCAGGATGTATGCCTGCGGTGCGGCGGGTTGACGTTTGATACCCGCAGCCGCACGGCCACGGCAGCCGGACAGACGCTTTCGCTCACGCGCAAGGAGAGCGGCATTCTGGAATATCTGCTGCTCAACCGCGGCAGGCCCGTCAGCCAGGAGGAGCTGATCGAGCATGTGTGGGACAGCAGCGTGGACAGCTTCAGCAACTCCATCCGTGTGCATATCTCCATGCTGCGGAAAAAACTGCGTGCCGCACTGGGATACGACCCGATCCGCAACAAGATCGGTCAGGGCTACGAGATAGGAGCGGGCGAATGAGCAAACGAATTTCTGTCCAGTGGCGCATTACGATATTGACCGCGCTGCTCATCGCGGCGGCGTGTGTGAGCCTGAATTTGCTGCTGTTTTACTCAGGCTCGGGCAGCATGGATGCGCTGAACGGCTTTGTGGTGGAATACAAGACGGAAAACCAGCAGGAAATGACCATTCAGATACCCAAAGAGAATATGCAGGCATTTTTCAGTGACTTTTCGCAGCAGGTCAATGAAGAAAAGGTGCGTTTTGAGCGCATGGGCTGGTGCATCACCGCGCTGGTGACACTGCTGAGTGCCATTATCGCGTATTTCTTCAGCGGAAAGGCTTTGAAGCCGCTGAAGGATTTTGCACAGCAGACCGAACAGATCAACGAAGAAAGCCTGACGGACACCCGTCTGCCGGAGGATACGACTGCCGAGTTCCGGCAGCTGAGCGAGTCGGTGAACGGCATGCTGGACCGGCTGGCGCAGGCGTTCGATGCACAGCGGCAGTTTACGGGAAACGCCGCCCATGAGCTGCGGACACCGCTGGCGCTGATGCAGACCAGGCTGGAGCTCTTTGCGGCGGAACATCGGCAGATGAGCGAAGAAACTGCGAAATTGCTGCATTTTCAGCAGGAGCAGGTCGAGCGCCTGAGTGCGCTTGTGCGCACCCTGCTTGAGATGAGCGACCTGCGGTCGGTGCCGCGCACCGACCGTATCGACCTTGCACCGATGGTTGAGGAGGTGTTGGTCGATTTGACACCGCTGGCACAGAAAAACGGTATTACACTGACGCAAGCAGGCGAAAACGTGCAGTTTATCGGCAGCGATGTGCTGCTGTATCGGCTGCTGTTCAATTTGACAGAGAACGCGATCAAGTACAACCGCACAGGCGGCTCGGTGGAAGTGTCTGTCGAGCGGGAAGGCGGTCAGGCGGCAATCCGCGTGCGGGATACCGGCCCGGGCATTGCCGAGGAGTACCGGGACAGCATCTTTCAGCCGTTTTTCCGCGTGGATAAGTCGCGCAGCCGCGCAATGGGCGGCGTGGGACTGGGACTGGCGCTCGTGCAGGAGATTGTCCGGCTGCATGGCGGCACAGTGCGCGTTGAACAGAGCGCAGATACGGGAACGACAATTCTGGTAACACTGCCGGTTGGAAAAGCGGCTTGACGCGCAAATTGAGGGCATATATACGCACTGCTGTTCAGCATGCTCTGCTGGCGGTACGCTGCTGCACCGTATATTTAAGATATAAAAACATCAGCTGCAGGGGAGCTGCCGGAAGGCGGCTCCCTTATTTATGCACGCTGCCTTAACAGCATACACGGTTTACACCCGCTCTGAAATCCCGTATAATTTAGACAGTATAACGGACAGGAGAGCACATTACAGTATTCGGAGGTGCGCCATGCCAAAATCGAAATGGAATCTGAACACGATCTACATATCCGAGCGACTGCAGGAGAGCCTGCGGCCAATCTCGCGCTGTGCCATGACAACTGTGGTTGCACCCATGGGATATGGCAAAACGACGGCGGTGGAGTGGTATCTCGCGGAACGTGCCAGAGCCGAAGCGCCGTACATTGTGCGCATCAGTGTGTATTCAAGCAATCTTGCGATTTTTTGGAAAAGTGTGCAGGACGCCTTTGCGCGTGCAGGCTTTGCCTTTCTGCGGGAATACGACTGTCCGACCGACGGAGCGAGCGGCGGACTGCTGATCGACGATCTGTGTCATGCGCTGACCGAGCGGGAATATGAGATTGTCCGGCTGATGGCACAGCGGCTGAACAACCGTGAGATCGCGGAAAAGCTGTATCTGTCCGAAGGCAGTATCCGGCAGTATGTGAATCAAATTTACACCAAGCTGCAGATAGAGGGAGAGCCGCGCGCGAAGCGCAAGCTGCTGCTCGACCTGCTAGCGGATAAAAACTAACAACTTGTGAATGGTTTTTTGGAAAGGTTCACCGTATCCTATAGGTACGGTGAACCTTTTATTTTGTGTAGGCGAGAGGAGGTACGCATTTGGACCGGAAATACATTCAGTCAGTCAAACCGCTGACCGACCACGTTCTGCAGGTCGATTTTATCTCCGGCAGCCGCCTGCTGCTGGATATGAAGCCCTATCTGGATAAATTCCGATTCCGGTCACTTTCCGACCCGCAGGTGTGGAACAGCGCGGTGACAAACGGCATTTTTGTCCGCTTTGGCGATGTGGAGATGAGCCATAACGAGCTGTTTTCCATGGCCGAGCAGGAACACCACAGAAAAGGAGGAAAATGGTATGAGTAAAAAGCAGATGATACGACGGCGAGGGCTGAGCGCATTTCTGGCGGTGGCAATGTGTATAGGGATGCTGCCCCCAACAGCTGGGGCAGCCGTGACGGCAAAAAACGACTGGGAGATCTTTGATGCCTCGGACACCTACAATCTGCCGGGCACACAGGAGCAGATTTTGCAGGAGATGATCAAGAGCCCCGAATTTGCGGAGCAGTGGTCGGCTATTGCGAACAATGTTCTGCCAAAAACGTACTATAACGACAACAATGACCAAGGCTATCATGAGCCGTATACCGCTCTGACAGCGGCAGATTATGCGAAGGTACAGTATACAGCCAAGGGTCTGCGGGATGCTGTCAGCAGCGTCGTTGACCAGAGCGCGGTTCTGAGCGGCTCGGGTGTTTTGAACAGCCTTCCGGAAGGAGAAACCCCGGTTTATTATGTCTCTACCAGAGCGGAGAAGGAACGCGATGACCATCACTCTTATGTAAGTACCGGCTACGGCTACTATGTGCAGGCGTTCTACGACTTTGAAATTCAGGGTATTGCGAATCGGTTTGAAACGCCTTCCATCGAGACGGATGACACAACGGCATCGCTCGAACAGAAGGGCTACCGGTTTAATCTGGGCGGCAGCTCGGACAGCTACAAGGTAACGGCGGAAAACCGCAACGACTTTGAAAATACGGTCGAAAAAAGCTATACCTATGAAAAGAGCACCACTACCTCGACCACGGTCTCCAATACCTATTCGCAGAACTGGACCGAGGAGACCACGGTAGGCGTTGAATTCAGCGTGCCCGTGCTGGCCGCGCTTTCGCCCACTGCCAAGGTAGAGCAGAGCTTTTCCTACTCCTACGGCATGGAAAAGACCTACGAGAGCAGCAAGGAGGAGTCCTACGCGCAGTCCATTACGGATACCATCTCCGTACCGCTGCCGGCACATACGGGCATTGACATCAATGTCGATGTGACCGACCTGCAAACGACCATCCCCTATACCGGCGTGGTGTACATCAAGTATAAGACCATGCTCCTCTCAGTTACCGGTTATCATCGAACCAAGGGGTCGATAGACAGCTGGAGGGGTCGGGAGTTCAAGCAGTATACCTTCGGCCGAGACGGCAGAAGCGCGATCGAAGATCTGGATGCCCGCATCGAAAACCGGAATGTCTCCGGCTACGACCCCGACGGTTTGGACATGAACACCCTGTATCAGGGAGCATTCAAGACGGCAGCCGATCAGCTGCGCTCCGGTCAGCCGGTCGCGCCGTACTTCGGTTCGTTCCATTACACCTCCAAGAACACCGTCATCACCCCGCAGAAGGTGTATCCGATCTATGCGCTCGATCGTCTGGTGCTTGATACCGAACAGGTCTCGCTGTACGAGCAGCAAAGCCTGCGTCTGGACAGCATCAAGGTTGAGGCGAAGAACGAACACGACGTGGACTGGTACGGCTTCAATCCCCGCCTGAGCGGCGAATGGACGGTTGTGGACGAAGGTTTGAACGACGCTTCGGAGTATGCCGAGGTCACGACAAACCGCAACGGCTACCCTGTTCTCAAGGCGCTCAAGCCGAATGACGGAGTACAGCTGTTCCTGCGCTATCAGCCGAAGGATACGATCGAAATAACGGATGATTTCAACAGCGAGCTGATTGAACTGACCATCCTGCCCGTTGTGCTTTCCTCGGTTACGGTAGAGGGCAGCTTTGAGCCGTTCTACTTCAACGACGGCAGCAATACCGCCGACGTTAAGGGTCTGACCGTGACCGCTAAGGACGAGGACGGCAACGATTTTGATGTAACCGGCAAGGTCAAGTGGTATGCAGAAGCAAACGATGACATTACGGTTGACGAAACCACGGGCAGCATCGAGTTCACCGCACCGGGAACCTATCAGATCTATGCCGTAGTGAACGGCACGGAATCCAACCGTGTACCGCTGCAGGTTCTGCCCGAACGGCAGCTCGATACGCTGACCGTGAACGGCACGATTCCCAATCTCATCTATAACGACGATACGGCGAACACCTTTGACCTGAGCACGCTCGATGTGGAGGCCAAGGATCAGTACGGCGAGGACATGACGCTCCAAGATGGCCTGTTCGAGTGGCGGCTTGCCTCGGATAAGGGCTATGCTGCAATCAGCGGCAGCACAATCACCGGCCTTGTAGTCGGCACGGATACCGTTACCCTGTATTATCCGGTCGGACAGGACGAGCAGGGCGAAACGATCTATCGGACGGCACAGCCGCTGCCCGTACAGGTGACGGCAAAGCCCTATCTGAATGAGCTGTATTATAATGACGGCGCTCCCGCCGCAGTAGAGGGCGCAGCGTATGATCTGTCCCGCATCCCTCTGCTGGCCCGTGATCAGCACGGCAATCCCTGTGCGGTTCCGTCGGACATCGAGTGGACGCTGGCAGACACCAATCAGACCAATGCCACGATTGAAAACGGAAAACTGCTCGTTGCGGTTGGCAGTGTTCCGGATGCCTCCTATGCGGATGTGATTCTGGAAGCCTCCTCTGCCTCTGCCGGCAAGACTGCAAAGAATGTCGTTGTTAGGGTCGAGCAGCAGCCGACCCTCAAGACAATCCGCGCCGACATGAAGGACGGTTTTGTCCTGCGGCTGGATGAAAATGCGGTTCTTGCAGATCAGTTTACCGCTGCCGGCTACGATCAGTATGGCAGAGAAATGACCGGCGGCAGCTTTGAATGGGTTACCTCCAAGCCGGATGTGGTTTCGCTCGAAAACGGAACGCTCAAGGCGCTGAAGGAGGACTCGACCGAGATCTATGCCCGTTCCGGCGACATCGAGAGTAACCACATTACGCTGACGGTCAATGCCCCGAGACGGCTGACTGCAATCACCGCAGACGGAATTCCGTCGTCCGTTCGGAAAAACACTACGCTAGATCTGTCTGCAGTTAAGGTAACGACGCTCGATCAGTTCGGCAAGGCCTTTACTCCGGAAGAGCTGGCGGCCTATCCGGCTTCTGTACGATGGACGCTGGAAAAGAATGATACGCACGCCGTTATCAGCGGAAATACACTCAGCTTTGGGAATCAGGATGGCACGATGACCCTGATCTGTGCTGCGGTCAACGCAGACACCAATGTGATCGTGGAAAAGAAGATCATCATTCGCATCACAGACTCCACCTCGGGCGGCGGCTCGTCCGGCGGCGGTGGTGGCGGTGGAGGAGGCGGCTTCTCCGCACCTAGCTATTCGGTATCTGTAGATGATGTAAAGCACGGCACTGTCACCGTATCTCCCAAATCCGCGTCCAAGGGCGACACCGTGACCATCACGGCAATCCCCGACAAGGGCTACGTCCTCGAAAGCCTGACCGTGCTGGACAAGGACGGCAAGGCGCTCGAACTGACCGACAAGGGCAGCGGCAAGTACATCTTCGTCATGCCGGCGGGCAAGGTCACGGTGAGGGCGGTCTTTATGGATGACAACACCATGCTCAACTTCTTCACCGATGTGCACGCGGAGGATTACTACTATGACGCAGTCCTCTGGGCGGCGCAGAAGGGCATTACCGGCGGTATGAGTGACACGCTGTTCGCTCCGAACGCTGCCTGCACCAGAGCGCAGATTGTAACCTTCCTGTGGCGCGCAGCAGGCTCGCCCGAGCCGAAGAGCACAAACCATCCGTTTGTGGATGTGCCTTCCGGCAGCTATTACGAAAAGGCAGTTCTGTGGGCGGTTGAGAACGGTATTACCGAGGGCACGAGTGATACAACGTTTGCACCCGACACCATCTGCACGAGAGCACAAGGCGCAGCGCTCCTGTACCGTGCGGCAGGCAGTCCGGCAGTCAGCGGCAGCGCGTCCTTCACCGATGTACCTGCTGATGCCTACTACGCCGATGCGGTCAAGTGGGCAACCGAACAGGGCATTACCAAGGGCATCAGCAGCACGCTGTTTGGTCCGGATGAGACCTGCACCCGTGCACAGATCGTTACGTTCCTGTACAGACTGTACGGCAGCAAATAAGTCAATCAACCTATAGAAAGCGGCGGCAGGGGAAAACCCCTGCCGCCGTCTGTTTACCGATTTTTTGCCGCCATCTCACGCTTTGGAGTGAGCTGCATTCCCGGACAAATCGCTGCGATAAGAGCGGGAGAAACGGGGAAAATGTCATAGTTTCGGTAACTCTGCGGCAACGTGTCATAATTTCTTCTTTTTTTGTAAAACCCTGTTGACAAAACACGACAGATGCGCTATAGTGTGGATAAAAGAAGATGATGCAGTCGCTTTGACCGCATCTCAAACGATAATGGCAAACCCACCGAAAGGTGGCGACGCAAAGCTATAGGGCCTTACCCCTCATCGAGAGGGCTGGCAGCCAGTTACCGAAAGGAGATCGCCGGATATGAAGCGGCTTTTTCGTATTGCATGCGCAGTTTTTGCAGCAGCTGCCCTCTCGATGGGCGTTACCGCAGCAGCAGTAAATGATGTTGTGGATATGAGTAATTCCACCCACGGTTATGTTACCGTAAACTACTCCTCGAGCGCAAGACTCAAGGTTGGTATTCAGTACAACGGCGGCAAGACCGTATTCTATGATTGCCCGAGCGGCAAGGATGCTTCCTTCTCTCTCGATAAGGGCAACGGCAAGTACACCGTAACGCTGTACCGCAACGTTTCCGGTACGTCCTATCAGCAGGTCGAGTCCAAGTCCATGAACGTAACCGTTAAGGACAGCTACGCTCCGTATCTGGTCTCCACTTCCGAGGTTCAGTTCTCCAAGGGCGACACGGTATCCGCTAAGGCTGCTGAGCTCTGCAGGAACGCCAAGACCGACGAGGCTAAGGTTATCGCCATCTACAACTATATGGCAAGCCGTTATACTTATGATAACAAGCTGGCGAATGAGATCACCAGTGGCAAGATCACCAAGTACATCCCGGATACCGCCGCTACCCTGAAGGGCACTACCGGTATCTGCTACGATTTTTCCTCGCTGTTTGCAGCAATGTGCCGCAGCCAGGGCATCCCGTGCGCACTGACCAAGGGTTACGCCGGCTCCAGCTACCACGCTTGGAATAAGGTAAACCTGAATGGCAAGTGGTATCAGATTGACCTGACCTACGCGGTTACCCGCAGCGTGAAGAACGCAAAAACCCTGCATGACTGTGTATCTCCGCTGACCTACACTAGCACCAGCGATGCGCTTGCAGTAGCTGCGGCTTAACACGTTTCTATTTTACTTTGTATGCAAATGGTCCTGATTGAATATGTTTATGTTCGATCAGCGGCGATTTATTGCATAAAAAACGATTCCGGATTGGAATCCCTCTTCGGTTTTTACAGTATTTGCTTGTTGTTCGCGGGCATTTATGGTATACTGAAGAAAAAATCCGGAGGATTTCTGTCCTGCGCAGGCAAAGGACTGGGTATGCAGTCCGGCGTGTCTGCCGACAGAAAAGATCGTAAAATTCTGTGCATGACTTCCGTAAAGGGATACAGGTACAGACAAAGGCACAGCCGGTGAAAACCGGTGTCGCAAAGCCAGATGGGCCTAAACGGAGATTTTTCCTCTCCGCATGGCAGCCGGTTGCCAAAGGTACTTTGTTACCCCCTTGCAGAGCTATGCGCGCTGTAAAGGGGGTATTTTATTTGGAGACTGAACAACCATTCTGCGTTGCCAACAGCCATTTCAAAAAGAACCAACCATCTGTGCTACTCGGTAAGGAGTAAGTTGTACAGACAAGGGCACCACCGGTGAAAGTCGGTCTCGCAAAGCCAAGGGCCTAAACGGAAGGTATTCCGCATGGCAGCCGGTTGCCAGAAATACATTTGCAATCCCTCTCGATCAGCATGCACGCTGACCAAGGAGGTATTCCTATGTTAAAAAAGAATATGCGTAAACGTCTGCTCGCAGGAGCACTTGCGACTATCATGGCGCTGACCATGTGCCCGACCTGGGCGCTGGCCGGTGATGAAGGCATCACCACCCTTCCGGCACCGGAAGACCAGATGTCGGTTGTTGACAGTACTTCCGCAGAAGACGCCATTCAAAAAACTCCCGATGCCGAGACCCAAGGACAGACTGAGCCTCAGGATACTGCACAGGCAGGACAGATTGAGAATCCGGATCCTGCACAGGCACCGTCCGGCGGTACGGACATCGAGGAGACTGGCAATAATAGCAATTCCAATGAAAATGATTCTCAGAATAATGATGCAGTAAGCAATTCTCCGGCGAATACAATTAGCGTGCAGGAGATTCAAAGCGACCGCGCAAGGTATCAGACGAAGGCAGCCAAGTACTTCGTACTTCTGCCGAAGTGTGGTACGCCGAAGAACAACGCTGACCAGGGTCAGAAAAACTATCTGCCGAGCAGCGATGACAGGGTTGCCGGTATCACGGGCAGTGACGGTGGCGTAAAGGGTCTGAATGCGGGTACTGGTTACAAAGGTTTTGTGACCGCAGAAGGTATGGCGGCATTGGCACAGACAAGTGATAAATCGATCACTGACATAGAGCATGGCGTTGACGAAGCATATCTGGAAAAACCGAAAGATCTCGGTTTCTTCACTCCGGGCAACTGGAATGATGATGGCACCTATGCTAAGTACACCAATACTGATGAGACCACCAGAAAGTCTCTGCTTGATACCACGAATTTCACGTTCAATCCGAATCGTGTTACCATTGTATGGTATACCATTAAGGACCAGAGTTGGGGCTATGGCTGGGGGAGAGTAGAGGATATCCATGTTGATGGCTATCTCAAGGGCATTCCGGTTAATGTCACTTATTATCCCAACTATACCACTAATGGAATTTCTGGAAAGAACGAGGATCCTATCGTAGATAACGAGACGAGTGGCAACACCTATACTATTCGTGGCAGTAATACGTTTGAGGCTCCGGAGGGTTACTCCTTTGGTGGTTGGTATACCGAAGCAGCATGCACCAACGAATTTTCGGATACGACTACTGTTCTGATGTCCGATTTGTATTTGTATGCAAAGTGGATTCCGAATCCGTATACCGTAACTTGGAAGATTTCTGAGGACGCAGAGGATTCTCTCGATACTCAGGCGGTAAACTACAATGGTTATCCGACTAAGGATCCGAAGGATCAGGCAAGCAAGGCTTCTGACGCTCAGTATGATTACAGGTTCAAGGGTTGGAAGCTGGCAGGCACTGCAGATACTGCACTGGTAGATCCGAAGGAACGCGCAGTGACTGCGGACGTAACCTACATTGCAGTATTCGAGCCGGTAACGCGCCAGTACACGGTAACTTGGAAGAACTCGGATGATGCTGTAGATCCTCTCGATACTCAGGCGGTAAACTACAATGGTTATCCGACTAAGGATCCGAAGGATCAGGCAAGCAAGGCTTCTGACGCGCAGTATACTTACGAGTTTGCAGGTTGGAAGCT
>ERZ840517.3276-NODE-3276-length-12713-cov-2.846184_pt1 | contig 12713 bp, 10 predicted proteins | sample MGYA00519876_ERZ840517 | MGnify/ENA primary metagenome ERZ840517 (study PRJEB31850, sample SAMEA3708882) | human gut metagenome | biome: human gut; feature: human-associated habitat; material: faeces | place: China | collected 2014 ... | reverse complement strand
TCTCCAGTGTAATGACATAGGCATCGTCCCTGATATATTTTAACAGACGCTCCCCTTCTTTCTGCCGGATCTGTTCCTGCAATGCCTCGGAAGCTCCATCCGGTGTCTTTTCATCCGCTACTTCTATAATCTCCAGCTTGACATATCTTCCCAGTCTTTTGCAATATTCATCAATTGCCATGGTGAAATATTTTTCTTTGATTTTCCCGACGACCGCCAGTGTAATCTTCATATCTGCCTTCCTCTATCTCTCATATTTCTTTACTAATAATGTCGCATTATGTCCTCCAAAACCGAGGGAGTTGCTGATTGCAGCATGTACATCTGCATGGACAGCATGTCCTTTGGTATAATTCAGATCGCATTCCGGATCGTCTTCCTGCAATCCTACGGTCGGATGAATATATCCCTCCTGTATGGTTTTGACACAGGTAATCAGCTCTACTGCACCGCCCGCACCAAAGAGGTGTCCTACCATGGATTTTGTGGAATTGATTCTGACATGGTATGCCCAGTCGCCAAATGCCTTCTTAATTGCTCTTGTTTCAAACAAATCATTGTATACCGTACTTGTTCCATGTGCATTAATATACTGGATTTCTTCCGGTTTCATGCCGGCTTCCGCAAGTGCAAATTCCATGGCTTTTGCGGCACATTCCCCATCTTCCTTCGGAGAGGTGATATGATTTGCATCGCTGGTTGCACCATATCCGCCAATCTCAGCGAAAATCTCTGCCCCACGTGCCAGTGCATGTTCTAATTCCTCCAACACCAGAACTCCTGCTCCTTCTCCTGTCACAAATCCATTTCTTCTGCGATCAAACGGAATGGACGCACAGAGCGGATCTTCGGAATCAGTCAATGCCGTCAAAGCCTGGAAAGCTGCCACACCAAACCGGCTGATGGAACTGTCCACACCACCGGCAATCATCACATCTGCTTCTCCATATTTGATTGCATGAAATGCTTCCCCGATGGAATTTGTTCCCGTTGCGCACGCAGTCACAACATCTATGGATTTTCCATGAATTCCAAACTGTATGGACACATTCGCAGCAGCCATATTTCCCAGTACCAGGGGTGCTGTGATCGGGCTGATTCTTCCCGGTCCTTTTGCCAGCATCTTATCATATTCCCGCTCAATACCCATAAGGCTTCCAACTCCGGATCCAATGGAAATCCCAATCCGGTAAGGATCTTCCTTTCCTATTTCCAGTCCTGACTGTGTGATCGCTTCCTTTGCCGCTGCAACGGCAAACTGAGAAAAGCGATCCATTCTCTTTGCCGATTTTGCATCCATATAATTTTTTGGATCAAATCCTTTTACATCTGCCGACAGTTTTGCCTTATATTCTGTTGTGTCAAAATTGGATATCGGTGCAATACCAACCTTCTCTTCTTTAATTCCTTTCCAGAATTCATCAACCGAATTTCCGATCGGGGTAATCGCACCCATACCGGTAACAACAACTCTTCTCATATCATTTTCCTCTTCTTTCTTATATCATGCATCTTTACAGCCGGCAGTACGAACCAGACTTCTAAAAGAGATTATACGTCAGTACCGCCTCCGATTCAAATAAAAAAAGTATAAAAAATGGCAGACACCTCTGAAATAAAGTGTCTGCCATTTTTTGTAGCTCGCTGCTGCTCGCGCAGGTCATCAATCAAAGATTGATGACATTAAACATCTATGCTGTAGTTTGGTGCTTCTTTTGTGATATGAATATCATGCGGATGACTTTCTTTCAGTGAAGCTGCTGATATCTTTACAAATCTTCCAGTCTGCTTTAATGTCTCGATATCCTTTGCGCCACAGTAACCCATACCTGCACGGATACCACCGATTAACTGGAATACGGTATCTTCCACGGTTCCCTTGTATGCAACTCGTCCTTCTACACCTTCTGGAACAAGTTTCTGTCTGGAAATAACGATCCTTGCTTCCGTTTTCCATTGCAGCGATAGAACCCATACCACGATATACTTTGTATTTTCTTCCCTGGTATAATTCAAATTCACCCGGTGCTTCATCACATCCGGCAAAAATGCTTCCCATCATGCAGACATTTGCACCTGCTGCAATCGCTTTTGTCATATCGCCTGAGAATTTAATACCACCATCTGCGATAATCGGAATACCATATTCTTTTGCAACCGCATAGCTGTCCATAACAGCAGTAATCTGCGGTACACCGATACCTGCAACGATACGGGTCGTACAGATAGAACCAGGTCCGATACCAATCTTAACTGCATCTGCTCCAGCTTCAATTAATGCCTTTGTTGCTTCTCCGGTTGCGACATTACCTGCGATGACCTGCAAATCAGGATATGCACTCTTAATTTCCCTGATTGCATTCATGATATTCCTAGAATGACCATGTGCAGAATCAAGAACAACCACATCTACTTTTGCCTTAACAAGTGCTTCTGTTCTTTCCATGATATTCTTTGTAATACCAATCGCAGCACCACAGAGAAGTCTTCCCTGCGCATCCTTTGCTGCCAGTGGATATTTAATCTGCTTCTCAATATCTTTGATTGTGATCAGACCTTTGAGGTTAAAATTATCATCCACAATCGGAAGTTTTTCTTTTCTTGACTTCGCAAGAATTGCTTTTGCTTCTTCCAGTGTGATACCCTGTTTTGCAGTCACAAGATTTTCTGTTGTCATGGACTCTTTGATCTTCTTTGAAAAATCGGTTTCAAATTTAAGATCACGATTTGTAATAATTCCTACTAATCTTCCGTTTTCTGTAATCGGAACACCTGAAATTCTGAATTTTGCCATCAAATCATTCGCATCCGCGAGTGTGTGTTCCGGTGACAGTGAAAATGGATCTGTAATAACACCATTTTCAGAACGCTTTACTTTGTCAACTTCTTCTGCCTGTGCTTCTACGGACATGTTCTTATGAATAATACCGATACCACCCTGTCTTGCCATGGCAATGGCCATTCTGTGCTCTGTGACAGTATCCATTGCAGCACTCATCATAGGGATATTGAGCACGACCTTTTTGGTAAGGTGTGTCGTTAAATTAATCATGTTCGGAGTTACTTCTGAATACTGTGGAACCAAAAGCACATCATCAAAAGTAATTCCTTCACCGATAATTGTTCCCATTTTTATTTTCCTCGCTTTCCTTGTATAAATGTTTGTTAAAAAAGTATATTAGTTTCTCTATAATAGCAAAAAAAAATGTGTGTGTCAATGTAGTATAAGTGTCAGTTGATAAAAAAATATATTGATAAGTTAGACTAATATATAAAAATATTCACAAACGGACAGATGTGTGCTATGATGGCAGTGGGCGACGGAGCCACTGTTACAGGGGGTACGTTGCCTAAATTTATATTACGAGAGCAGTGTATAAGGAGGCAGTATGGAGTTTCGTCCCTGTATTGATATACATAACGGCAAGGTCAAGCAGATTGTCGGCAGCAGTCTTGCGGATGAGGGAGACCGGGCAGTGGAGAATTTTGTCGCCGGAGCGGATGCTGCGTATTATGCACATCTATATAAGGAAGCGGGACTTCGCGGCGGACATATCATTCTGTTGAATTCGCGAGACAGTGCGTACTATGAGGCGACAAATGCACAGGCCATGCAGGCGCTTGCGGAGTATCCGGGCGGACTTCAGATCGGAGGAGGCATTGATGCCGCGAACGCAAAGCAGTTTCTGGATGCGGGCGCAAGTCATGTGATTGTCACCTCCTATGTGTTTCGTGACGGAAAAATTGACTATGAACGGCTTGCAACATTGAGGAAAAATGTCGGAAAAGAACATCTGGTTCTGGATCTAAGCTGTGCAAAGCGGGCGGATGGTTATTATATTGTGACCGATCGCTGGCAGAAAGATACGAGGGAACGTGTGACAACAGAACTTTTGGAACGTCTCGGCAGTGAGTGTGACGAGTTTTTAGTACATGCGGTCGATGTGGAGGGCAAGGCAAACGGTATTGAGAGAGAACTTGCAAGTCTGCTTGGCTCCTGGGGCAGGATACCGGTTACCTATGCCGGCGGAGTGCGGGACTTTGATGACCTTGCACTTTTGAGAGAGCTTGGATGTGACAGGCTGAATGTGACGATCGGAAGTGCACTGGATTTGTTCGGAGGATCGATGCCTTTTGAAAAAGTTACAGAATATTGCAGATAGCAGGAGAAGAATCGCGACAGTGAGAAAAGATCACGGCAGTGAGGAAGGAACTTGACAGTGAGAAAAGATCACGACAGTGAGGAAAGACCGTGACAGTGAGAAAAGATCACGGCAGTGAGGAAAGATCATGGCAGTGGAAGATGGAGGAGAAGAAAATGAGCAAGTACACAAAGCAGGATATTATCCGAATCGTGGAGGAAGAGGATGTGGAGTTCATCAGGCTCCAGTTTACCGATATGTTCGGGACACTCAAGAATGTGGCAATCACGTCCAGCCAGCTTGAGAAAGCATTGAACAATGAATGTATGTTTGACGGGTCCTCCATTGAGGGATTTGTGAGAATTGAAGAGTCGGACATGTATCTGTATCCGGATCTGGATACGTTTGTAATCTTTCCGTGGCGGCCACAGCAGGGAAAAGTTGCCAGAATCATCTGTGATATTTATACCGCATACCGCAAACCGTTTGAGGGAGATCCGCGGTATGCTTTAAAGAAGGCGGTGGCAGATGCGGAATCTATGGGATACCGTTTTGATGTCGGTCCGGAATGTGAATTTTTCCTGTTTAATCAGGATGAGGATGGACAGCCGACAACGATGAGCACGGAGCGTGCCGGATATTTTGATCTGGGACCGGTTGATCTCGGGGAGAATGCAAGAAGAGATATGGTACTGACATTAGAGGATATGGGCTATGAAATAGAGGCGTCCCATCACGAGGTGGCACCGGCGCAGCATGAGATTGACTTTAAATATGACGAGGCGTTAAAAACAGCGGACAATATCATGACATTCAAGCTTGCGGTAAAGACCATTGCAAAGCGGCACGGCATGTTTGCAAGCTTTATGCCAAAGCCGAAGTACGGGGTGAATGGTTCTGGAATGCATGTGAATATGTCGCTTTCCAAGGATGGTCGGAACATTTTTGACGATCCGGACGGGGAGAACGGACTGAGCAGGGAAGCTTACTGGTTTATCGGCGGTATTATGAAACATATGAGAGCCATGACTGCAATTACCAATCCGCTTGTCAATTCCTATAAGCGTCTTGTCCCGGGATATGAGGCGCCGATTTATATCGCATGGTCCATGACAAACCGCAGTCCGCTGATCCGGATTCCGGTATCGCGCGGCAGCAGGACCAGAGTGGAACTGCGCTGCCCGGATTCGGCAGCAAACCCGTATCTTACGCTCGCGGTGTGTCTGGAAGCCGGACTGGATGGAATCCGCCGGCAGATCGATCCGCCGGCTGCCGTGACTGAGAATATATTCGAGATGCGGCTGTCGCAGATTAAGAAGCAGGGAATCGAATCACTTCCGGCGGATCTGGGAGAAGCGGTCGAAGCATTTAAGGCAGATCCTTACATTCGGGAAGTACTTGGCGAACACATCAGCGAGAAGTACAGCGAGGCAAAGATGGCAGAGTGGGCAGATTATCGTGCGCAGGTGACGGGCTGGGAAATTGACAATTACCTTTATAAAATATAGAGCCTGGATGCGAAGGGGATAGAATTGACAAATATTATTGTTGCATTTCCCAAACAGGACAATGCCCGCAATATCAAAAAAATACTGATGCAGAACGGTCATCATGTCGATGCAGTCTGCAGCACCGGAGCGCAGGTGTTACAGAGCGCCGGTGAACTTGGCGGCGGGATTGTCGTGTGCGGGTATCGTTTTGTGGATATGATGTACACAGAACTGCACGAATATCTGCCGGTACAATTTGAAATGCTGTTGGTTGCTTCTCCTGCAAACTGTGGAAACCGGGATGTGGAGAATCTGGTCTGCCTTGCCACGCCGCTTAAGGTAAACGAGCTGTTAGATACGGTGGAGATGATGGAATATACCATCACCAGGCGCAGAAAAAAGTTGAAGCAGATTCCGAAGGAGCGCACGAAGGAGGAACAGGAGCTGATAAATGAGGCAAAAGCACTTCTGATGGAACGTAACAATCTGTCGGAGGAGGAGGCGCATCGGTACATACAGAAACGCAGCATGGATAATGGAACCGGTCTGACAGAAACAGCCCAGATGATTTTAAGTTTGCTTGCCTGATGAGTGAGAGAGAGGATTGCCGCAGATGCGGCGGTCCTTTTTTTGTAATAGGAAATATCGTTCCTGTTATACAAAAACGCTCCGCGGGGATGCATACCCGTGCGAATAGGAAACGTCGCAGACAGGAGAATTTTGTTTACCAGGAATCAAAAAGTGCTTGCGGATTGGATTTAAGTATGAGATAATGGGTGACAGAGAGTGGCAATGCGTTGTGTCGTTGGCGACATTTTGAAAGAGAACGAATTCTGTATAGAAGGAATAAGGAGAGAGACATGTACAAGATCAATGATAATTATCAGAAACTTCCGGGAAGCTACCTTTTCAGTACGATTGCAAAGAAGGTAAATGCCTACAGCGAAGCAAATCCGGACAAAAAGATTATCCGCCTTGGCATCGGTGACGTGACACAGCCGATTGCACCGGCAATTATTGAAGCTATGCATAAAGCCGTCGATGAGATGGGGCATGCGGAGACTTTTCACGGATATGCACCGGATCTGGGATATGAATTTCTGCGCAGCGCAATCGTGAAGAACGATTATCAGGCAAGAGGATGCGATATTACGGTTGATGAAATTTTTGTATCGGACGGAGCAAAGAGCGATTCCGGTAATATTCAGGAGATTTTTGCACAGAATAACCGCATTGCAGTGTGTGATCCGGTCTACCCGGTATATGTGGATTCCAATGTTATGGCGGGACGTACCGGTACTTATGATCCGGAGACGGAGATGTGGAGCGATGTGATCTACATGCCGTGTACGATGGAGAATAAATTTGTGCCGGAGTTTCCGAAAGAGACACCGGATATCATCTATCTGTGTCTGCCGAACAATCCGACCGGTACCACCATCACAAAAGATCAGCTGCAGGGCTGGGTAGATTATGCAAATAAGAACAAAGCGGTCATTATTTACGATGCAGCGTATGAGGCTTATATTTCAGAGGAAAATGTGGCGCACTCCATCTATGAGTGTGAGGGTGCCAAGACCTGTGCGATTGAACTGAAGAGTTTCTCTAAGAATGCCGGTTTTACCGGTGTGCGTCTGGGCTATACGGTTGTTCCGAAGGAATTAAAGTGCGGTGAGGTATCGCTGAATGCCATGTGGGCAAGACGTCATGGAACCAAGTTCAACGGTGCGCCGTACATTGTGCAGCGGGCAGGAGAGGCTGTTTATTCCGAGGCAGGAAAGGCACAGTTAAAAGAGCAGGTTGCTTACTATATGAAGAATGCGAAAGCGATCAAGCAGGGATTAAAGGATGCCGGTTACACGGTGTTTGGTGGTGTGAATGCGCCGTATATCTGGCTGAAGACACCGGGAGAGATGACTTCCTGGGAATTCTTTGACGATCTGCTCGCACGTGCCAACGTAGTTGGAACACCTGGTTCCGGATTCGGACCAAGCGGTGAGGGATATTTCCGGTTGACGGCATTCGGAAGCTATGAGAATACACTGGCAGCGTTAGAGCGCATTAAGATGCTGTAGGAACATTACAACAAAAAGCATTAGACAGAGGAGACATGGCGAGTGGAGTCCGTGTCTCCTTTTTGCAAATACAAAGAACGCCGGATTGAGAAAATTTGCTGACGGGTATTGCGTCAAAGGATTTTAGGAAAGGTGTCTGTTGATTTCATGAGAGGAGAATTAAGTGCTGTTTCATTCGTTTTCATTCCTTTTGTTTTTCCCTCTGGTGACGGGAATGTATTTTCTGATACCAAAGAGGGCAAAACAGTTATGGCTGCTTGTGACGAGCTATTATTTTTATATGAGCTGGAATGTGCAGTATGGCTGTCTGATTCTGCTTGTGACCGCAATCGGTTATGGGGGCGGACTTTTGCTGGCACAAAATAAAGTACGACAAGGGAAGAGACGTCTGGCGGTGCTGACCGGCAGTGTTCTTCTGTGTGTCGGAATCCTCTTTTTTTTCAAATATTCTGCTTTTGCAGTGCAGAATATCAACGAATTGCTCCGTGCGGTGGGAAGCGTGCGAGCGTTAAGGGTGCCGGATCTCATTCTTCCGGTCGGAATATCTTTTTACACGTTCCAGACCATCGGGTACCTGATCGATGTCTGGAAAGGGAAGACAGAAGCGGAAAAAAGTTTCCTGCGTTTTGCGCTGTTTGTGTCATTTTTCCCGCAGCTTGTTGCGGGGCCGATCGAGCGGAGCAGCAGTCTGCTTGCACAGCTGCGGGAGCCAGCTGAGTTCGACTATGACAGGGTAAAGGACGGACTGCTTCTGATGCTGTGGGGGTATTTTGAAAAAATGTGGATTGCGGACCGTGCTGCGATTCTGGTCGATCAGGTCTATCAGGATTACCGGAATTATTCCTCCGGCATGCTTGTGTTTGCCACGGTGCTGTTTGCGGTACAGATCTACTGTGATTTCGGCGGTTACAGCCATATTGCCATCGGGGCGGCGCAGGTGCTTGGCATCCGCCTGATGGATAATTTCCGACAGCCCTATTTTGCAGTGAATTGCCGGGAATTCTGGAGACGATGGCATATCAGTCTCTCGAGCTGGTTCCGCGACTATCTGTATTTCCCGCTGGGAGGAAGCCGCGGCAGCAGTGGGAGAACCGCTATAAACCTGATGATAACATTTCTTGTCAGCGGGCTCTGGCATGGCGCAGGCTGGCACTATGTGGTGTGGGGAGCAATCCATGGAAGCTATCAGGTGGCGGGCAGAGGCATCAGATATGTAAGTGAGACCGCGCAAAAGAGGCTGCCGGAGAAAAAGATACGTTTTTTTTCGGAAAAAACGCAGGGACTGACGCGCGCTGCCCGGATTTGTGTGACATTTATCCTCACGGATTTTGCGTGGCTTTTTTTCAGGGCAGATCATCTGGGACGAGCTGTGGCGATGCTTCGGCGGATTGTGCAAAACGGTAACTGGCTGGGACAGTTTACCGATGGCACATTATTTGGCATGGGGCTTCGCAGACTGGAGGTGTATCAGCTGGCATTTGCCATCGGAGTTCTGCTTGTAGTGGATATCCTGCATGAATCCGGGATTTCCATACGTGCTTGGCTTGCAAAGCAGGTGCTTGTGATTCGCTGGAGTATTTACATGCTGGTTCTTCTGGGATTTGTCGTGCTGTTGCTGCAGAATTACGGAAGAGCGGCGGCGGAGTTTCTTTATTTTCAATTTTAGGAGGAAGGCATGAAGCGTTTTACAAAAAAGTTGATCGCCTTTTTAGGAATATTTGCGGTACTGCTTCTGACCTTTGATCTGTTGTCGGCGACGGAGAGATTTCGCGGTGTGTTTGCCGCGTTGACGGACAGCAGTGATTACGAGGAGGGAGCTGAGCGGGAAGTGGCTGCGTATCTTGCAAAGAGCAGAACGCCGGGCAGTTACACGAAGCTGTTGGTCGGTGACAGTGTCTGCGCACAGATGACGGAAGCGTTTTATGATTGTAATCAACAATACTGTCTGGTCGGAAATAATCGCGCGCTGACCATGGCGGGGGAATATCTTCTAGTAAAAGAATTTCTGGAGACGCATGAGAATGTCTCGGAAGTCTGGCTGATGGCGGGACCGGATCTGCTTCAGACGTCGATCGATGCCACATACAGCTATTCTTATGTGGTTCTTCCGTTTTTGCAGGCGGATCTGCTGGGCGAACTTGACGAGGAGACCGCAGAGGAAATGGAGGAGACGTTCGGAAGCTTTTTCCTGAAAAAGCCGGTGGCAGAACTGATCGCCGGTTCGGCGGTAAACCGCAAGCTGTATTTGAATTATGTGAAGGAGCGGGAGGAAGCGGCGAAGAAGGGGAAAAGCGGAGATGACCGGACAGACGGCATGTCTGATCTGGCAGAGCGCTATCTGCGGAAAATTTACGAATTGTGCGACACGCAGGGGGTGGCATGCTATCTGATCCCCGATCCGCTGGCAGATACACCGGCGCGCCGCAAGCAGGTGGAGCAGATCCGGCAGGATTTTGAAACACGGGGATTGGATCGGCTTTTCCCGGATTATTTTTCTGAAATTACCTATTATCCGGCGGACCAGTTTTCGGATGGAATTCATTTTGGCAGACCGTACAATACAAAGGAAGTGTACTGCGAAAAATTAAGAGAACTGTATCTGGACAGAGGGTATCTGGATGGATTTCAAATATGAGCCTGGACGGAGTCTGCTTCCTGTTTTGTGTAGAATGCAGCACAAAGAATGGATGGAATTATAGCCGGGCAGCAGTGTGGCACCAAATGTGGCACTCGAAAGAAATACGATAAAAAGCTTGACAAAACACGATATCAATGTATAATACAAAATGCAAATGAGTTGCAAATGCATGTAAATTGCAAAAACGAATGAGTTGCAAATGTGTGCGGCATGCAGGTGGGATGACGCGTTGGGAAGCGCTATGACAGCGCCCGGGAGGAATGATTTTATGCTGGATGTATTATTGGATACAGTGCTTGACAGTGTCAGGCTTTTGCCGTTTTTATTTTTGACTTATCTTTTTATGGAGGCATTGGAACATCATACGGGAAGCAAGCTGAGCCGGAAGATACAGTCCGCCGGAAAATGGGGACCTGTGTGGGGCGGTCTGCTCGGTGTGATTCCGCAGTGCGGGTTTTCGGCAGCGGCATCGAGCCTTTTTGCCGGAAGAGTCATTACGGTCGGAACTCTGGTCGCTATCTATTTGTCCACTTCGGATGAGATGCTTCCGATTCTGATTTCGGAGTCGGTGCCGGTAGTGACGATTGCGAAAATTCTTGGCAGTAAGGTGATCATTGCTGTGCTGTCCGGTCTGATTGTGGAACTGGTATATGTGAGACTCTTGAAGAAACAGGAGAAGGAGATGGATATTCATGTCGTGTGTGAGGAGGAGCACTGCCATTGCGAGGATGGGATTGTGGTTTCCGCGCTTAAGCATACGGTAAAGATCTTCTGTTTTATTTTCCTGATTTCACTGGTATTAAACGGTGTGATCGGGTTGATCGGAGAGGAAGCGCTGGCGGGACTGTTTTCCGGACTTCCGGTTGTGGGAGAGCTGATTGCTGCCCTCGTGGGGCTGATCCCGAACTGTGCGTCGTCCGTTGTAATCACACAGTTGTACCTGGATGGAATTATCCGGCCGGGCGCTATGATGGCAGGACTTTTGGTGAATGCCGGTGTGGGATTTCTGGTGCTGTTCCGGCTGAACCGCGACTATAAGCAGAATGCGGCCATCATCGCCACCATGTATGCGCTCGGTGTGTTCTGGGGTGTTGTGGTTGAAGCATGTGGAATTGTATTTTAGGAGACGGGGATATGGTTTCACAGACTTTTGCCTGAGCGCAAAAATGTGATATAATGTTCGCGAAGGCAAAAGTGAGCATGGAGCAAAGACGGACGCGCATGCTTGCATGAGTCGGGCGGATATGTTCCATGTGAACGCGCCCGCGAATCCGGGAAAACGGAGTTTTTCCGGACTTTTGCCGAAGCGTAGCTGATATAATGAACTCTGACGATTTCATATTAGAAGTTCCTGCGGAACTTCGGATGCGCAGAAGTCGGCGCAGAAAAGATGATATAATGGAAATAGATGCAGTTGCGGAGGGATGAGATGGCAGGGAGTGGATATGCGACAAACAGCCGCAGAAAGATTCTTGATTTTTTAAAAAGCAACAGTGACCGGACCGTGACGGCGGCGGATATCGATCAATATCTGAAGCGAAACGGCGATGCCGTCAATATCACGACGATTTACCGTTATCTGGATAAGCTTGCCACAGACGGCACCGTCATGAAATATGTGGCGGAGGCGGGAGGAAAGGCAGTGTATCAGTACGTGGAGCTGGGACAGCACTGCGAGGAGCATCTTCATCTGAAATGTGTCAAATGTGGATGCATCATTCATCTCGACTGCGGATTTATGGATGAGATTGCAGAGCACATCCAAAAGGACCACGGATTTCAGCTACAGTGCAAAAATTCTATATTATACGGTATCTGTAAAGATTGCAGACGGGAATAGTCTGCAGTCTTTTTTTATATAATGAACAAAACGACCATGACAGTGAGGAATGGAAAACGGAACAGAAAGGAATGGAGAGAAGCAGGCGGATCCGCTCGGCCGTGATCCTTGAGGCGGCATTGCTTTTTTTGATGGGAGCAATCCTCTGGGAGAATGGAAAGCTGCCGCAAAAATCAGCCGTGGAAACAACGGCGGACGGCTATATCAAATGGGTAGATTTTAATGTGTCGTATGAGGCATTGTCCAGGGCATACGAGTATGACATAAGCAGTTACGGAGAAAAGCAGCATCTTGACTGGATTGATCTTCTGGCGTACGTCGGGGCAAAGAACGGCGGAGATTTTGGAGCCGGAGCAACGGAGGACATGCGTACCGCTGCTGAAAAAATTCTCTGCGGGGAGGATACGATGGAGCATATGACCGCAGATATGAAGATGTTTTCCTATTACAGGGAGGCATACGGAGCGGTTCTTGGCGGTATGGTCGGTGAATATGAGATCCAGGAAAAGGAGGAGGGGTCATATGTAA
>ERZ840517.3257-NODE-3257-length-12775-cov-2.742925_pt1 | contig 12775 bp, 9 predicted proteins | sample MGYA00519876_ERZ840517 | MGnify/ENA primary metagenome ERZ840517 (study PRJEB31850, sample SAMEA3708882) | human gut metagenome | biome: human gut; feature: human-associated habitat; material: faeces | place: China | collected 2014 ... | reverse complement strand
AGATGCAAAAAGTGTATTACATGATTGGGTAATAAATGTTCCATTAGATAAAGGGGCATTAACAAGCAAAATATTCCAAGTAGAAGATACAATAGATGAAAGATTAACATATGAAGGTGTTGCATCTGTTAAAATAAAAGACAAACTTGATTTAGTAGAAAATACAGATTATAAAGTAGATTACAATGAAGAAAAAAGATTACTAACAATAATATTTAAAAATGAAAGTATGGAAAAGATCAGTTACAACCTTGTGTTTAACAGAAAGAAGAGATTGAATAAAAAAGGAATGGCGTTAGTACAGGTAGAGGCCTATCTGAACAGAAAAAAAATGTATTTCTCCACCAAAATATATCTCAAACCCGATCAGTGGGATGCTAAACGAAAGATGGTGAAGAATCATCCTAACGCCAATGTTTTGAATCGTATGTTGTATGAGAATATAGCAGCTATTGAGCATACTGAACTTGGATTATGGCAACAAGGAAAGCCAATATCGCTAGATTTATTAAAGAATTCGATTGATAAGCCTCTAAGTAACGGGAGCTCATTCTTAACTTTCTTCAAAGAAGAAGTAGCTAATTCTCTTTTGAAAGAGAGCACCAGACAAAATCATCTTTCCACCCTTGAATTACTTCAGGAATTTAAGAAAGAGATATTATTCACCGATTTGACATTTGAATTTGTGTCCTCATTTGATAATCACTTGCAGTCTAAAGGCTATCACCTTAATACCATTGCCAAGCACATGAAGCATCTAAAACGATATATTAACGTTGCTATAAATAAGGAATATATGGATATACAAAAATATGCTTTTAGAAAGTATAAAATTAAAAGTATAGAGGGAAGTCATACGCACCTGGCTCCGGAAGAGTTATATCGCTTTGAAAATTTACAGCTAACAGGAAGATATACGAGGCTACAAAAAACAAAAGATGCTTTTTTATTTTGTTGCTACGCAGGGTTACGATATTCTGATTTCACCAGTCTGACCTCCGCAAATATTGTTGAATTCCATCAGGAAACCTGGATTATATACAAGTCTGTTAAAACTGGTATTGAGGTACGTCTTCCTTTATATTTATTATTTGAAGGCAAAGGAATCGAGATATTGCAACGCTATAAAGATGATCTTGACAGCTTCTTTAAGTTAAAAGACAATTCTAATATCAACAAAGAATTGAATTTATTAGCAGGCTTGGCGAAAATAGATAAACGTGTGTCATTCCACACCGCCCGGCATACAAATGCCACCTTATTAATATATAGTGGTGCCAATATTACTACGGTACAAAAGCTATTAGGACACAAAAGTGTGAAGACTACACAGGTATATGCAAATATAATGGATATAACAGTGGTACGTGATCTTGAGAAAACGGCCTCATCAAAAAATAATAATAGGTACAAAAGCTAGATGAAAGTGTTCTGTTTTTAAGATTTAGTTTTAGAAATGGAGGGTCTAATTTTCTCTAATAGAAAGAAAAGTGTATAATTAAATGAAAGAATATGCAATATCAGTTTCAAAAACGCATATACATAACCTAAATACACATCGTTATTACGAATATTATCACTCGTCCCATTTAAAGGAATAAAGTGTTCCTTTAAAAGGAACGGGTCATTGGTCGTAGAGAAGCCCTTGCTTTCTTTAAAAGGAAAGGATTAAAAGTTAATTTATAACCCTGATAGCCTCTAATAGCTATTAGAATCCGGCATTTGGGGTTCTTTCATTTTGGCGTCAGATAAATGATAAATACTTCTTTTTACATAATTAGATGTAATTACACAATCTCTTTGATACAGAAAAAGCATATAACCATCCAATATGAATATTCATCAATCATATTCTCTGCGATTTTGGAGAATATTTAAATCCACCCCTGCATATTTTAAAATATACAGTAATAAAATATGCATTTTTTCATCTGGAGTTTTTCTTTTTCTTAGATTATCGTTTGCTAATGAATATATTATTATAGTCAATAATTATTGGATATAATTTAGAACAAGAAAACCATCTTCAACAGTTAAGATGGAAATAAGTTTTAGCTTATATCATATAAGATAAGAACTTAAATAATTAATAAATAGATGGTTATGCCCTATTTTTGATAGAAATCTGGTATCATAAATCAGCAAATTAATATGTTTGGTAGGTATTTAACATATTGATAATCTGCATAATAACGGCAACGAAAGATTTATTGCCGAAGGAAAGTAAACATCGTGTATATTATTAGTAATCAAGATATTATAGTTGTATTTAGTTCTGCAAAGACTTTGCAGATTTCGTACATTGGTATGCAGACGCAGGAAGTGGCGATAAAGCCCAATTTGCGAGTGGTTCTCAAATCTGATGCACAGCTAATAGATGAGGTTGTGGTAACCGGATATGGGGTAACTAAAAAAGCGGCATTTACGGGATCTGCCCAAACGGTGGATAACAAGGACTTGATGAAAAAAACAGATGCAAACTTTATGAAGTCTTTGGAAGGATCAGTAGCTGGTTTACAAGTAAATAGCTTGACTGGACAACCTGGTGCATACGCTTCTACTACTATTCGTGGAGTTGGTTCAATGAACTCTGGAACCGAACCTTTATACGTAATTGATGGTATTGCCATTTACACAGACAAAATGGGGGCTTATAACAAAGCCGGGACAGGGGATATGGCGGCAAGTCCGATGGCTAATATCAATCCTAACGACATTGAGTCCATCACAGTTTTGAAAGATGCTACAGCTACAGCTATTTATGGAGCTCGTGCAGCGAATGGAGTAATTGTAGTTACTACTAAAAAAGGTAGTCTGGGAAAAGCGCGTTTTAATGTGAATGCAAAAGTCGGAACTAGTTTTGTAGGTAAGATAGATCATAATTATCGTACGACAAATCTGGATAAATACAAAGAGATCTGGACCGAAGGACTAACAAATGCAGGATATGACGGTGAGGATGGCATGACTTCTGCTGAATGGCTGAATGCCTATGTTATGGATTGGTATAATGTGGACTTGACGCAAAATATCAAGAGTGTGGATTGGCTGAAGGAGATTCTGCAAAATGGTTTTTCACAAGAATATGATATCAGTGCTCAAGGTGGGAATGAAAATTTGCGCTATTATATTAGTGGAGGATATTTTCAGAATACAGGTATCGTCATCGGAACTGGAATGAAACGCTATAGCGGACGTATTAGTTTAGATGGAAAAAGCGGGCGGATAGGATATGGACTTTCTGTGAATGGAGCACTCTCCGATATAAACAATACTATGACTGAAAGCCAATATACTAATCCTATTGTAGCAGTATATGACATCCGTCCGTTTGAACAGGTGCGCAATGAAGATGGAACATATAATACAAATGTTAATTATAATCCTGTAGCCATTAACGATAAAGAAAAAGGTGATAAACGCAATCAAAAGCAGATTACATTGGTTGTGAATCCATATTTTACTTATAATATTATTGATGGCTTAACATGGAAGACAAATGCAGGATTGAGCTTAATTGACTTGGACGAGTTCTTTTACAGTTCAATTTATAATCCTCAATATTCCGGTAGCGGTATGCTTGGTCAAAGAAATCAGGAAAGGGCAACAACCTTGACCATTACCAATACCGTAAACTTCAACCGCACTTTCAAAGACATGCATCATTTGAATGTATTGTTGGGACAAGAAGCACAGAAAATATCTTATAGAACAATTTATGCAGCTGCCAGTGGATATCCTAGTGATGCTGTTTTTGAATTGGACAATGCTTCCAAGCCAACAGGGGCGGGATCTTCAACCAAAGCAAGCACTCTTTCTTCGTTCTTTATGAATGCAGAATATAACTTGAATGATAAATATTATCTGTCAGGCAGTTTCCGTTATGACGGCTCGTCAAGATTTGGTGTAAACAACAAATGGGCTCCTTTCTGGTCTATAGGAGCAAAATACCGCATCTCTAACGAAAGCTTTATGGAAAATACCAAAAGTTGGTTGACAGATTTGACTATCAGAGGTAGTTATGGAACTGTAGGTAATCAGGATATTGGTTATTATGCAGCAATGGGATTATATAATTATGGATATTCTTATAATGGTAAACCAGGAGCTATTCCTTACCAAATAGCCAATCCGGATCTAAAATGGGAGACTGTTGCAAAAGCCGATATCGGTATCCATGCTGTTTTCTTCGAAAGACTGACACTCGAAGTAGACTATTATAACCAACGGACAAAAGATATGATATTTGATGTACCACTTTCTTATACAACTGGATTCGGGTCTATCCTAAAAAATGTAGGTGAGATGGAAAACAAAGGTATAGAATTCTTGATTAACGCTAACGTACTTAGAAATAAGGATTTCAGTTGGGATGTTCGTTTCACTGGTACGGCAAATAAAAATAAAATCATAAAACTTGCCACAGAAAAACCAATTGAGAATACTCTAACTATCAGAAAAGTTGGCGAGGCGTATAATACATTCTATATGCCGGAATATGCAGGAGTGGATCCTGAAACAGGAGAAGCAATGTGGTATAAAGGACAAGAAGGGGATGAGAAAACAAAAAATGTAAATGAGGCCGGTCAGCGAATTGTAGGTTCTGCCGATCCTAAATTTTATGGTGGCTTTGGAATGAATTTCAAATACAAAGGTTTTGACTTCTCTTTTGATACCAGTTTCACCTTGGGAAATAAAGTATATAACTCCGGATTTGCATTTGATATGCAGGTTGGACATTATTTCTTAGGTCCGGTATCTAACTATGTTTATGACAACCGCTGGCAAAAGCCGGGAGATATAACCGACGTACCCAAATTTGTAGCTGGAGACAACTCGGGAGCAGAAACTAATTCCAGCCGTTTCTTAATGAACGGTTCTTATTTGAGAATGAAATCCATGGTTTTAGGATATACTCTTCCGAAGAACCTTATGAATAAAGTGGCTATTGACAATTTAAGAGTTTATATCTCTGCTGACAATTTGTTCACTATCACTGCTAAAGATTTTATAGGATTTGATCCACAAACTAGATCTACCGGTATGCAGTCTTGGGCATATCCTGTACCTAGAAATATCATGTTCGGTCTTAATCTTAGCTTCTAAAAAATAACTTTAGAAATTTATGACAATGAAGAAAATATTATTTGCTTTATTAACCGGTTGGATGGCAATTTCATTCACCGCATGCGATGACTTCTTGACAGAAACGCCATCAACTTCTGTTCCGACAGAAGAAGCCTTGGTTACTACCCAAGATTTTCAGAATGCTTTAAATGGTGTATATTACACATTAGGTTCATATCGTTTTCTGGGACGTGATGTATTAGCAATTGGAGATGCGCCAACGGATATCACTTCACATTCCGTTGCAACGTCTCATTTCTATGACATCTTCCGCTATCAGATACTGGATACTAATTCATACATAGAAGAAATATGGGCATACGGATATTGGGCTATCGACCGTTGTGCACGTATCATTAAAGAAGGTGCTTCATTTAAAGAAGTAACAAAGGGGGATCTGACAGAAGTGGAAGGATGCATCGCTCAAGCCTATGCAATTAAAGCCCTCTGTTCTTTCTATTTGACTAACATGTTTGGTTTGCCATATTCGGAAGCCAACAAAACGACATTAGGTATCGTAAACGTTACTGAGCCCGTCCCTGCCTATTCACAGGTGTCAAGAGTTAGTGTAGAACAAAATTATAGCCTGATTCTTGATGATATAACGAAGGCTAAAGAATATTATGCTAAAGAAGGTGTTGAAAATGTAGGTAAACAGTATATGAATACGGCTGCAGTTGCTGCACTTGAAGCTCGCGTAAAACTCTATATGAAAAATTACGAAGGGGCTATTACGGCGGCTCAAGAGGCAATAACCCTAAGTGGTGGTACAATTGTATCAACCAAAGAAGACTATAAGAATATGTACACGACATTGGCTGTTTCGACAGAAGACATTTTCTTTATAGCAAAAGCCGAAGATGATTATTTATCTGCTAATGCTCTGAATACTTTATGGAATAAATACGGTTTGTCTATTAACAGCGCAACAATAGCAGAATATTCATCTAATGATATTCGTCTGGCACTTCTTGGCGGTACGTGGACTGGTGGAAAAATGCGTGGTATCACAACCAATAATCAGATTTCTAACTTGCCGGTTTTCAGACTGCCTGAAATGTATTTAATACAGGCAGAAGCATATGCAAAACAATCAACTCCTGATTATGGTAAAGCTAAAGAAAAACTGTTGGAAGTAGCGGCAAAAAGAAACCCGGATTTGGATGATAGTGAAATTGCAGAGGATCAGACGATTATTGATGTGATTGACAAAGAAAGAAAATTAGAACTGGTTCAAGAAGGACATCGCTTCTTTGATGCAAGAAGATTAGGCAAAATTATTAGTGTGGCAGATGGAGCGTATACTAATTTCAACATTGCCAAATTTGTGTACCCAATACCTTCTTTTGAAGTTAATTCAGGTTTTGGAGTTATACAAACAGAGGGATGGAGTGATAATCTACCTCGATAAAACATTTTTTAATATTGCCTCCATATAAGGATAAGTTTTAAATAAGTAGATGAGACCTGCAATTTTAGAATTAATCGAAATTGCAGGTCTTATTATTTATAAATATATACATAAATAGTTTTACGTAAGAAACATTTACTTCAACATCGTATCGAATAATGGGGAGAAGGAGCACGTCTATTAGACTACAGACGTTATATTGATCCGGAAGACTGGGAAATGACGATGATGATTCCAATGACAGAGTTCGACGGTAATGAAAGCTTAAATATTGCCACTGATCAGAATCCATAAACAATTCACTTCTTTTTAATGAAATAAAAAAGAGTAGATACAATATATCCAATTCCAAGATATAAAAAAGATACTGATTTATAAAGGTAAAAATGAGACTAAACTCTTTGGCAAGCCTTGGAGTTTTAGTCTCATTTCTATTAAGGGGGTTATAAAAAAACTCGGGAATCTATTTTTTACAAAAGTAATTTAAAATAAAATATTCCTGATAGTTGTCATCCATTTACGGCTTTATTTATATATATCCTATTAACTTCTATAAGGGTAGTTCATTTTTTACAGCAAAGATAAATTTCATTTTAAGGACTCTTCAACCCTTCTATCTTTTATCATCAAGGAAGCATCCCCTCTCTCACAATATCCACCAAAATCGGTTTCAATCCGCTGACGAAACATTCCACCGCAATCACCATCAGAATCAATCCCATGAGGCGCATCATTACATTGTTTCCCGTCTCGCCCAATACGTTTACCAATTTCGTAGAAGCACGAAGAATAAAGAAAGTCAGCAGATAAATCAGGGCAATAGTGCCGATCAAAATTCCCTTCATTTCATAAGAATGTGCATCCTGCATCAAGACAATAGCATTGGCAATCGCTCCGGGACCGCATAACATAGGAATGCCGAGAGGAGTAATGGAGATATCATCCGCATACGTTTTGATTTCTTCATCTTTCAGTTTCATCGGTGTATAACGGGCTTGAAGCATATCAAAGCCGATCTTGAAGATAATCACCCCACCGGCAATACGGAAGCCATTGGTAGAAATACCGAAAAACTTAAAAAGAAACTGCCCGGCAAAGACAAATACCATTATTGTAATAAACGACACAATGGTGGCGCGACGTACGATAGACTGACGTTCCTTATCCGTCATACCATGGGTCATGGTAAGGAAGACAGGCATCGTTCCCAATGGGTTGGTCAATGTAAAAAATGAAGTGAAACAAAGTAAGGCAAAAGGCAGAAGTGTACTATCCATGATTATATCGTATTTTATGCAAAATTAAAACGCAACAAAAATACGACTTAATCCAGAAAACCTATAATAAATCCATTAATTCTTTCAAGGAATAGATGTGATAAGTAGGGAGGAAAGGGAAAGCTGTCCGTTCTGTCACATTGTAGAAAGCCTGATGCATCCCTACTCCGTGCGCTCCGGTTATATCCGCTTCCCAACTATCACCAATCATTAAGGATTCGCGCAACTCGGATTGAGTAGCAGACAAAGCAAAATTGAATATCTCCGGCCAAGGCTTCAGCACTCCGAGATCTTCCGAGAGAATCACCTTTCTGAAATACCCGTCCACTCCTGCCGAACGCATCTTGCGTGATTGCAATTCACGGAATCCATTGGAAAGGATATAGAGGTTATATTTAGGAGCAAGATATTCCAATACCTCCTTTGCATGAGGCATTAAAGTACTTTTAGTGGGAATAATCGCGAAAAAATCTTTCGAGAACTGTTCGGCAAGCGCTTCATCTTCCATTCCCACAGCCTGCAAAGGATAAAAGAAACGTTGACGGTTCAATTCATCTTTCGTTATTTTTCCTTCGCCGTACTCAATCCAAAGTTCGGTATTTCTTTGCTGATAAAGGGTATAATAATGATTGAACGAATCAAAATAACGGTCGAACGAATATTTCTGATATACTTCTTCAAAAGTATCACGGGCATTTTGAGAGAAAGCCCAAATGGTATCATCAAGATCAAAAAAGAGATTTTTATATTTCATCAGTAGTTATGCGTATATAGGAAATAAAAAAGCCAATGTGCTAATTTCTTGAATCCAGGAATCAGCACATTGGCAATTCAAAAAGGGATGCCTACCTTATTTTACCTGGATAACCAAGTATCTGGATACACTCCAGAATTCAGTAGGATTAGTAATCTTCAATGTCAACTGGCCTTTATCATCTTTTACCAATTCATAAGAACCGGACGGATGAGTAGTCAGTAACTCAGCACGTTTAGAGTACAACTTGATTTCTTTGGTTGTACGGATATCGATTTGAGTGAAATAATCCTTATTGAAATCAGCGCTCTTCAATACGTCTCCGCTCTGAAGAATCTTTTGAGCTTTCAATTCAGATTTAGTACCAAATACGAACCAGGCAGCATTCAGGCTCTTTTCCTGTTCAGCAACGGTTTTAGCTTTCGCTTCGTTTTCTGCAGCCAACGTTTCTTTAGCAGCAGACAAGTCGCTGACAGCAGCATCCAATTCCTGGATACGGATATTCTTGGAAGCCAGTTCAGTTTGAAGTTCTTCGATACGTTGTTGTTTAGCGTTCAATTCAGCAGTCAAAGCGGCAACAGCTTTTTTCATCTGTGCAGAATTGTAATTGCTATTCTTCAACTGTGCCTGTAACTTTGCAATCTGCGCTTTGTTTTCTTCCATTTGTTTGGAGATGAATTCGATGTCAGAAGCAATCTGTTGCTTGGCGCTGGCAGAGTTTTCAGTGATGGTTCCACGTTGCAAGTCAACACGGCTTTCGGCAGCATTGATCTTACGGAAACCTTCCTGAACTTCATTGAAAGTACCCATCATATCATCCAGTTCAGCATTGCGCTGGTTCAGTTCCATCAAAAGAGAATCATTTTCAGCTTTCAGGTCTTTACTTCCACCTTTAAAGCTATCACACGAAGCTAACATGGCTACGCATACAAATAAAACAGCTAACTTTTTCATACGTTTACGTTTTACGTTTTTTAATGAAGTTATTTAATCATCTATTCCTGCTAATACTATCACAATCTCGCCCCGGGGTTCGGTAGCGGTAAAGTGTTCTATCAATTCAGCCAAACTGCCCCGAACTGTTTCTTCGTGGAGTTTGGATATTTCACGCGACACGGTTGCCTGACGTTCAGCACCGAAATATTCGGCAAACTGTGTTAACGTCTTCAACAGACGGTGGGGTGATTCATAAAACACCATCGTGCGGTGTTCTTCCGCCAATGTCTTCAGTCGTGTCTGCCGTCCTTTCTTCTGGGGGAGAAACCCCTCGAAGCAGAACTTCTCGTTCGGCAATCCCGATGCAACGAGTGCCGGAACAAAAGCGGTTGCTCCCGGCAAACACTGCACTTCAATGCCGTTGCGCACACATTCACGAACAACCAGAAATCCGGGATCGGAAATTCCAGGCGTTCCGGCATCCGAAATTAGTGCCACCGTTTCACCTGCCTTTATTCTATTAACAACACTTTCCACCGTTTTATGTTCATTAAATTTGTGGTGGGATTGCATTGCATTCTTTATTTCAAAGTGTTTCAGCAAAATACCGGAAGTACGTGTATCCTCCGCCAAAATCAGATCGACCTCTTTCAGGACTTTGATAGCCCGAAAAGTCATGTCCTCCAGATTCCCTACCGGCGTAGGCACTACATATAGCTTTCCCATCTTGTTTTTGATTTATGCTGATTGATTAAAAAATTTCTTTAGTAGTTCCAAAAAGTCGTTCACCGCCTCTTTTTCTTCATTCAATTCGACTTTCGAGGACAGAAATGCGACCGCAGTCTTGTAGGAACCCATTACTGATATCTGTTCAATAACACGATTCATCAATTCTGTGTCGCCTCCAAATAGTTCACGAGAAAAACGGAAAGAATCATTCAAGCTGATAGCATGTCGCAAGCCAGCAGATAGTTTGAGACTTTCTCCCAACACTACCGATTTAGGTTCTTCCTCTTTCACAACAGTTTCAACAACAGGCTCCTCAACAATTGCTGGTTCCTCTTTTTTCCCTTCTTCTGTTACCACTACGACTGGTTTCTCTTCCGCAACAATAATCTCTTCTTCCTCATCTTCTTTCACAACAGCAGATTCAAGAGATTGTATAATACTAGGTGAATCTACTTCAGACCCGGCAACTTCATCCTCCTCTCCTGCTGTCTCTTCCACAGCTGACGGAGAAATTACCTGAACAGCATCCACCTCCTGTTGCAGTTCATCCAAACGTCCCTGCATCCGTGTAATGCTCCGCTTCAACAGTTCAGACAAAGTCGGAGTCGGCTCCTTGGTAAATGAATCCATGAGATACTTCAACTCATGAACATCCAACTCAATATCTGTTAATAGCTTCTGTTTCATGTCAGTCCATTGTTTATACGGTGCGAATGTAGGAATAATTTATGCAATAACTTAAAATAATGGATAATTTAACAGTTCTTGCACATTGAATTGCTTACCTTTGTCCACATATTTATTTAATCAAGAAAACACAAAATCTCATGGTATTATTTTCAGAAGACCACATACAGGAGACTAGAAGAAGAGGCCGGATCGAAGTAATCTGCGGTTCTATGTTCTCCGGAAAAACAGAGGAATTGATTCGCAGAATGAAGAGAGCGAAATTCGCGAAACAACGTGTCGAGATATTCAAACCTGCTATCGACACCCGTTATTCAGAAGAAGACGTAGTCTCTCACGACAGCCATTCTATCGCCTCCACTCCCATCGATTCGTCAGCCAGCATTTTACTGTTTACTTCTGAGATAGATGTAGTAGGTATTGATGAAGCACAATTCTTCGACAGTGGTTTGATTGATGTATGCAACCAGCTTGCCAACAATGGAATCCGTGTTATCATTGCAGGATTGGATATGGACTTCAAAGGAAATCCGTTCGGACCTATGCCACAATTGTGCGCCATTGCCGATGAAGTCTCCAAAGTTCATGCGATCTGTGTGAAATGTGGTCAGCTGGCTTCTTTCTCACATCGTACAGTCAAGAATGAGAAACAGGTTCTTTTAGGCGAAACAGCCGAATATGAGCCTCTGTGCAGGGAATGTTATCTCCGTGCACGAGGGGAAGATGAGCAGAAAGTATAAACTCTATAAAAGAAACAGATTATGGAAAGGAAAAAGATAACATTCGACAGTTTTATACGCGGTTCCATCGGATGTGTGTTAGTTGTAGGAATATTAATGCTCGTGAAACGTCTTAGCGGAGTGTTATTACCTTTCTTTATTGCGTGGCTGATAGCTTATATGGTCTATCCGTTAGTCAAATTCTTCCAGTATAAGCTACGATTAAAAAGCCGCATTATTTCCATCTTCTGTTCCTTATTCCTCATTACGGTTATCGGAGTCACTTTATTCTATCTGTTAGTGCCGCCGATGATTTCGGAAATAGGCAGAATGAACGACTTGCTAGTGACTTACCTCACCAATGGAGCCGGTAACAATGTACCTAAGAATCTTTCTGAATTTATCCACGAGAACATCGATCTTCAGGCACTGAACCGTGTATTAAGTGAAGAGAATATCCTGGCGGCAATCAAGGATACCGTCCCCAGAGTGTGGACTTTGCTTGCAGAATCTCTCAACATTCTATTCAGCATCCTTGCCTCCTTCATTATATTATTATATGTAATCTTTATATTATTGGATTACGAAGCGATAGCTGAAGGATGGTTGCATCTGCTACCCAATAAATACCGTACGTTTGCCTCCAACCTGGTTCACGACGTACAGGATGGTATGAACAGATATTTCCGTGGACAGGCTTTGGTTGCTTTCTGCGTAGGTATTCTTTTCAGTATCGGTTTCCTGATTATCGATTTTCCCATGGCTATTGCTTTGGGACTTTTCATCGGAGCATTGAATATGGTTCCCTACTTGCAAATCATCGGTTTCCTTCCCACCATTTTATTGGCAATCCTCAAAGCTGCCGACACCGGACAGAACTTCTGGATTATCATTGCATGTGCATTAGCCGTCTTTGCAATCGTACAAATCATACAGGATACCTTCCTTGTCCCCAAAATCATGGGAAAGATTACCGGACTGAATCCTGCCATCATCCTTTTATCTCTTTCTATCTGGGGTTCATTAATGGGAATGCTCGGCATGATTATCGCCTTGCCACTAACAACTTTGATGCTCTCCTACTACCAACGCTTTATTATCAACAAAGAAAAGATAAAATATGATGAAGTAGAAA
>ERZ840517.3252-NODE-3252-length-12788-cov-5.529962_pt1 | contig 12788 bp, 16 predicted proteins | sample MGYA00519876_ERZ840517 | MGnify/ENA primary metagenome ERZ840517 (study PRJEB31850, sample SAMEA3708882) | human gut metagenome | biome: human gut; feature: human-associated habitat; material: faeces | place: China | collected 2014 ... | reverse complement strand
CGCAACGCGTTGCGCTGAGTCCTGAGGCTGTTGCAATGAAGATGAGAATCAAGGTATGCTGCTTGATCATGAAGATCAGTTCCGAGATAACATGACTAATGGCATGGATTCATGTAATACCGAATCTGAAGCCGACTTTGGAACTGCAGTCAGCGATTTTAGCAATTTACTCGTTTCTTCTTCTGACTGGACTGTCGAAACTCTTTTTGGTCAAATTAAGAAAAAGAATATTGATTTATCGCCTTTTTTTCAGAGAAGGCAGGTATGGGATGTTCGTAAACAATCAGCTTTTATCGAGTCGCTTATCTTGGGCATTCCTGTTCCGCAAATCGTTATTGCCCAAGATCATGAAAGTCGCGGGAAATATATTGTTCTAGATGGAAAGCAACGGCTTCTCAGTGTGCTGGCTTTCTATGAAAACCGTCTTTCACTGGCAAATCCCGACTTATTGCGAGATCTTAAGGGCTTGAAATACGAAAACCTAAATCAAGACTACAGAGACGCTCTCGATAACGCCACGATTAGAGCAGTCAGATTAGTTGGGTGGAATGATGACTCGGTACTGTATTCAATTATCTATCGATTGAATTCGGGAAGTGTCTCCCTTAATACTCAGGAATTGCGGAGTGCGCTATATCCTGGCGCATTCACAAATTTTGCGGCGACTTTTACTGAAACTGATTACACCTTTGCGCGGTTGTTCAGTAGAACGGCTGATTGCGAGGACTTTCGCATGCGAGACATTGAGATGCTGACAAGATATTGCGGTCTCGTTTATAGACCCACTTTGTTTACTGGCAATTTAAAAGAGTTTCTTGATTCAACCACACAATGGCTCAATGGAATCAATGATTCTCAACAATATAAGAACATGGCAAATGAAGCCGTTGCAACTATCATCCAATGTAAATCGCTTTATGAGATTATTACAGAAAGAATAGGCGGAGTTTATACCCCAGCTTTCTCGTTAATTCAAACTGAGAAGAAGCAGAGCTTCAATAGGGCGGTATTTGACGCCCTGTGTTATCCGCTGCAAGATGCGGACATTCGCTCGGCAATATCTGGTCATGAAACAGATGTGGCATTGGCACTTGAGCATGTATTGTCTTCGGATTCATTCATATCAGAATGTACGGTTTCGACTAAAACTAAAACAGCGCTAATTTCTCGCGTCAATATTTGGGCATGCAAATTGCACGAGGTCATTGGTGGCACTATCAATACGCTCAGACTGAGTGAGGATGGAAAGTCAGTTGAGCAGTCCGTTATTCGCTGACCTGTGTAGTAGGGTGCGCGTTCTTGAATCCCATTTTCTTCCCCTAGTCCCAAGTCCCCTTGGAGATTACACGGAAGAGCAGCAACTTGATGCGAAAGCATGCGTCCTTCTTGTCCATGCTGAAGTTGAAACCTACCTTGAAGGTATCTCGCGATTGCTATGCACTACCGCATTGGATCAAATAAAAGCGGGGCGTTATTCAGAGCTATCAAGCGCTTTCATATTTGAGGCGGGACATGACCAAAGAGTTGTAACTAGCTGCCCGAATTCGCTTGAAGAAGCTTCTAGGGCTTTTCATAACATTAAATGCAATCAGATAAAGGCTAACAATGGAATTAAAGAGAATGATTTAAAGCACCTATTCGGTACCTTCTCATTAATTACTGAGGATTTTCCCCCAGAATTAACCGTTGCGCTTAATTCATTTGGTGCTCTCCGAGGTCGTTGTGCTCATACAAGTGCAATTGGTGCGCAAAAAACTAATGATTGTTTTGAAATACGCACTCAAATTGACGAGCTAATGGAATTGCTAAAGTCTTTTGATTCCATTTATTCCAAGTGGACCGTTCAGGCCCAGTGATAGAACCACTGTATTATATAGAAGGCCAATATGAAGCAAGTAATCACAGATGTTGGGATCATTCAAAATGCCCAAGCGAGACTCGTTCGCTCCATGCCCAGTATTCCTCGCGGCAACGGCAAGCTGACGGATTCCTTGCGCACAATCCTAGACATGGTTCAAGCAGACACTCCGCTTGATACGACGGTCAAATTAGAGGGCTCAAGCTCCGAGGCGACCCTAAATGATTGTTGTGTTTCCCTCCATGCGACACGAATCGTCCAAAAAACGAAGAGCGGATACGAAGTTTCCCCGCTCATGGAGCAATGGCTCACATCTGGAGATAACGCTCTTTTGGCTAGACTATTCTCGGATCGTTGCTTCTTCTTTAGCGGCATGCTCGTGAATCTTAAATCCCCTATGACCGCTAGAGAATTATTGGAAACAGCCAATAATGAGTACGGCGCATCGTGGAAGCAGCTGTCCGAGATTCAATCAAGACTTAAATGGTCCCGTGACTTGGGATTAGTCGAGTTACGAGAATATGAAAATAATCATTACTATTTAACTGAACTGGGGATTCGATTTATCTCATCAATTGATGTAGAGCCAACGTTGGGTGTTGCAAAAGAACCTGAGTTTGTTCCGCCATCGGAATGGGCACTTCAAATTGCCCTTAAAAACAACGATAGCAAAAACGCAAACATAGGGTTTTTAGTTGGCGGATCAACTGGCTTTATAAGCGCAGCGATCCAGATTCTTAAATTTGTCGATGATGGCGTCCCCGAGGCAACGTTTTATAGCTTTCTTGCTCAGCAATACGAGTTATCAAAATCATCGGCTAAGTCTGCGATTTCAACGTTAATAAGATTAGGCTTTATCGTAAGATCGGGCGCAGATTCTATTAGAACGTCGGCACTTGGCGAAAAATGGCTGTCGACTCCAACGGCAATTGATTTTGCATGCATCTGCCATGCTTCATGCTGCTGTCTGTTTGAGCTGCTGGGGCTATTTGATAATAAGCCCGTTGATTCCAAAACGCTATCACTACTGGCGACGGAACGTTATGGAATAAAGTTATCGTCAGAGTACATTCTGGCCCGAGTGAATATCCTGCGGGCCGCAGGGCTTGTGCTAAAAACCAGTTCACTTAAATTCACGGTCGCAAACTGCGTTTCAGAGATACCGGAAGCGTTAATTAGCCGTGTCGATAATATTCCTGAACCCAAAGATGAATCCGTGACCTTATCTGCCCTTAGCACCAATGAGCTCATTGCAGAGCTCTGGGAGGCGGCGCGCGACTCTCAACATCCTCGTCGGTTAGAGAAAGCTGTGAGTGAGGCTTTCGGACGCCTCGGTTATCGCTGTGCCCTTTTGGGAGGATCGGGAGAGACCGACGTCTTACTGTACGCAAATGCCGCTTCGAAATATGCATACAAGGTCGCTGTCGATGCAAAGTCGACCGCTAATGGAAGCGTGGATTCTTCCCAGGTCGATTTCGATACGCTCAAGCTACATCGCAAGAAACACAATGCCGATCATCTAATTGTCGTTGGATACGACTTTACTGAAAAACGTCTTTTAGATCGTGCTACGGAGCACGACGTATTGCTAGTTGGCATTCGGCATCTAGAAAAACTGTTAAAGTCACAGCTTCTGTTTCCGTTATCGTCTCAGGATCTACGAATACTGTTCTCAAAGCCTGGGGTCGTTGATTTGGATCTACTTAGCCCTGCAGTTGATACTATGAAGCGTCATGCGTCTCTCTTGGCCGAAACGCTTAAGACTCTACTCAGCCAAAACGAGGACCCGGTATTTGGCGGCGTTATGACCGCTCGAGATGTCTACTGGGTTGTAAGAAATAACGGCGGATTGGCTAATCTATCCCTAGTAGAAGTGAAAGAGATGCTCGGTTTTCTTTCATCTCCTTTGGTTGGTTGTATCGGCAAGTCGGGAGACGGCTATTACGCAATCGGATCATTCCAAGACGCAGCGCGCCGTTTAAGCTTTCTTGCAGATGCCTGCCAGGGGTAGGATGAGCGAAATGATAGACTCAATTAGAACGGATTACGACGGAACTCTAAAACAGTCCGTTATAGAAATTCCTCTTAATGATTCCAATTCAGTCGTCAGAGTGCAGTCATTCTCATGGATTTGGTTTATCGATAAAGAGCGAATTCATGACATAGAGCCAGCCCAATGCGGCAAATGGATGTTTTTCTTCTCTCCATTCAAAACTGCCCGCATGGATGACATTGTTGGAACCGCCGTTCTCAACGGCGTCGTCGCAGAGGCAAAATACTCGAATCCCGAAACGTTGATCGCCGCGGGGCAGAAGAACGGTGTCTGCTGCTTTTACCTAAATGGCAACGATAGGGAAGGCCATAAAAAGGTGTTGCGCTATATGCTTAATAACGGGCTGATTAGGAAAACAAAAAGCGGCAGACTGTACAACATTTCATTTAAGTACGACTCGCAAACCTACGCGAGAAAGTACAAGGGGAGCGGCTTTACCGGAGAGATAAAGCTCGCAGACTTCGTCGATCTGGAGACAGGAAAGTTTGTTTAGGGAAGTGGTTTGAGAGCTCAAAACGTTTGCGCTCGACAAGTAGAATTGACCCATGATTACGCTTGCCGACATATCATCTGCAGTCTCCCGTGTGTTACCTCGCTACGATGTTCGTGAGGCATATCTATTTGGCTCGTTCGCCCGCGGTGAGCAAACACCCGATAGCGATATCGACTTACGTCTCGTCTGCGGAGACAACATGAGATTCGGCGCGCTATATCAGCTCTCACTTGACCTAGAAGATGAACTCGGGCGAAAGGTCGATATCGTCACCAACCCGCCCCAGCATATGCACTCCACCTTTCGTAAAAACATTAAACAGGATGAAATGCATCTCTATGAAGCTGTGCGATGACTCGCTAGTACCCCTCATATGACTCGACAACACCTGTCCTTCCTTTTACCGACTGGCAAAACGATTTACACCTAATTCCCAGTGTTGCTCACGGGTATTTCTTTTGTTTACGACTTGATCTCGCTAAACTAATAACTGCTGCTACCAGGGCATTTTCTGGTGCACATTGTATTGGCTCCTGCGAAGATCGGAGCGGTTATGTTTACTGCCGCGTTCCACACTAGCCGTCACTACATCTTGTTTACTGCTATGGCCTGCCTATGCGTTTTGCTGGGCGGGCCTTCTTATGCCGCGGGTGCGGAGAGCCTCATCATCGCGGGCGCGACGTACTACGAGCCGGACGTGTCGGGCCCCGGTTGGGCCTGGACCGATGCCGACCACCTGGAGCTCAGCGGCTTTTCTGGCGAGGCCATCGGCGCCGAAGGCGACCTGGTGCTGACGCTTGTCGGGCAAAACTCCGTGACGGAGTCGCATGCGCCCGATGCGGACATCACGCTATGCGGCATGGAGGTGTGGGGCAACCTGACGCTTCGCGGTACCAGGGCCCTGACGGCGACGGGCTCGCAGTGCGGGTTCCACGTTTCGCAGGCGCTCGTGGTGGACGGCTGCACCGTCGACGCCCGGGCAGACGGGGCCGATATTACGGACGAGGCGGTCGCCGGCGTGATCGCTGGCGACATGGCCGTGCGCGGCGGCGAGCGCGTCGTTGCCGCCGGCGCAGGGACCGGAGCGGGCGTGCGCGCCTATGGCGTGTATCTGCAGGACTTAAGCCTTGGCGATGGCGCGGCCGGCTGTCGGCTTTCCGTCGACGAATCGCGGCTTGATGCGGCCGGTGCCGACGGCGGCGTTGCTTGCCTGGGCGGGTCGCTTGTGTCCGCGCGGTTTGTGACGCCTGCCGGTGGGGCTTTTGGTGCTGGTGGCGTAGTGGATGCCGGCGGGGCTGCGGCATTGCATGTGGTGATTGAGCCCGATGTCGCCACGCCTCCGGCGGGGGAGACCGACGGGCGCGACGTGCCAGGTGGCGGGGCTGGTGAAACTGCTGGTGGTGAAGATCCTGCTGTGGGGCAACCCGGTGCGGTGCCAACGACGGATCCCCCGGTGAAGCCTGCGGCTACGTCGCCCAAGACAAACACAACGACCAAGACGACGGTGACCGCGTCCTCCGAGCCAAAACCGCCGCTGCGACTGCAGCGACACTCCCCAAGACTGCCGACAACAACTGGATCGCCGCTTCCTCAACGCTTTTCATTCTCGGAACAGCGCTCTTGGCTGCCGCATATCGCTGCTAAGGCCTCGTTTAAGTGAGACCAGGGGAGAAGTGAATGCAGCCATTGCAGAAGTCTTTAGCTTTCTACTAAATCAATTTATTAGAGATTGGTGCCGTATCAGCTATCGCTGCGACGGCACTATTTTGTTCAGCTCGACTGCCTCTCGATCTATTACCGATGTTGAGCCTTACACCCCATCCGCCAGAGCGATAAGATAATTGCAATCCAAATGCTGCCGTTTATAAAGCTCCATTTGAACCCAATTGCCTATATCACTGGAGTCATACCATGAGGAACTACTATCAAATCAAAACCGTCGCATCGGCCCCTCCAAGAAGGCTCATCCCGATTGGAAAAGTCTTCAGCGCTACTGGTCTTGTAATTGGCAATTGTCGGTCTCTTTTCCGCTCTGTCATCGAGTGCCAACATATTTGGTTCGCTTTCTTTTCCTTTCTTGCTCTTTGGCTTGTTCTTTTTTTGGACGGACTCCTTCTTGTTATTACAGCATCAAAGCAGCAAGAGAAACTGCTGGGGATACGCCAATCGCTCCTAGAAAATGATCCGCAAATCGTCGCAAGCGCCGAAGAGTTTATGGCTCAGCAAAAGGCCCTGACACAGCAAGGCGAAATTACTGGCATCTTCATTGTCCACAATGCAACCAAGAATCTATATTACGTAGGCCAAAGCGCAAAGGCAATTGATCGGGCGGCCATACAGTTTCTCGGTAGGGGCAATTGCGATGTGTATGCCGACTACAAGTACGGTGACTCATTCAACGTGCGAATAATCCCGCTGTCGGGAAGCGGCTACGAAAGTCTCAATGAGCTAAAACGCACAGCGATACAAGCGCTCGAGGCTGCTGGCGAGGAGCTTTATTAAGGGCGACTGTTAGGATAAATGAAATGGCAAGCTCAAATAACACAGGCAACAACGAAGAATTAACGCCGTCCGTCGAAGAAACGCTTCTTAACGAATCCGGCTCGATTGCCAGGGTCAAATCGTTCTCATGGATTTGGTTTATCAATAAGGAGCGAATCCACGACATAGATCCCGTTCAATGCGGCAAATGGATGTTCTTCTTCTCTCCATTCAAAACCGCCCTCATGGACGACATTGTCGGAACGGCAGTTCTAGATGGCGTCGTCGTAGAGGCCAAATACTCGAACCCCGAAACGCTCATCGCGGCGGGCTCGAAACAAGGTGTCTGCTGCTTTTACCTAAACGGTAACGATAGAGAAAGCCATAAGAGGGTACTGAGCTACATGCTGGAAAACGGGCTAATCAGGAAGACAAAGACTGGAAAGCTGTATAACATTTCGTTCAAGTTCGACACTGAGACCTACGCAGGAAAGTACAAGGGGAGAGGCTTCTCCGGAAAGATAAAGCTCGCGGACTTCGTTGACCTAGAGACGGGAGAGTTTATCTAGGACAGCAGGGCGGAGTAATGAACTCTGCTTATGCTAGGGATGACGGGACCGTTCGCGTAGCCGTCGAGCGTCCGGTTGGCCCTGGCTTTGACCATGCGGAATGCTTCTTGCCTGCGGTTAATTGGTTCAATGTCGAAGGTTTTTCTACTGACGATCTAGATTTTTTGACCGAGTTCGTTAGATCAAACGCTTCGTTTATCTTCGAGCTTGCAGAACGGCAAAAAGCCGGACCCGCGGTATCGGCACTGGCCCCTGACGTTCTACTGCTGAACGGCAAATAACCCATAATTTCGCCTTCCGACATATCCACCGTCGCCTCCCGCGTGCTGGCTCAATACGACGTCAGCGAAGCCTATTTATTTGGCTCGTTTGCCCGAGGCGAGCAAACGCCCGATAGCGATATTGACTTGCGCCTAGTCTGCGGCAACACCATGACGTTCGGCACGCTTTACGAACTCTCCCATGAGCTCGAGAGGGAACTTAGGCGAAAGGTTGATATCGTCACCAACCCACCAGAGTACATGCGCCCGGCATTCCGCAAAAGCATCGAGCAAGATGAGGTGCGTGTCTATGAAGCTCTGTAAGCAGGACGAGGCGTTAGTGTGCTCCGGCGTGATCAGCAAGTCTGAATTTTGTCGCATACTTCCGGACACGGCGAGCCTTAGAAGCCAGTATTAAACTCAAACTCGGTTCCAGACACCCTCTTGCTATTTGAATACAGGTATCGCTCTAGCGATAGTATGTTATACTCTCGCTAGAGCGATACCTGTTAGGAGACTCGCGTGGAACTGTGGCATGGTTCTCAGAAAATCATTGAGACTCCCCAGCTTGGCCTGGGGAAAATCCATAACGACTATGGACAGGGATTCTATTGCACAGAGAGCCTCGACCTTGCAAGGGAATGGGCATGCTCGCGCGATGCCGATGGCTTTGCGAATCGCTATGAACTCGATATAGCCGATCTCAAAGTTCTCGACTTGCTATCGCCGCAATATTGCGTCCTGCATTGGATAGCGTTGCTCGTTGAGCATCGTTCTTTTCGCAAAGATACCGCCATTGCCGCGGGGGCGTGCGAATATCTCCATGATCACTTTCTACCTCAGACGAGCACTTACGACGTAATAAGGGGGTGGCGTGCGGACGACTCGTACTTTAGCTATGCCAGAGCTTTTGTAAACAATACGATCACCGTCGATCAGCTTGGACGATCTATGAGGCTCGGTAACCTGGGGGAGCAGATTGTGCTCAAAAGCGAGCGTGCGTTTAAGAGCATTCGTTTTGCTGGATTTGAACGTGCGCAGCAAGCTCTGTATGGTCCATTGGCCAAGGAACGAGATGAAGCGGCAAGGGCGCAGTATCGGGAGCTCCTTGCCGAAAACCCGTTTGAGGGAATACGTATCGTCGATATCATTCGAGAGGGGATGACGGGCGATGACCCACGCCTACAGTGAGATGTATCTCGAGGATGCAATGAGAACGCTGGGCGAGGCGGTCGATTTTGCTCTCTGTGACCAAGGGCTAACTCCAGCCGAGTTGACGGCGATCATGTCGAACGCTCTTGAGATGAAACAGTTTGAGCGCGGTATGCCTCGCGTCGTCTGCGGCATGGCGGGCGACGAGCTCGCGCGCGAGATCATTGTTCACGCGGGTCTGGAGCCCGTCGAATTCAGGGAGGCCTATCCGTTCGACCGTTCCCCGCAATACTGGGCAGGTTGGGTTTTAGCATACACGCAGTGGACGTGCAGCCTAGGCTTTAGCGAACTTTTTGATGTGGCACCACTCGATTGGATTATCGGCTCGTACCATCCGCTTCATGAGGCCTCCGAAGATAAATTCGCCCAGATAGTCATTGATAAATGGAACAAAGCCCAGGCAGGCAAAAAGGGCCTCAAGGCAGCACGAAAGGCGTCCGGCCTGACCCAAAAGCAGCTGGCCGCCCAATCGGGAGTCAAACTCCGTGCCATACAGCTCTATGAGCAAAACCAACTGGACCTGCGCCGTGCCTCGGTATCCTCGGCATTGGCGCTCGCAAAAACCTTACACTGCAGCATCGAAGACATCGTCTGGCAACCCGTCGTATTAGAGTACGATTCACAGGCTTTTCCATCCCTATCTATTTAAAGGAAGCGGACATGCCTTGGAACTATGTTCAAGTTGATGACGGTGCTGATTGTGCTGGCCAGGAAGATCCTTCGCTTGCGTACGAGACAGATTCCACTTCGCATATTTCGCTTGACGACATTATGTCAATCGACCATGCAATTGAGACAACCATAGCGTCCATGCCCAACGCGCTCAGGCTTTTGGAGAACTCATGATTGCCGATGTTGACGGGCGGGTCCTTCCCGTTACGCCGCTGGTGCTCGATGACGCTAGGTTACTCGAGGCCATGGCTACGCCTGGATCCAGGACCTTGTTTCCGGAAACCGCACGCGAGCAGAACTCGCCGACGAGCTGCGCCGCAATTGCGTTGTGTGTCTCGACGGTGCGTCGCACGTATAAAATCTAAGCATCCAAACTCTAACTATGAAATGGAATGGACACCACATGGAGATCCCCAGCACCCTGTGCAGTAATGTGTACGACTTCGCGTTTTGCCCCGAGCCCTGCTACGACCGCCTTGTCGACCTCGCCGATCCCGAGGACTGGGGTCCCGGGAACCGCATCCTCAGAAACTACTTGTCGTTTTCGTTTAGCCGCGCGGTGTTCCTGACCGAGCGCGACGTGGACCAGACCGCGCCGTCCAACCTGCCGCTGGTGTTCGACGACAACCGCTGCCTATTCAATACCGGCTTGTACACGCGCCGCTACGAGACCATCTACGGCCTGTTTGAGCCCAACACCAAGCCCGACGCGCGCCAGCGCTGGTTTTTAAAGGGCTTCTTTAAGGAAAGCGACCCCATGCTGGTCTCGTTTGAGTACCTTCCGTGTCGCGTGCGCTTTGCCGAGGACCCCTCCGAGCTGGTCTTTGACTATCGACTGCCCATCCGCTCCAACATCGACCACATTCTGGGCGACGAGGAGAACCTGACGCGTATTCCCGCCAGCCTGATGGGGGAGGGTAACTCGCTGCTGCTGCGCCGCGCCTTTGAGGGCGCCGTCGTCGAAGCCGCCCGCCGCGCCGCCGCCAACTACACGCTCGCGGTGCCGCAGTTCTACGGTGGTCGGATCCAGCTGCTGCTACCGTTGTGCCTGACCGGCGACAAGCCCGAGTTGGCGCTGACCATCCAGCGCGAGGACGGCTTCTACGCCGCGCGCACCTGCCTTACGCTCGACATGGCTTACAACAACGCGCGACTGATCTGCCGCCCCGAGACCTCATGGATCAAACGATAAAGGGCGGTTGAGCTGGTGGTTTGTCGGCTGCCCTGATTGCAGTGGCGCGGTTTGCGCCCACGAATTTAAAATCGGGGGCAAAAAGTTCTTGGTAAACCACGCGCGGCTATGATAGTATCTCTTTTGCCGAAAGGCGACGGGCGATTGGCTCAGGGGTAGAGCATATCCTTCACACGGATGGGGTCACAAGTTCGAATCTTGTATCGCCCACCATCAAAAGAGTAGGTCAGAGGTGTTAAGCCTCTGACCTTTTTCTTTTTGACACCAAGGATAATCGTAGTTGTCTAAGGCGTCGTTTTTTCTCGCACCTTTTTTGCTGACGTCATTGCTCGGTTTATATAAAACGCATGCGTAATTTCATTGAATTCCCCATGTGATCCGAGCGCAAATTTGGAGACAGAGACCACACGCTCAGAGCACCTTCCAGCGGATTTCTATCACACGACGGTTTTTCGGCAGAACTCGTCAAGCATTTGGTCAGCATTTGGTCAGCTTCCAGTACTTACCCGCATGATGCGCCAGTAGATAATCGACCTTACCCGCAATCCGCACGGCCCGCGGACGAAACCAGGGGAGGCCCACATGGACGAGATCGTCTGCGCAAACACCGCGTTCCGATACTGGCGCTGCCCACCGCAAGTGCGCGACCTCTACCCGCGCTTGCCCAACTCAGAAGACGGCTGGCGGGCCCTATCCCAATCACCCTTCGTAACCGAAGTCCTCAAGACCCCGATCATTACCACGACAGCACCCGGCGGCGTTAACTACCATTCGGGATTACGGACAACAATCCACTGTGATGATGCTTCGGAGGTAGATAGCACGCTGGAAACCGCGATGAGCTTTAGGGTTACCAATCCACTTGCGACGCTATTCACCATGGCGCGCTTTCTGTCTCCATCCGATCTTGTCCTTGCCATGTACGAATTTTGCGGATGGTTCTCAGTCTTTGAGCCCACGGTAGCAGTAGAAGCGGAACTAGACAAAGCCAATGAGGCTGCCGAGAATGCAACCACCGAATCCCTCTTTGACCTTGATGAAAGCCAAGACGAACCACAATGGAAACGCGTTTATGCGCGCATAAAAGTCAAAGAACAGGTAAACACGAAGGAGCCCTACGGACAAAAGAAAACGAAGGAGGTCACAAGGCTAAAGGGCACTTCGCTCTGGATGAGAAAGCCGCTCATCGAATTACACGAGCTTCATGAGTACGCCAGTAAGATGAAAAGACGAAAGTGGGGTACAAAGTTTTACAACGCCGCGCAGCTGGTGACAGGTATAGCAGCTTCTCCGCTTGAAGTTGCAGGAATTTTATTACTATCGCTTCCTCGCTCGCGCGGCGGTGCCGGCTTTCGAAACGTATATATTAACGACCTTACACCGCTTACCGCATCGGCGCAGAGAATTGCAGGGCAAAAAGTCTGCTACGGGGATATCGTGATCGTAAATCCAACCATAATGAAAGCAGGCATCGTGGAGATTCAGGGAGAGGTTATCCACGGATCAGGCGCCGTGCTGGGCCACGATGCCAAACGCATGACGGCGCTGCAAAGTATGGGGTATGACGTCTTCCTGGTTACGCACGACATGCTTAACGATGCCGAGCAGCTTGATGCGATCGTGAGAAGTCTTTGCTCGCGCTTGGAATTACGCTATAGGTGCAAAACTAAGGCGCAAAAGACGACGGAAATGGAGTTGCGAGCCAACGTACTATGCAACTGGCTGGAAATCGGTCGTTAGACGGGTGCCTTGCTCATTTCCGGGCGCCCTCGGTCGGCTGTCTGCGATGCCGCCGCCACGAAACCGGCCCATCTACTACGTTTAACCCCGACCCCTCGACCATACCCCGTATTTCGCGAAAACCGCAGGCCGCCTACCTGCGGTTTTATTTTTGCCCGAGACGCCATGGTCGGGGGATGTCGCCCAAACGTAGTAGATGGGCCGGCCTCATGGCGGGGGTCCCGGGGGCGGCCGGAGTGGAGCCTGATGGGCGGGCGG
>ERZ840517.3196-NODE-3196-length-12994-cov-3.271427_pt1 | contig 12994 bp, 6 predicted proteins | sample MGYA00519876_ERZ840517 | MGnify/ENA primary metagenome ERZ840517 (study PRJEB31850, sample SAMEA3708882) | human gut metagenome | biome: human gut; feature: human-associated habitat; material: faeces | place: China | collected 2014 ... | reverse complement strand
CTTCTGATTGCCTCCGTCGTACTTACATTCCTGTATCTGGGAGAGCGTAGCGCCGGAAACACGGCGGAAATGCTTTTCCGTGCAGATACGCTTTGGTATGCCCCGCTTCACATATCTTATTCAGTAGGTGTTGACGGAATTTCGGTAGCCATGTTGTTATTGTCCGCTGTCATTGTGTTCACCGGTACATTCGCTTCCTGGCGTCTGCAACCGCTGACAAAAGAATATTTCCTCTGGTTCACCCTATTGTCTATGGGAGTATTCGGATTCTTTATATCCGTCGATTTATTCACCATGTTCATGTTCTACGAAATCGCATTGATACCGATGTACCTGTTGATTGGTGTATGGGGATCAGGACGTAAAGAATATGCAGCCATGAAGCTGACTCTTATGTTGATGGGTGGTTCCGCTTTCCTATTGATCGGTATTCTCGGAATCTATTTCGGCTCGGGAGCAACCACCATGAACCTTCTCGAAATTGCACAGTTGCACAACATACCTTTTGCACAGCAATGCATCTGGTTCCCGCTGACTTTCCTCGGCTTCGGTGTATTGGGCGCCCTTTTCCCGTTCCACACATGGAGTCCTGACGGTCACGCTTCTGCCCCGACTGCCGTATCCATGCTTCATGCCGGAGTATTGATGAAACTGGGAGGTTACGGATGTTTCCGTATCGCCATGTATCTGATGCCGGAAGCAGCCAACGAACTTTCCTGGATATTCCTGATACTGACAGGTATCTCTGTAGTTTACGGTGCATTCTCCGCTTGCGTACAGACCGACTTGAAATATATCAATGCTTATTCATCCGTATCTCACTGCGGACTGGTTCTTTTCGCCATTCTGATGCTAAACCAGACAGCAGCAACAGGAGCAATCCTTCAAATGCTTTCACACGGATTAATGACAGCCTTGTTCTTTGCTCTGATCGGTATGATATATGGACGTACACACACACGTGACGTTCGCGAGCTTGCCGGCTTAATGAAAGTGATGCCGTTCCTTAGTGTATGTTATGTAATTGCCGGTCTTGCCAACCTCGGTCTGCCGGGATTAAGCGGTTTCATTGCTGAAATGACTATCTTCGTCGGCTCTTTCCAGAACAACGACGTATTTCACCGCACACTGACCATCATCGCCTGCTCTTCGATTGTGATTACCGCAGTCTACATCCTGCGCCTGGTAGGTAAGATTCTATACGGAACCTGCCCCAACAAACATCACCTCGAACTGACCGACGCAACTTGGGACGAACGTGTAGCCGTTATCTGCCTCATCGTTTGTGTTGCCGGACTAGGTATGGCTCCTTTCTGGGTTAGCCACATGATTGGTGAAAGCGTATTACCGGTTGTCTCACAACTAATCCCCTAACTCATAAATCATAATTCTTAATTCATAAATAAACAAGATGGATTATTCACAATTTCTAAATATGCGAGAAGAGCTGTCGCTCATAGCTGTCTTACTGCTGCTATTTCTAGCTGACCTCTTCATGAGTCCGGATGCACACAAAAATAGTGGGAAAGCACGCCTGAACACCATGTTGCCCGTTATTCTGATGGCTATCCATACGGCTATCAACTTGATTCCGGGAACTGCTACCGATGCATTCGGTGGTATGTATCACTATGTACCGATGCACACAGTTGTTAAATCGATCCTGAATGTCGGTACACTGATTGTTTTCCTGATGGCGCACGAGTGGATGAAAAGAGAAGATACTTCATTCAAACAAGGAGAATTCTATGTGCTTACACTCTCTACCTTGTTTGGTATGTATCTCATGATTTCCGCCGGACATTTCCTGATGTTCTTCATCGGTCTTGAAACAGCTTCTATTCCGATGGCAGCATTGATTGCCTTCGATAAATACCGTCACAACTCTGCCGAAGCAGGTGCCAAATACATTCTGACAGCTCTTTTCTCCAGTGCATTGCTGTTGTTTGGTCTGTCCATGATCTATGGTTCTGCCGGGACTCTTTATTTCGATGACCTCCCTGCCCATATCGACGGAAATCCGTTACAGATCATGGCATTTATATTCTTCTTCACAGGAATGGCATTCAAGTTATCACTGGTTCCGTTCCACTTATGGACAGCAGACGTTTACGAAGGTGCTCCGAGTGCAGTTACCGCTTATTTGAGTGTTATATCAAAAGGATCGGCAGCATTTGTATTATTGGCTGTCCTTATCAAAGTATTCGCTCCAATGATTAATGACTGGCAGGAAGTACTTTATTGGGTAACCATCGCTTCTATCACTATTGCCAATATATTTGCTGTCCGTCAGCAAAACCTGAAACGTTTGATGGCGTTCTCCAGTATTTCGCAAGCGGGATATATTATGTTAGGCGTTATTGGTGGTACAGCACAAGGCATGACGGCATTGGTATATTATGTATTAGTGTACGCTGCCGCCAACCTCGGAGTATTTGCCGTTATCACTATCGTGGCCTTACGCAGTCAGAAATTCACGCTCGAAGATTACGCAGGACTTTATAAAACGAATCCCAAAATCGCTCTCTTGATGACTCTGTCTCTGTTCTCATTGGCAGGCATCCCTCCGTTTGCCGGATTCTTCTCTAAGTTCTTTATCTTCATGGCTGCTTTCGATGCAGGTTTCCACTTGCTGGTATTCATCGCATTGGTAAATACAGTGATTTCATTATACTACTATCTGTTGATTGTAAAAGCAATGTACATCACTCCTTCCGACAACCCGATTCCTACTTTCCGCAGCGACCGCTGCACAAAATGGGGACTGGCACTTTGCACACTGGGTATCATCGGACTGGGTATTGCAAGTATCGTATATCAATCCATCGATAAACTATCGTTCGGAATTTAAACGGACTACCTTTTCACCAAAGAAACGGTCTTGGTTTCATGTCAGTATCAATCGACATCAAAACCAAGACCGTTTCTTCTATATAAAAGCCGCTTTTATTAATGAGGAAGGAAGATATTCACCTGCCTTATTACCACTCTACCGGGCACAGTTCATCTCTTCCGTCACGATCACTCCGGGAATAGTAAACCAAAACCTTGATCCTTTTCCTTTTTCAGAATCAACGCCAATCCGCCCACCTAATTGTTCAACGATGCTCTGACAGATAGAAAGTCCCAATCCTGTACCGTGTACAAAAGAATTAAGCTTCACAAAACGCTCAAAGATATGTGGCAACTGCTCTTTTTCAATACCGATGCCTGTATCTTCGACATAAAACTCCAATTCTCCGTCTTTTAGTTTATACCCCACATGAATACTTCCTTCAGAGGTAAACTTCATTGCATTGTTAACAAAGTTAGAGATCACCTGATGTATACGGTTACGGTCACTAATGACATGACAAACCGGAAGATGATCATCAAACACCAGTTCCACCTCTTCTTTCGCTTTCATCCCCATAGAGCGAACAATATCCTCACATAACAGATTTACATCTACATCTCCGTTAGTAAACTCAAATGTACCCGCTTCAATCTTTGACAAATCGAGTATATCTGAAATTAATTGCAACAAAAGTTCATTATTCTCACGTACAATCTTAATATACTCCTGACGTTCTGCCAGCTCTTCAGTTTCTACCAGCAAATCGGAGAAACCGACAATGGCATTCAGCGGCGTACGGATTTCATGACTCATATTGGCAAGGAAAGCACTTTTCAAACGATCCATCATCTCTGCTTTATCACGTGCCTGAATCAATTCGGCTTCAGTCTCCTTCAATTCTGTAATGTCATAATTAATACCGATGATTTCTATTTCATTTTCTTCCGGTTTATAATTGGTGACCATTACATTACTGCTGACCCAATTCCATTCGTTCTTCGTTCCGGGACGAATACGCATCTCCCCTTGGAAATGCCTCCTTTTTCCGTCTCTGACTCCATCATAAAAATCGAGGAAACGCTTGCGGTCTTCGGGATGCATTTGGCTATAAACTGCTACCACCTCACTCAAAGGAATATCTTCCTCCTCACCTAAATTCTTATACCATTGTTTTATAGCATAACCTTTGCGGTTCAAGAGATTCAACTTGGCATATCCTACTTTTGCATAATCGGATATCATCAAGAAGAAATTCTCAAAATCACGAATACGGTTCATTGCATCAATACGCTCCGTATTGTCAATGCTTATTAAAATATATCCGCTGAAGTTACCCTCATTATCATATAGTTTACTAACCTTCGAATATAGTTCTATCACATTAGAACGGCTTGTCTCATAATATCCTCCTGCTTGCTCAAAAGAATAATTAAGTCTGAAATCCACCAGATCTTCATTCCGCACACGATCACGAATCCCCTGCGGCACATTCGGATTCTCAAAGAAATTAACCCCTATCACATCCGATTTATTCACTACACCGAATATTTCTAAATCCTTATTATTCAAATCTATCAAATAGCCGTCCTTATCGTAGATCTCTACTCCTGCCGGAATATTAGCAAAGATATTCTTAAAGAGTTTTTCACTACGATCCAATGCCCGGTTAGCTTGTACCGATCCCGTAGAATCGAGAAATAGACCGACTATTTCGTCCTTTCCGGGAGAATAAATCACCCAATGCGTATACCGTTCCGTTCGAGAGAAATATTCATCTTTCTCTCTATAAGAATTACTATCCAGTATTTCTTCCAGAAAATTAAGTTTTTGGAGATAGTCAGGATGCTTTTCAGATGCCAAAGAACCAATATACGACTCCAAAGGAAGCCCGAAAAAGGTTGAACTGACCTCATTCGCATCCGTCACCCGATAATCGCAAGGTTTATTATTCTCGTCACGGATAATGGACATACGTATATATCCCATCGGCATAAAATGAAACAGATTATTTAGGAAAGTCTGTTCACGGATTACCTTGTCCTTAGTTTTACGCAGCTCGATACAGATATTTATAATATTTCCCAATGAGGAGAACCATTGAAAATCTTCATTACTCCAGTCATGGTAAGTCTCAACCAAATCAATCCCCATATATCCCCAAACGCGGTCGCCTGTCATCAAAGGAGTCACCATTAACGATTTGATTCCCTGAACTACAAGAATCTGATATTCATCAGGAGCCTCTTCTAATAACTGCTCCAGTGTATTTAAAATAATCGGCTTGCCCGATAATATCTGTTCACTCCACCATTTTGACTCACTGGCAGGCATGTCCTGCAGATTGTCTATCTCTGCTGATACTCCTTCAGAAACAACTTCGTAGATACAACTATGATGGGCATAAATTTCGTCGTATTCAAAAATATAAACACGACCTTTTCCATTATAAAGATTCAGAATATCTCTTAAAATATCTGCGATACAAGATTCTACTGCCTCATCACGTAGGAAACGAAGCAACGATTGCGAAACAAAATTCTGACGACAAAGCAAATCATTCACACGCCTTAATGCATCCCTTTGATCTTCTTCCTTGGGAGCCTCAACGCGCTGGATTATTCCGAAAGACTTATCACCTCCATCAACACCTGTACCCTTCTCACGAAAAGCCAGACGGGTATGCAGCCAAACCTCACCATATTTTGAATGAATCGGGAAAGTTTGTTCGTAAAAGTCCTTATGGATAGAAGAATTTGCCTGGAACTCCTGGGCAATCTGCTTGCGATAATCTTCACGTATCAGGTTCAGAAAATCCGAAGTAGAGATGGTGTCGCCGTCCAATCCCAAAAGATCAGAAAGATAATCGGAACATAAATAATATCCTGCCGTTAAATCTACTTCCCACCACCCGATTTGTGCAAGAGAAGCCATTTTTTTGTATCGCTCGTTGTCTGTTTGCATATTTTGTATCGTTGTAAAATAATAGGTTGACAAATATACGAAAAAGGTAATCACTGATACCATAAAGGAGCAAATAAAAAAGCTAAAAGAAGATTACGAAAATAAATAAATAGAATATGGGAGAATCTGTTTGTTACAAATTCTCCCATACCTCCTATTAAAAAAGATACACTTTGCTACTCTATATCTTATTTATAAGGAAGAGAAATTATATCCGCTCCAAGTGAACAGGGATGCATCTGCACCAGTATTCGTAGTCGGCTCGGTAAATGTATTCAATGTACCGTTCAGCTTATTCTTAAAGTTCAATGTATGAGTGATGCTGATGCTGGAAGCTGCACTTCCTGCCCCTTTACTGTCATTCATATCAATCAAATCGATTGTACCGCCGGAACCTTTGACAAGAGCATTGGTGATCGTAGCTTTTGCTCCACGACGGATTTTAATCACGTCTTGCATACGGTCTACATTATCCGTTGTATTGGCAGCATTATTTACGATTGTCATATTTTCAACCGCAAAGTCTGACTGACGTAAATGATCCGGATAAATGCCATCCAAGTTACCATCTGCTTCAATGCCGCGCGGATCTGCTTCCGTACTGGTATAACCGCTTTCCCAAACGCCATAGCAGTTTTTCAATTTACCGGAATATCCTTGAGTGAAGTCGAACATATCATCATCCGGGTTCACAGCCAACAGGTTGGTTACATTCACCGTACCGCCAAAGAATTCGATGGCATCATCCGCGCTCTCAAGAATGTAGATATTCTCAATCTTGGTACCGTTTCCAACACCGTTCAGTGTCAATCCGTTGTGCTCGATATCGGCAGTAGAGCGGGCACCGGCATAGCAGATTTTCACATAAGTCAGTGAACCGGAATTGTCATTATCGACATTACCACCGTATTTATAGTTGTTGTCGATTTCCGTCAGACCTGTATCACTCTTATTGGCGTTCGAACCGGAAATCGGAGCTTTACCATTGATAATAATTCCTCCCCAATAACCGGATGTAGGGGTTGTTGAATTGGCGGTGAAAACAATCGGTTTATCAGCTGTACCGTCAGCATAAAGTTTACCGCCTTGTGCTACCAGCAGATAACTGCTGAAACCTTCGCGAGCCTTAATCGTTGTTCCGGCAGGGATATTCAGACGGCCTCCATTTTCAATGACTACCGTTCCGTTCAGAATATATTCCTTAGCTTCCAGTGTCTGTTCTCCGGTCAGCGTGCCGGACAGGATATTTTCGCCCACAACAATAGAGCTACCGGTCCCACCGTTGTTTCCACCATCTCCGTTACCATCACCGTCTCCGTCACTATCACTGCTACATGCAGTCAATGTAAGTGCTGTTGCCATAACGGCAAACGTCATAAAGTTCACAAACAATCTTTTCATTTTGCTTTCATTATTAGTTAATAATCTTATTTCATCACCCGGTTTAGAATGTACACGACACTCCCAGGCTTATATTTATTCCTTTCTTATAATCATTCAATATCACCTTTTCCCCGTTTTCGTTCGCTTTGCGGCTTAACTTAGAAGAGGGATTCAACAAGTTGCGGGCTTTCAGGTTAAGCGAAAGATGCTTGTTCAGTTTGGCTTGGGACACAAAATCCAGTGTCAGTACTCCCTGCTCCATTATATCCTGATAGCCCTGTGTGCCAATGGTATATATTTTATCACTCACATAATTAAGTACCAATGTATTGACAAAACTGCGTTCTCCTTTCGTGAAGTTATGCGAGAGGTCGAAATTAACAATCCACGGTGCGGCTCCTTCCAGTTGCGAACCGGTGGTAACCGTTGCCAAAGGCATTTTTGCATTCGTGTAGATATAAGAGCCATTCAATCCCAAAAAGAGTTTATTCATTCCGTGCGCAGCATTACTCACCGGACGGACAAACAGATTCTTACGTATTTCTATCTCCACTCCTGCCACGGTTGCCTTATCCGCTATATTCTCATAAGAAAGATAACCTCCGGCGCTTGCCACTTCAATGCGGGATATCGGATTCTTAATCAATTTATAGAAAGCCGTGAGAGAAATCAATTCGGTCGGAGTGGGATTAAAGTCCCACTTCAGATCAAGGTTATAATGATCCGAAGGTTTCAGATTGGGGTTACCCTGACTGTTGAAGTTCACGCCGACATAACGGTAAGGAGATATTTCCTTTGCCTGCGGAAGCGTATATGTTTTACTAACTCCCAGGCGAAACGAGTTTTTATCATTCAGATTGTATTTGAGATTCAAGCTGGGCAGGAAATAATCTTTTTGGATGGTATTGTTTCCTTTAGAGCCTCCACGATTCACATTGTAATCCACTTCAATATCTACCTTGTCGTATTTCAGTCCCAGATTCACAATCCAACGGGGAGTAAACTGGTAGGTAGCCTCGGCATAAGCGGAATGAATATTCTTTTTTACGATATATTCATCTAAGTTCTTTTGTATCTTGAACCAGTCGGAAGCAAAGTTTTCCTGATTATAATAATCGTCAAGCGAGAAGTCGTCTAAAGAAGGGATGGCAGAAACATGTCCTACGGTCAGGTTATATTCCGTGGCTTTGAAGTTATCATCTACGAATCGGCCTGTATATCCGAAACGGACATTCGAAATCTCTTCTATATTATCTTTCAGACGATAGACCAAGCCTGCTTTTACATTCAAGTCGTCTTCATCTAAAGTTGAGAAATAGCGCTGTTGTGAGTTGCCCCTTAGCAACGTATAGCCGTCTTCCGCTTTAGTCAGGTTATTGATTCGACGATCCGGTTCATAGCCTTTCACCATATTATAGGAAGCACCTGCATCGAGACTTAATGATTTGGTCAATCCCCAGTTAGTCATCAGTTGGTTAACGATCAGCATATTGTCATTTGTTTGTTGGCGACGGGTGAATCCGAGGTTTTCATAGTCGTCACTAAAAATCGAGTTCTTACCGTTGTAATCGCCCACCGACTGGGTATTGGCATGAATCATCATCAAATTATAACTGATGTGATGACGATTCTGCATATCGAAATCCACATTGGCAAGTGCCAGCTGACTGATATTCTCCGCATACTTCTTTCCATTCATATCTTTGTAGACCGTACCGCTGGTAGTTGTATTACGTATGATTTCATCCGTATACTGATAGTCCGTCGTATGTCCGGCAGTCAGGAAGAAAGAAAGTGGATTTTTGTCTTTTCCGACATAGAATCGTTTACCTCCGGAAATACTGTAACTCCGGTTGATTTGCAAATGTTGAGCGGAAGGGTCTAACTTATTTCTGAAGTTCCATGAGTTTTCATCGGCAGGTTCGGTGCGATTAGCAAAGCCCATGAAGTTCACTCCATCCTGTTTCAGAAAATCGGCTGCTACCGTTTGTGTATTCAAGCCACCGGAAATGCCGAATCCCAGATGACCGCTACCAATTAGTTCTTTGGATACGATATCAATGGTTGCCCCTCCGACATCGCTGCTGCCTCCCGCGTTGAATGCTTTATTTACGCCTACGGACTGAATAATGTCCGTACCGAAGAAATCAAGAGAGATATTCTTATATTCCGGATCTTCGGAAGGAAGAGCAAATCCATTAAAAGTAGTTGCATTGTACCGGTCACCCAATCCACGGACAAAGACATTTTTCACTCCGTCTTGTTTAGACACTCCGGCAACTTTCGTCACAGCACCTTCTGCATCCGAAACACCTTTGCGGGAAAGCTCCCTGACACCCACAGATTGTACGGCAATTACTGCTTTTTGCTGTTCGAGCAACAGCATATTCTCATTTTCCCTATTCTTCTTAGCTACAACCACCACATCGGCAAGTTCCTGTGCATCGGTTTCCAACTCCAAATTCAGTATCACCAGTTTTCCATTCTCCACACGTACTTTACGGCGTACTTCCGTTTTGTAGCCTACATATTTAATCTCAATATCATACATACCTTCCAGAACGCCCATGCTGTTCAATTCAAAATTACCCTCCATATCGGTCACTGCTCCGGCTTGAGTTCCGAGCAAACGTATCGTAGCTCCTATCAAAGGTTCCTTGGATAGTTTGTCTTTCACAGCTCCTTTAATCTTGATATTGGCAGCCAATGCAGGAAGTACACACAACAGGCAAAAGAAGGCCGCCACTGAAAATCGGATAAGAAATAGTTTTTTCATCTAACTTTGCTCTACGTTTTAATTACGTCGGCAAAGATAGAGGGTGAGCATTACAACTATAAGACGAAATAAATACAATCTATTGAAAGAGTCATTGCAAGATGATGACAAGCTGTTACAAACGTATTATCAATCAGTTACGCTATTAGTTTAACTTGTTTATAAGCAAATTTAAGACCGGAACTTCACTCTTTTATCTCTCATTAGGATGAATACACTAAATCAGTTTCTTTTTCTTCCGGTAGTTCTCGCGAAACTCTTTAGGCGAACAACTCTTTTTCTTCTTGAAGATCCGGTTGAAATTGGAAAGGTTATTAAAACCGCACTCATAACAAATCTCGGCGATAGACATCGTAGAATCTACCAGCAACCGGGAAGCAAAGCCCAGCCGAATATCAATGATATAATCGGAAAGATTCTTGCCTGTACGCAGTTTGAAGAAGCGGCTGAATGACACATCCGTCATCCCCACCATATCGGCCAACTGCCCCAGGCGTATTTCTTCCTGATAATGTGTATTGATGTACTCCTGCACTTTCTGCACACGCCGGCTGTCCGAATGAATATCTATCTTGGCAAAAGACGAACTGGACAAGGTACGCGCTTCTTCTTCAAAGAGAGAAAGTTCATACAGGATCGTCATAAACTTAATGACCGCATAGAATCCCTGTTTTTCGGAGGCAAGCGTATCCAGCAACGGATATATTTTGAGTATGGCAGACATCGGGAAACAAAGCCCTTTTTGTGCTTTATCCAGCATCCGGCGGATAGAGTCGAACTGATTCTTATTGATAAAGCTCTTGAAGAAAAGATCGGAAGAAAACTGAATCGTAATCTCCCGTATCTCTTTCGAACGGCACTCGTTCTGTTCCCAGACGTGCTCCAAGTCTTTTCCTGTTATCAATACCAAATCATAATCACCTATCACTTCGGAAGAGTCTCCCACAATCCGCCTCACTCCGGCAGCCTTTTCAGTGAAGTTCAATTCAAACTCGGAGTGGTTGTGTATAGGATAAGTGAATTCCGTTTTATAACGTTCCGCAATGTAAAAGCAATCCTTATCTGACAAAGGAGTGATTTCACGGATAATCTGGTTGGATAACGGTGTAGTCATAGTAATTACAATTTATAAGCGTTTTATCGTTTGATTAGTTTTCTATCTTTACCCCTATCCGATGCAGGTCTGCCCCCGACGGGTTTTGGAAGACACGCAAGTCGAATTCGGGAATAATGGCAAGCACATGATCGAAAACATCTGCCTGTATGCCTTCGTAGGCAACCCATACTTTATTGGCAGAAAAGAAATAAAGTTCCAATGGGATACCGGTTTCAGTAGGCTGAAGCTGACGTACCATGCAGGTCAGGTCTTGATTGACGGTAGGCAGATTCTTCAGATAGTTAGTCAGATAGGCACGGAAAACTCCCAGGTTTGTTTGCCGGCGTCCATTCACTAACACAGAGTTGTCGATATGATGTTCCTTATTATATTCTTCCACTACCTTTTCCGTTTCATCCACATAGTCTTTCAAGATTTGTATCTTCCGATATTTTGCCAACATTTCCGGCGTACAGAAATGCACACTGGTCATATCTATATTGATGGAACGTTTTACACGACGTCCGCCGGATTCCTGCATTCCCTGCCAGTTTTGGAAAGAATCACTAATCAATAGATAAGGAGGAATGGTGGTGATGGTATTATCGAAGTTACGTATTTTTACGGTATTCAATGTTACTTCTATCACCGTACCGTCCGCACCGTATTTCGGCATCGTGATCCAATCGCCCACCTTCAGCATATTATTGGCAGAAAGCTGGATGCCGGAGACAAATCCCATGATACTGTCCTTGAAAACTAACATCAGAACCGCAGCGGAAGCTCCCAATCCGGTCAGCAACACCACCGGACTTTGCTTTATCAGAATACTGATAATGATGATAGCTCCTATAAAGAAGAGAATGACTTGCGCTGTCTGCAAAAGCCCCTTCAAAGGTTTGTCTTTATATTGTTCACGCGCGCTATATACCAGATACACAGCCGTAAACAAAGCACTAACGAAGCGAAGAAAGACTGCAAGGATATAAATCATGCAAAGTCTTCGAAGAAAATCAAGCAAAGCAGAGTCTGCATGTTCGGGAAAAGCAATAGGAATAGATATATAAATCAATATAGGCGCCACCATCCTGCTGATGTTCACCATTACTTTATCATTAAATACAATATCATCCCAAGTAGCTTTTGTCTGTCTCACCAATTTAGCCACGGTACGCAGAATAATCTTGCGGCAAATCAGATTGGCCAGTAATGCTATTCCAATAATAAACAATAAGATGATAAAGTTATCAATCTTATCAGCCATAGCTTCATCCACTCCCATCGAGAGCAAAGCATGATTCACTTCTTGCATCACCACATTACCTGCTTCTTCCGGTTGCCCGTTTGCCAATGCCACACTCACTGTATCAACCACTTCTTTTACTTCTTTCATAAGCAATCGTCTCTCTCTTTTTTAGTTTTTCTTTTATTTATGATCTCTGTTTCTTTTCTTCTTTATTCTTTCCTTCTTCCAAATATTCACTGATATCCTGCCGTAGCCAATCATAATGGAAGAGTCTTTTGTAGGCTACATTCTTCTTGAGCATGATTTCTACGTTCACCTGGCTATTCTGATAACAAGTCAGTTCGTTTCTGAATTGCTCATTGTGTTCGGCCAGTCGCTTGATTTCTTGTTCCCGTTCACGGCGCAATACGGTGCAGACCGGAATCAGTAGTTTCATTACCACATTATCCATCACATGGTGTCCCTGCATATACAAGTAAGTAGTTTCCGGCACCAAGCCCAGCTCTTTAAATTCAGTCCGCAATCCATTCACCTGATTGATGTTATGGGGAAATTTCTTTTTCAACTCTGCCAACTTCTGATTAACCCGTTGTTGAAGGGATTCCAAGCTCTTTTCCGGATGCCGGAGATTAATCTCGCGCAAAGAAGTATAAGTATGGAAATCGTACATAGGGAAAGTATAAGTATCCCGTTGGC
>ERZ840517.3194-NODE-3194-length-13003-cov-2.638554_pt1 | contig 13003 bp, 6 predicted proteins | sample MGYA00519876_ERZ840517 | MGnify/ENA primary metagenome ERZ840517 (study PRJEB31850, sample SAMEA3708882) | human gut metagenome | biome: human gut; feature: human-associated habitat; material: faeces | place: China | collected 2014 ... | reverse complement strand
CTCGGGAAGGGCGTGAAGTAATGGGATTGGGTGCTTTTATTAAGGCTGCGGCCGGTGCTGCCTTAGCTGCCTCGGCGGCAGCTAAGGCCAGCGGCGGCTCGTCCTCGGGTAGCTCGTCGGGTTCTTCCGGTTCGAGCGGATCGCTGAGTGCGAGCGGCAAGAACGGCTCGTACGCTATCGGCTCGAACAAGGGAAAGAATTTTGTTTCGAGCGCGGCCGCCGGTTCGACCATGACAGGCAGTGATGGCTCGACGTGGAAGAAGAACAGCGACGGCTCGACCACCATCACGAAGAACGGCTCGACATGGACCTATGGCAGTGCGTCCGGCACCGGCTCCGGCGGCTCGTCCTCCGGCAAGACTTCGGGCGGCGGCTCGTCCAGTGGCAGTTCGGGCGGCACTTATACGCCTGCGGGTACTTACAATGATGCGCTGATCCGGCAGAATGACGCACAGCAGGCGGCAGAAATTGACGCAATTAAGAAGCGGTATGAAGAAGCAAAAGCCATCGGAGATGTAGCAGGCATGAAGAAGGCCCACGCGGACGCCGAGGCAAAGCGTAAGGAATGGGGCTATTCCGGCGGTTCGGATGGCTCGGATTACATTGCAAGCGGCGGTATCTCCGGTGCGAATCTCGGCACGCTGATGAGCAATCAGTACAATCAGGGCTTTCAGGACTACGAGAAGAAGATGAACGATGCCGCACAGGCACAGCAGAGTGCTTTGCAGGCGAGTGTGGATTCGGCGGTCGCTAATCTGAACGCCCAGAAGTACACCATCGGCAAGAACACCGAGGCGAACAACGCTGCGGCTGAGAAGGCGTACATGACGGCGATCAATCCGAACGGCTCCATGGCTGAAAATCTGGCGGCACAGGGCCTGCTGACGACCGGCAACACCGAATCCAGTCAGATCTCGGCAGGCAACACCTATCAGAACGCGCTGAACAGCAACGCGACGACCGCTACCGAGGCCCTCGCTGAGATTGAACGCGCGATCACGCAGGCGCGCTTAAACGGCGATATTCAGAAAGCCAACGCGCTGGCGGATCTCTACAAGGAGGTTGCGGGCAAGCAGCTGGACAACGTAAACAGCATTATCTCCGCTATGCAGTGGGGTCAGCAGTTCGGGCTTTCGCAGGCCGAGCAGACGGGTACTTACAACGGTACGCAGACGCTTGCCATGCGGCAGCTGCAGATGCAGCTTGAACAGCTGGAAGAGGACAAGCTCAACGGTAAAATCGACCGCGAGACAGCGCAGAAGCAGATGGAGTATATTCAGGCGCAGATTGAGAAGATGCGGGCCGAAACGACCGGTCAGAACCTTTCCAACAAATACTCGCAGTGGCAGCTGAATCAGCTGGGTTAATTTCAGGCGGCGGGAAACCGCCGCCTGTCTTTTTATAGGAGGGTCATATGAGCTTTAGCAGTGATTTTGAGAAGAAGAAAAACAAAAACAAAACGTCCGCGCTGTTGAAGGTGCCGCATGTTGTGCCGCAAAAGCCGGCAAAGCAGGACAACAGCCGCCGTGCAACGGCGGCGCGCAGCGGAGAACAGCAGCGCGTGCAGGCGCACCAGAATGCACATCGGCCTGCAAGCACTTATCTGACCGGCGGCAGCACGACAAGAAGTCAGCCGTATGCGGCAAATCAGCAGCGGAACACTGTTTTTCAGCAGCGCGGGAACACACGGCAGGGCTTTCCCGGCACAGGCAGCCGGAGCACGCAGCAGAACAATTTACGGCAGCCTGCAAGCACCTATCTGACCGGCGGCAGCGTGACAAGAAGTCAGCCGTATGCTGCAAGTCAGCAGAATCAGCTTTTTTCGGCAAGGAAGGCGGCAGAGCAGCGGCGCAATCCACGGCAGAACGTATCTACTGCGAACAAGAGCAGCGGCGTCGGCAACCCGACGCTGACGCAGTTTCTCAAGAACTCTATGGACTGGCACACGACCAGCGATCCGAACAGGAAGGCACAGCTGCACGCGCAGAACGACGCCTTGCGGCGCAAGCTCGGTTATGACTACAACCCGCAGACCGGCGCCTCTTTTGATAAGTACGGCCACGAAATGACTGCCGGCGTGCGCATGGCCTACGGTAGCAAGCCGACCGAACGGCTGAATCAGGCAACACAGTTACTGCATACTTCCGGCGTGATGGGTAAGACAGACAAGGCAACCGTCTACCCGACCGCCATGCAGGCGGCACAGGGACTGGATGAGGACTATTTCAGCGGTCAGACCGGCTACAATGCACACAAGACGATGCATGACCTGTTTAACCGCTCGGATGAGACGTGGAGCAGCGAGGATACGCACAACCGTGACCGCGCCCGTCAGGAGCTTTCCAATGAGATGAGCCGCATTTTGGAGCGGTACGGCCTTGTATATCAGCCGCGCGACAATGCAGACGATATTATGAACCGTCTGAAAGCCGCCGGTGCAGATGAGCAGACGCTTGCGTATGTGCAGGAAAACATTGACCTGCGGCACGCGTCGGACCGCCTCGGCAACAGCATGGAGGCAGTCGGCAAGCGGTGGATCGCTTCGCTGCCGTCTCTCGTGGACACCTCGCGTCAGGTGGGCGCGAACGTGGAGGAGAGCCGCCAGAACGAGGAATATCGCCAGCTTGAGGAGCAGGAGCAGACGCTTGAACTCACCCTGCAGGGCATGAACAGCACAGCAGCAGACGGCTCGGTTTCGGCAGACTATCAGGCGGTGTACGATCAGCTGCAGGAGGTTAAAAAACGCAAGAACGAGCTGACCGTAAACAAAGGCGTAGACCCGAACAAATGGTCTCAGCGCATGCTGCGCGAGGCGAACGAGGCCCAGGCGAATGCCGAGGCCGGTTTAGCGCCTGCGCCGCGCTGGCTGACCGAACAGGGTATCAGCCTTGCGGGTAATGCGCCAGTGATGGCGGCAAGTGCAATTCCGGTTGTCGGTCCGGCGGTCGGCTCGATCATGATGGGCGGACAGGCGGCCGGCCAGCGCTCGTTTGAACTGAATGAGCAGGGCAAGGGTGCGCGGGAGTCGCTGACGCGAGGGTTGACCTCGGGTGCGATCGAGGCGGTAAGCGAAAGATTGCCGCTCGGTCAGATGAGCAAGATTTTGCACTCCGGCGGCGTGAATGCCGTAAAAAATATCCTCATCCAGATGGGTGAGGAGGCGACAGAGGAAAGCGCAAGCTATTTCCTCAACTATGTTGCGGACCTGGCGGCAAATGACCCGGACGCAAAGTTCTCTCTTGCGGAGCTGACCCAGAGCGCCGCGGGCGGTGCGTTCGGCGGCTTGGTGTTTGGTACGGCGGGTGCGCTCGGTTCGAGAGCGGCAACAGATACGGAGCATATGAATGCCGCTGATGCATACGATTACAATCAGGTGCAGCAGCTTGTACAGCTCGACAGCGAGCTGCAGGCGGCGCGTAAGCTGCCGGCAGGACCAATTCGGGAACGTGCGGTGCAGACCGCGCAGAACAAGATGGTAAACGCGCTGACCGATATGCAGCGGCAGAATGCGGCACGGAGTGCTGAGCTGACTGCGAATTATGACGCGGATCTGCAGAATCATCTTGATCTGCAGGAAAAGGCCGAGACAGCACAGTACCTGCAGGAGCAGGAAAACAGAGCGCTCAATCAGCGTGCGGCGGTACAGGCGATGCAGCAGATGGATACTCAGACGCAGAATAATGTTATCGACCTGCAGGACCGGCTGAACAATGCTTGGACGGAACTGCAGGAGCTCGATCAGGGAGACGGGCGGCTCTCGGTGGCCGAAATGCAGCGCCGTAATCAACTTATGGACGAAATCCGTCAGTTGAACGCACAGCTGAATGAGCAGGGAGTGAAGACCGGCGCTGTTATGCCGGAAATCCAGCAGAATGACATGATCCGCACGGCAGACCGCGGAAACGTGGGCGAGGTGCTGAACCAGAATCCGGACGGCAGTTACAATGCGTTTTTCCGAAACAACGAGACCGGCGAGGAAGATATTCACCGCGTCGAAGCCGAGAACGCACAGCGGATCGCAGAACCGGGCACCTATGAGGTGGCTACGGAACAGCAGCGTGCGGCCGCCGCTGAGGAAGCGCTGAATCCGTCACTGGACGACTCGGAATATCAGCTTGAATATGAGCAGCAGAGCCAGCCGGAGCAGCCGAAGCCGCTCGGCAACTATGAGAGGTACGGCAAGACTCCGCAGAAGGCGGCACAGGAGCTGCAGGAGCAGCTGAACAGTCAGCACTCGTTTGTCTATGAGGCGGACGAACAGGCGGCACGCCGTGAACAGAACAGCGAGCTGCGCGGGCAGTATGAGCTTGCACAGCCGGTACGCCGCCAGCCTGAGAAATTTAAGAATAACCATCCACTCAGCGACAAGGACAACAGCTTACTGCAGGGCGCGCTGCTCAACGGTGCAACGGACAAGTTCTCGCAGGCGGACGATCCTGCGGCCGTTATGCATATGTACCAGCTGACGCAGGAGGAGCAGCGCCTTATGCAGCCGCTGCGGGAGTATGCACAGGCCCGCCGAGATACTCTCAGCTTAAGCGCGGAAGAAATGGCCGATGCGATTGCAGAGAAAGCAAAGGATAAGCGCATTCCCGGCGCTTACAGCCGCGAGACGATGGAGCGCAACAGCTACGATATTTTCGGCAAGGAAAACCGCCAGTACGCCGAAACGCTCAACGAGCAGTATTTTACGCCGGTGCACAAGGCAGTTGCAGACCGGACACAGTACATCAACACGGTAAAGGACCGGATCGCAAAGCTGAATTTAAGCAAGCACGAAAGCGCACTTGTGCAGATGATGCTGGAAGGTGAGAACGGTGCCGCTGCGGACTATATCGCGGCGAAGAAAATCAAGGTAACGAGCAAGCTGCAGGAACGTGTCGCAAACGGCGTTGCGGAATTCCGCGCCATTTATGACGATATGTACAACAAGCTGTGCGATACCCTGATCGCAAACGGCATGTGGGACAGCGTACCGGGATACCTCAAGGACTATGCGCCGCATTTTACTGTAGACAAGCCGGACACCAAACTTGCGCGCGTGCTGTACAAATTCGGCATTAAGCCGGACAGCACGCTCAATCTTCCGACTCCGATTGCCGGCATTACAGACGACCGCAACCCGGGTAAGAAGTGGTTCGGCAACCTGCTGCACCGAAACGGTGAACTGACGGAGTTTGACGCGGTGGCCGGTTTTGACCGATATGTAGAGACGGCCGGCGACGTTATCTTTCTGACGGACAGCATTCAGAACCTGCGTACACTTGAGGATGCAATCCGGTATCGGCTTTCCGATGACGGAACCAGGCAGAAAATCAACGAGATTCGCAAAGACCGCACGCTGGATCCACTCGAACGCCACCAGCAGACGCAGGACGTTTACGACAAGAATGTTGATGACACGAAAAAGCTGCTTGACCAGAAACACGCGGGCATGGGCGGCTATGTTGCCAATCTGCACGAGTATATCAATAACCTTGCAAGAAAGAAAGCCCGCGCGGACCGTGGCTGGGAGGAAATGCTCGGACGCCAGATGTACAACGTGGCAAAGAATGTTGAGGGTAGAGTGGCGGCGAATATGATCGCGCTGAACCCCGGCTCGTGGATCACAAACTTTATTCCGCTCACACAGGCTGCCGGTGAGGTGAGCACGCCGAACCTGCTGCGTGCGGCTTACGACACGGTAAAGAGTGCGATTCGGGACGATGGTTTTACGGATGGTTCGGTATTTTTGACCAACCGTGAGGGCACGCAGATGCTCGACCGGACGCTGACGCGCAAGGTCTCCGATCTGGCCGGAATGCCGATGGAGGCTATCGACCATTTCACGGCCAACATTGTGACGCGCGGCAAGTACCTCCAGAACATTGCAGACGGTATGACGGTAAACCAGGCGTTTGAAAATGCCGATGCGTTTGCTTCTAACCTGATGGCGGACCGCTCCAAAGGTGCACAGCCGACAGCATTTAATGCCGTCAACCCGATTCGCAAGATGTTTACCATGTTCCAGCTGGAGGTCAATAACCAGCTGAGCTACTTAGCAAAGGATCTGCCGAGGGCCAAGCAGAACAAGGCTGCGCTTGCATGGTCGTACACTAAGATTTTTGCCGGTGCTTATCTGTTTAATCAGGTATACCACCAGCTGACCGGCCGTGATTCGGCGCTTGACCCTATCGGCATGATCGCGGATGCGTTCGGCTTTGATCCGCTGGATGATGACGACAAGGATAAGAAGAAAAAGTCCGGCGTGGACATTGCGCTTGACCTCGGCGAAAATGTTGCGGAACAGATTCCGTTTGTGGGAGGCCTGCTTGGCGGCGGCCGTGTGCCGATCTCCTCGGTCTTCCCGGATTTCGGCAAGCTGAAAGAGGAATATGAGAACGGCTACGACAACAAGCGCATTGCGCTTGACGCGGCAAAGAGCGCGGCCAACTCGGCGGCGTACCTGCTGCTGCCGTTCGGCGGCGGTGCTGTAAAGAAGGCGCTTGAGGGCGCGGCAACCGTATATGCGGGCGGCAGCTACAGTCTGGACAAGAACGGCGAGAAGATCCTGCAGTTCCCGCAGTACGGCCAGAGTCCGAGAGATTGGGCGCAGGCTATGCTGTTCGGCAAGTCGTCGCTCAAAACTGCGCAGGAGTGGGCTGACGATGATTACAACAGCCTGAACGCAGACGAGACGAAGGTATTCGAGGAACTGCGGCAGCGTATGAGCTGGAACAAGGACGAGAACGGCAACACCATCGACAATTCCGAGGCGGTATTTGCCGCCATTAAGGCGATGAAGGCAACCACTGCAGACGTCAAGGAGAAATACGGCTATGAGAATTACAAGGAGATTGCGGCGGCGTCCATCCGCAAAATGCTGCTGGAAAACAACGACCTGACGCCGATGCAGAAGAAAACGCTCGACCGCGAACTGATCACAGCCGGTGATTCCGCAGACTACACCTCTCAGGATGCGTTTGATATTAGCCAGTATGTGCGCGAGTCCAGACAGGACGACGCGGCCGAGGCAATCAAGCACGGCATTTCTGTCGATGATTTTGTCAAGTGGGACAGCGTGATCGAGCAGACACTGGCGGACAACTATGTTGACGCAAAGGACTACGAGGACGGCGAGAACAACCAGCTTTACGCGAAAAACGCTGTGCTGCAGAACATCCTCGACGAGTATGACAAGGACGGCGAACACACGGATGCGGAAAAGAACGCGTTTGCGGACTATGTGCTCGTTTCCGCCATGGGCGAGAGCGACAAGGAGCGTTGGGATGCGGTAAAGGGTACGGTCAGTGCGACCGACTTTGTGAAGTTTGCCGGTGACATGGCAACCTTCAACAAAGAATTCAAGGGCTCTGGCATGAGCAAGAGCGATGCGATGCAGACCATTCTGAACGGCTACGGCGGCCTGTCCGACACGCAGAAGGACGCGCTGTTCGGCGCGTACAGCGACAGCGCGTCCGGCAATGCGTTCCATATCTCTAAGTACGAGGAAGCGATTAAGGACCGCAAGTTCTACGGCTACCTCAAGGACGCCGGAAAGAAGGAGCTGCGCTCCATGCTCAACAGCTACGAGAATCATGTGGCGGACAACGACAAGCTGTCCGGCTGGGAGGCCAAGGCGGCAGTTGCCAAGGAAGCCGGTATTTCGCCGGGCGTTTACGCCCTTTACCAGATGGCTCTCAAGGCCGCAGACACGGACGGCAAGGGCGTAAGCCAGGCAAAGGCCAAGGCGGCCGTGGAATCCATTGACGGACTGACGCAGGCGCAGAAGGCGTACCTCTGGCAAAGCTCGAACCGGAAATGGAAGAAGAACCCGTTCGGCTCGGCAACGGTTTCCGAGTACCAGTACGCGGGCGGCGAGTTTGCAAACCCGGTTGCGGGCGACACGATCTCCAGCAAGTTTGGTCCGCGTGACACGTTCGCGACAAGCAACGGTGCCTCGTCCTCGCGCTGGCACAAGTCGATCGACATTGCCGCGCCTGCCGGTACGGCGATTAAGTCGGTTCAGGGCGGCAAGGTAACCGCAAACGGCTGGGTCTCCGGTTACGGTTGGACGATCGAGGTTACGCATGATAACGGCTATGTGAGCATGTACCACCACATGCAGAATCAGAGCAGTGTTGCGGTCGGCACGGAAGTAAAGCAGGGGCAGACGATCGGCAACGTCGGCAGTACCGGCAATTCGACCGGTCCGCACCTTGATCTGACAATTACCAAGGACGGCACGCCGGTTGACCCTGCGTCGCTCATCGGCGATTACAAGAACGCAAAGACTGGGTATGTTTACGAGGGTTCGCCGGTTTATACGCAGCTGTCCTCGGCGGCAAGCAAGAGCAAAAAGAGTTCCGGCGGGTCGCGTAGGTCGAGTGGCGGAAGCAGTTCCGGCGGTTTGAAGCAGCTTAAGGGACTTAGTGGTTTGAAAGGATTGGGATTCTGAGGTATGGGAAAAGGGTGAGCGGAGGCTCACCCTTTTGCTTTTGGAGAGGAGTGCCCGAAACGGGTCGGCCTTATCGTGAAACGCGATAGCGTGGATGATGTGACGCTCTAAACGCACACCACCGGCGTTACTGCCCGAAACGGGAGGGAACACTTTGGGATGGGGTCGGGAAACACGACCCCATACTGAGTGCAACAAACAGGATGGGTGGTCGAAACGGCGAGTTATGGGTATCCGAAACGCACACCCATCTGTCGGGAAACACGACGGGGTCTGGTAGGTACTCTGTGAAACGAAGTATACAGGTAGGGGTGGCTGTTTTAACCACCCCTATAAATACGCTAATTTTGAAAATAATAGTTGACGTTAGCTAGCTACAATGATATAATATAGCTAGCAACAAAGGAGGTGACAATGTGCCGTCTGAGAGTAGAGCCGACTACTTCAAGAAAAGGCGGGAAACCATTGGTCAGTTTAGCGTTTCAGTCCCTAGAGCAAAGCTGGACGCGCTAACGGAAGTGCTGAAAGAAAAGGGACAGACGAAAACGCAATGGTTGAACGAAAAGATTGATGAAGAAATCGGCAAATAAAAAAGACACCTGCTGTCCCTGGAAAGTCAAGCAAGTGCCTAGTTATACCAAAACACGAGGTTTTGATAAATCTATTGTATATCAAATCTTTCGTGTTTGCAAGAAAGAACGGAGGATTTTTATGAAATACGATCTGAGCAAGCTGTATTGGGACTATATTCAAGAGGACGAGAGCACGGCCTTCCGTGACGAATTCTGGGCGAATCCGGTAAACGCTGAAATCCAGAAGCAGATGGAGCCGATCTTTAAGAACCGCGATATTTCGGACGTTGTAAGCAATTACGAGGCCTGCGCAGAGGAATTCGGGTTCCTGACCGGTTTTCAGCTTGCGGTGAACCTGCTGTCCGGCGGCCTCGGCGCACGCGCTCTCAAGGTGGAGGTGCAGGCATGAACGATGGTATGCTGACGGTTTCCAACAGCGAGTTTGGTAAGCTGGAGATTTTGATGGAGGACGGCAAGGAATTGTTTCCGGCAAAGGAGTGTGCACGGATTCTCGGGTATAGCGATCCTAACGGTGCAGTGCGCAATCATTGCAAGGGGTGTGTGAAACGCACAGTCGTAGATGCTCGCGGCTGCAAGCAGATTGCGAACTACATCCCCGAAGGCGACCTGTACCGCCTTATCATCCGCTCCCGTCTGCCTGCTGCGCAGAAGTTTGAGAAGTGGCTGTTTGATGAGGTTCTGCCCGAACTGCGCCGCACCGGCGGCTACCGCGCAAAGCCGGACACAGAGCTGCCGCACCAGTGGCTTGGGCGCGGGTGCATCATCGTTGACGAGGCGGTAAAGCGGCTCGGTGTTAAGAAGGATAAGGTTGTCGGTCTGCTGCGCCAGCGCAAGACGGTTTACCGCATCGGCGTGGACTGGGAAACGCTGCGCGGCACGGAATTGGACGAGTACAAGTTTTATAACCGTGTGGGGAGCGTGGCAAAGGGTCTGCTCATCGTCTATGACACCGGCTATGCAAAGCTGCGGTGGGAACTGCTGGGCGAGGGTACGCCGGATACCGCGCTGCCGATGGCGGCAGAAATCCCGCTGCTGCCCGCAGCAGTGCAGGAGGAGAATGAACAGCTGAGGATTGCACTGGAGGAGATCGGAAAGATTGCAGGAAAGCTGGGGAAGTGAGGGAAAGCGCCGTCGGTTGACGGCGCTTTTTTGTCGTTTCGTAAACCTATAACATTTTATGCTTTAACAGCAGCAGTTGCAGCTGGTTTCCGGCGCAACCACACGCGCGTCCAGCATGATCGGATCAACGACCTCTACGACTGCAGTCGGCTTGTTGCTGTCAGGCCGCAGCTGCACATCGCGGCCGTCCTCGATATACTGCGAGGAAAAGATGCGCGCGCCGCCTTCACCGCCGAACAGTACAACGCGTTTGTCGAATACCGCCAGACCGTCCACAATACGCGGACGATTACGCAGCTGATTTCACATTCAATGCGGTAGAAAAAGCGGATATCAACGCTGTAGAAACCTCGATTAAACTGAATCCGCTCAACATCAATAGAAACGCAGAGCAGTTCTGCTTCACGCGGCTTCACAGATGCAATGCCGCCGGCATTGATCAGCTCCTGCGCATCGCGGGTGAGATACACGCGAATGTCACGCAGGCACTCCTTACTGCGGCAGGAGTCATAAACCTTTTTGGTGTGGACGCAGACCGCTTCGCGGAAGCCGCCTGCACTGTTGCCGTTATTGCCGCCGATAGGACCCGGGCAGCAAACTTTTTCAGCCATGTATATTACCTCCAAACAAAAATTGAAGCAACTTCAGTATCAATCTATTCGGAGATTTTCCGGGGTGTTACATTAAGAAGTCCCTCTGTACCTGCAATACAGGGGGACTTCCGTCAAAGAGGGAGGGGGCTGCTTTATACGTCCATCCAGACGCCTCCGGCCTTATGGCTGCGCACACAGGCATCGACAAAGCGAACGCCGAGCACGCCATCCTCCACAGTCGGAAAGGTGTCGGTCGTGTTCTCACGACCTGCCTTGCGATCGGAGAGCACATTACAGAACGAACGGTAAATATTCGAGAACGCCTCGATAAAGCCTTCATTATGGCCTGCACCGACGCGGGAAAGCCGCGTGCTGGCATCGAGCAGATAGTCTGCACCGGCGGACAGCCGCTGACTCGGCTGGCTGCGCGGCGTGTAGATCAGGTGGTCGCAGTCGGTCGCGGTCCATTCGAGCGAGCCTTCGGTGCCGATGACGTAGATGCCGCTGTCACACTCGTGTCCAATCGCAATCTGGGATGCCCAGAGCGTACCGGTTACGCCGCCCCCAAAATCCATCAGCACGTTTACATTGGTATCGAGCGGCAGATCACGCGGATAGGTATCCATCATCGCCAGAACGCGCTTGACGTGCAGACCGGTAAACTGCGTTACCATCTGCTCTGCATGTGTGCCGAGATCGTTTGCACACAGCGAGGAACCGACCTTTTTCGGCTGAAAACGCCATGCCGAGGTGTCCACCTTGCCGTCAACCGCACCGGAAATGACCCAGTCCTCCGGATGCTGCACGCGGACGTGCAGAATATCGCCGATTACACCTGCGCGAATCATCTCACGCGCCTGACGGATGAGCGCATAGCCAGTGTACGAATACGTTATGCCGAACAGCAGACCGCGCTCCTCTGCAAGGCGGGCAAGTTCCTCGGCTTCCTCAGTGCGGAGCGCAAGCGGCTTGTCGCATATAACGTGGATGTCATGCTCAAGAAAGCACTTTGCAATCTCGTAATGCGTATCGTTTGCCGTCATGATGGAGACAAAATCAATACCGTCCTCACGCGCGGACTCCTTGTCTGCCATTTCGCGGAAATCCGCATACACGCGGCTGGTGTCAGACAGGTGATACGCCTCAGCGGTCGCGCGGTTCTTATCCATGCTGCGGGAGAAGCAGCCGCAGACCAGCTCGGCGGAATCGTCCAGCATAGCGCCCCAGCGGTGGAATTTGCCGATGTATGAACCAAGCCCGCCACCAATCATACCAAATTTCAGCATAAATAATTACTCCTTACATTTTACATATCAAAGTTTACGACCTCTACCGTTCCTGAGGTCTGCGATGCGATCATTGCATCCGCGATGCAGCAGGCTGCAAAGCCGTCCTTGCTGCCCGGACCTGCGGTCGGCTCAATGCCGCGCAGATGGTTGATCCAGTGCTGCAGCTCATTATCATAAGCCTTCGGGAAACGTTCTGCCCAGTTGTCTATAATCTCATTGCCGACCTTGAGACGCGAACGGACGATTGGTTCTGCGGGCAGCGGCAGACGGATTGTGCCCTTTTCACATACAATTTCCATGCCGATCTCGTAGCCGTAATAGCTGTTGACCGAGCATTCCACGTCAATCAGGATGTTGCTCTCGGTCCACATGAGCGCCAGCTGTGGGTCATTCAGACCGTCAGCAGCGAACGCGGTGTTGCGTGCCGCCAGCATTTGACCGCGGACAAGCTCCTCGCCAAACAGCCAGCGAAACTGGTCGATCTCGTGGATGAGCACATTAGTTACCTGCATGGCGTTGGTAAATCCGGCTGCGATGCGCGGCGTGCGGCTGATGCAGTGCGCCATCAGCGGCTTGCCCAGCTCACCGGAATCCAGAATGGCCTTGATCTTACGGTAATCCGGGTCATAGCGGCGCATAAAGCCGACCTGCACCAGATTCCTGCCGGCAGCCTGCTCAATGCGGACAATCTCGGCGCAGTCCGCCTTGGTGGTTGCCAACGGCTTTTCGCAGAATACCGGCTTGCCGGCTGCGATGGCTTTGTTAGTCATCTCGGCATGAACGCCGTCCCACGCAGTGATGACGATAGCGTCAACCTTGTCGGATGCGATGAGCGCGTCCACGCTCTCCATACTCTCCGCACCGTATGCAGCAGCGAGCGCATCCGTCTTTTCCTTATTGATATCGTACAGCGCGGTGACAGCAACGCCGTCGATCCGCTTGGTCAGTCGCTTGAGGTGCTCCTGACCGATA
>ERZ840517.3187-NODE-3187-length-13030-cov-3.624817_pt1 | contig 13030 bp, 10 predicted proteins | sample MGYA00519876_ERZ840517 | MGnify/ENA primary metagenome ERZ840517 (study PRJEB31850, sample SAMEA3708882) | human gut metagenome | biome: human gut; feature: human-associated habitat; material: faeces | place: China | collected 2014 ... | reverse complement strand
CCAGCCAGCGGCGGGTCACGGGGTGCAGGAGCCGGAGACGGTAGGAGTGCAGCGCCGGACGGGGGATGAGGGCGGGGTCCTCGGTGCCGTAGAGCCAGTCCCCAGCCAGCGGGTGGCCCACGGCGGAGAGGTGGAGCCGCAGCTGGTGGGTGCGGCCCGTCTGGGGCAGCAGCCGCAGCAGAGACAGCTCCCCCGGCAGCAGGGTCTCGTAGAGCGTTCGGGCGGGAAGGCCCATAGGGTCCACGGTGCGGCGGAGCAGAGAGCCGGGGTCCCGGCTGATGGGCAGATCAATGCTGCCGGAGGGGGGCTGAGGCGCTCCCAGACAGATGCCCCGGTACTCCCGGAGAAAGGAATCGGTGTGCAGCGACTCCATGCACAGGCGGTGGATATAGCCGGTCTTGGCCACGGCCATGACGCCGGTGGTGCCACGGTCCAGACGGTTGACGCAGTGGAAGCTGCCGGTGCGGAGGTAGTGGCACACGGCACCGGCCACGGTGACGGTCTCCTCCGTCAGGGCGGAGGGATGGATGGCGATGCCGGCGGGCTTATTCAGCAGGAGGAGGTCCTCGTCCTCCCACAGAATATCCAGCGGATAGGCCACGGGGCGGATGTGGGGGTTTTCTCCCGGCAGGTCGGAGACGTCCGCCGCCAGCACGTCGCCGGCCTCTGTGCGGGTGGAGACGATGACGGGGATACCGTTCAGGGTGATGGCGCCGGGCCGCCATTTCAGCTTGGCCAGAAAGCTGCCGGAGATGCGGAGCTGCCGGCGCAGCAGGGTTCGTACCGGCAGACCGGCCTCCTGCGGGGTGACGGTGTGGGTCAAGAGACGCATAAAAACACCTCCTTATGGATACTTTCAGTCTACCATATTTTCGGGAAATGTGGTAGACTGAAAATATCAATTTACAGAAAGCGGGGGGATCCCTATGGCATCAAAAGTTTATTGGGCAGATCTGCGGGCGGATTTCCACGAGAATCTCCAGCAGAAGCTGACCCGCCTCATGAAAACTGCCGGGATGGGCGAAATCGACTTCGACCGGAAGTTCGTGGCCATCAAAATGCACTTTGGTGAACCGGGCAATCTGGCCTTCTTGCGGCCCAACTGGGCCAAGACGGTGGCAGATTTCGTGAAAGAGCGGGGTGGCAAGCCCTTCCTCACCGACTGCAACACCCTGTATGTAGGGGGACGGAAGAATGGGCTGGATCATCTGGATACGGCGTGTCTCAACGGCTTCAACCCCATGACCACGGGATGTCAGGTCATCATCGCAGACGGCATCAAGGGCAGCGACGAGGTGGCTGTGCCGGTGGCGGGCGGTGAGCTGGTGAAGGAGGCCAAGATCGGCCGGGCCGTCATGGATGCCGACGTGTTCATTTCCCTGACCCACTTCAAGGGCCATGAGGAGGCGGGCTTCGGCGGGGCGCTGAAAAACATCGGCATGGGCTGCGGCAGTCGGGCCGGGAAGATGGAGCAGCACAACGCCGGAAAGCCCCATGTGAACCATGAATACTGCGTGGGCTGCGGGATGTGTACCAGGATCTGCGCCCACAGCGCTCTGTCCGTTGCGGAGAGAAAGGCCAACATCGATCACAGCCGCTGCGTGGGCTGCGGCCGCTGCATCGCCATCTGTCCCCGGAATGCCATCCAGATCGACTGGGATGAGACGGTGACGAATCTGAACCGAAAGATCGCAGAGTACTCCAAGGCGGTGGTGGACGGGCGGCCCTGCTTCCATATCTCACTGGTCATCGACGTGTCGCCCAACTGCGACTGTCACGCCGAGAACGACGCCGCCATTGTTCCCAATGTGGGAATGTTCGCCTCCTTCGACCCGGTGGCACTGGATATGGCCTGTGTGGATGCCGTCAACGCTCAGCCGGTGATGCGGGGTTCTGCGGCCGACGGCGGTGACACCCATGACCACGACCACTTCCATCGCATCCATCCGGAGACGGATTGGATGAGCTGTCTGGAGCACGCCGAGAAGATCGGCATCGGCACCAGAGCGTATGAGCTTATCAAGATCTGAAGAGTGCGATAGACGAAAGCGCCGCCCGGTGGGGCGGCTTTCCCTTCGGAGGGTGTGCTGCTTACGGGCGGCGCACGCTATGGGGCTTTGCGGGTCAGTCCTCATGGGGCTTCGTCTCCTGATAGAGCATATTCCACACCACCTGATAGGCGTGGAGGGCCTGGGGGGAGTGGCAGACCATGGTGACGGACAGCTGCGGATGAAGGCGCAGGAAGTCCGTGATGGCCTTCAGGGCTACATGAGCCGCCTGCATCAGCGGATAGTGGTAGACACCGGTGCTGATGGAGGGGAAGGCCACCGTGCGGCAGCCGTTCTCCAGTGCCAGCGTCAGGCAGCTGCGGTAGCAGGAGGCCAGTTGGGCGGCCTCGCCGTGGCCGCCGCCCCGCCAGATAGGGCCGGGGGTGTGGATCACGTACCGGCAGGGCAGGTCATAGCCGCCGGTGATGCGGGCCTCACCGGTGGGGCAGCCGTTCAGCGTTTTGCACTCGGCCATGAGACCCGGTCCGGCAGCACGGTGGATGGCACCATCCACCCCGGCACCGCCCAGTAGGGAGGTGTTGGCGGCGTTGACGATGGCGTCAGTGTGGAATTGGGTGATGTCACCCTGTACGATGGAGAGATTCATGACGGCCTCCTGAGATGATGTTTGACGTTTTCCGGAGCAAAGGAAATTGCGGCCAAGGAGAAACAATGGACAAAAGGGAGCAGGTCAAACCGATAGACGGGGATTTATCTTCCGGCCAGGGAATTGTCCCACCCCATGCACGATGGTAGGACATGGTATCTTCATCGGCCAGCATCATTTGCCGAAACCACAAGCCCTCATATTTTGGCTCATATAAAGCAAGCGTAATTACTTCCACAAACGCCGATTTGCCGAATGGATATTCAGTATAGCACACACGAACTTCGATCGCAAGTGATCGGCAGGGGGACGTATCCCTTATAAGCTGCATCCTGTTAAGGGACTTTACAAAAATGAACAAAACGTAAAAATCTGACGAATAACTTGGGAAATATTTACAGAGACGGGGAGATATGCTACAATGTGTCTAATAATACAAGACATGGAGGGATGACGGTGAAGAAGTTTGTACCGGTTTATGAGGGGGAGCTGCGCAAGCACAGCATTCAGGTTCCCCGCTGCATCAGCGAGTGCAGCGGCATTCGCATTTTCGGGCGGCGCATCAAGTCGCTGGTGTTTTCCACGGATGTGGCCATTATCAAGAACATCAACGCCGACGCCGTCATCGCCGTGTATCCCTTTACGCCCCAGCCGGCTATCACACAGGCCATTCTGTCGGTGTCGGAGGTGCCGGTGTTTGCCGGGGTGGGGGGTGGCCTCACCAATGGGCAGAGGTCGGCCAGCATCGCCGCCTATGCCGAGCATCAGGGGGCCTTTGGGCTGGTGTGCAACACCTTCATCACCGAGGAGGCCATTCGGGCCATCAAAGAGACGGTGGAGATCCCGCTGGTGTACACGGTGGTGTCGGAACAGACGGACGTGGCCGGAAAGCTGGCGGCGGGGGTGGATTTCCTCAACGTATCCGGGGCGGCCCGGACGCCGGAGATCGTGGCCCATATCCGGGAGCAGTTCCCGGAGGTTCCCATCATCGCTACCGGTGGGCCGACGGATGACACCATCCGGGCCACCATCGAGGCTGGGGCCAATGCCATCACCTACACGCCGCCCACCAGCGCTGAGCTGTTTTCCGAGAGTATGCGGAAATACCGGGGCAGGTTTGCGTAAGGGACTGCGGAGGAGCAGAAAAATGAAAAGATCAGCACCCACCCGCCAAGCGGGTGGGTGATGATCTTGTTTCAGCGGGCCAGATATTGGCGGCAGCAGGTCTCGGCCTCCTGTGCCAGGCGCTCCTCGTCCACCGTCATGAGATGGCCCTGGGCCACGGTGACACGGCCATGAACCACGGTGTAGTCCACCGGGCCCCGGACACCTACGGTACCCAGCACCGACTTGGGGTCGAAGCAGGAACCCACCAGCTCCAGACGGCGGCTGTCGATCATAAAGAGGTCGGCGCACTTGCCCACCGCCAGCTGGCCGATATCGTCCCGGCCCAGCAGCCGGGCGCTGCCACGGGTGGCCATTTTCAGCACGTCGTAGCCGGTGGGGGCCCGGCGGCTGGCGTTCAGGCGGTGGAGCAGGAAGGCTACCCGCAGCTCCTCCATAAGGCTGGAGCCGTCGTTGGAGGCGCTGCCGTCCACGGCCAGTCCCACGGGAACGCCCAGCTCCAGCATCTCCGGGATCCGGGCGATGCCGGAGGAGAGCTTCATGTTGCTGATGGGGCAGTGGGCCACGCCGGTGCCGGTTTTGGCCAGCACCCGCAGCTCCTCGTCGTTGAAGTGGATGCCGTGGGCGAACCACACGTCGCTGCCCGTCCAGCCCAAACGCTCCATGTACTCCAGAGGGCGGATGCCCTCCCGTTGGAGCATGAAATTCTCCTCGTCCTTGGTCTCGCACAGGTGGGTGTGCAGCCGCACGCCGTACTGGCGGGCCAGAATGGCGCTCTGGCGCAGCAGCTCCGCCGACACGGAGAAGGGAGAGCAGGGAGCCAGAGCGATGCGGTGCATGGCTCCGTAGGAGGTGTCGTGGTACTTCTCGATGAGCCGGGCGGAGTCCGTCATGATCTCATCCACCGTCTGCACCACGCTGTCCGGCGGTAGGCCGCCGTCCTTGACGCTGAGATCCATGCTGCCACGGGAGGCATACATCCGGATGCCCAGCGTGTCGGCGGCGGCAAACTGGGCGCCGATCAGGTCTCCGGCGTGGGTGGGGAACACATAGTGGTGGTCGAAGCAGGTGGTGCAGCCGTGCTTCATCAGCTCGCCCATGCCGGTGAGGGAGGAGAGACGGATGACGTCCTCGTCCAGATTTTTCCAGATCTCGTAGAGGGTCTTGAGCCAGTCGAACAGCTCCATATTCTGCACCTGTGGGAGGTTGCGGGAGAACACCTGATACAGGTGGTGGTGGGTGTTCACCAGACCGGGATAGCACAGCATATGGCTGGCGTCGATGGTTCGGTCGGCGGTGATGTCCAGATGGGGGCCGATCTGACGGATGAAGCCGTCCTCGCAGTAGAGGTCCACGTCCTCCAGCAGTTGGTCCTTATCGTCGCAGGTCACCAGATAGCGAATGCTGCGGATCAGCAGGCTTGCCATAGATCATTACTCCTTTCAGAAGAATATCCCCCGAAGGATCGGGGGATATTCGGTCGGTTTACCGGTCTTCCCGGAAGTAGTTCAGACCCAGAGAGGTGGGGGGCTGATCCTCCCGCTTTTTCCGCAGGGACACGATAATCAGCACCACCAGCGTCACCACATAGGGCAGGATCTTATACAGCTGCGTGGGGATGAAGGGAATCGTCAGACGCAGGTACAGGATCATCAGAGCGCCGAACAGCACGGAGCCCCAAATGGCGGACAGAGGACGCCACAGGCAGAAGATAACCAGCGCCACGGCCAGCCAGCCCACGCCGGACAGACCCTCGTGGTTCCATACGCAGCCGGCGATGGTGGTGATGTACACCATGCCGCCCACGGCAGAGATGCCGCCGCCGATGATGGCGCCCAGATAGCGATAGCGGCTGACGTTGATGCCGGCGGCATCGGCAGTAGCCGGGGACTCACCCACAGAGCGCAGCTGCAGGCCGGTGCGGCTCTTGTTGAGGAACAGGTGCATGACGATGGCCAGCACCACCCCCAAATAGAAGAAGATGCTGTTGCCGAAGAGGATCTTGCCCACGTAGGGGATATCCTGCATGGCCTGAGGGAAGGGGGAGCTGATGAATACGGCCTTCAGGTCGTTGCCCACGGCCACGAAGCCGCCCTCACGGATCCGCATGATCTCGCCAATATACTGGCCCACGCCGGTGCCGAAGATGGTCAGCGCCAGACCGGTGACGTTCTGGTTGGCCCGGAGGGTGATGGTCAGGAAGCTGAAGATCAGAGAGGCGATGCCGCCGGCGATGAAGGCGCACAGCAGACCGATGAGCACCGCCAGAAAAGCGCTGGGAGATTCCACGGCCTTTTCGTAGTAGAACACACCGCCAAGGCCGATGGCACCGCCCATGAACATGATGCCCTCCACGCCCAGGTTCAAGCTGCCGGATTTCTCCGTCAGCACTTCGCCCAGCGTACCGAACAGCAGAGGCGTGCCGTAGGTGATGGCGGCCACCACCAATGCGATGAACAGATTCACGGTATTCAGCATGACGCATCCTCCTTACTCTCGGTCTGATCAGACTCCGCAGCGGCGGGGGCGGCGGGAGCCTCCGCCTGCTTGCGGCGGAAGATCATGCGGTAGTTGATGAAGAACTCGCAGCCCAGCATACAGAACAGCAGGATGCCGGTGACGATGTCGCTGATGGAGGTAGGCACCTGCATGGCGGTCTGGAGGGTCTCAGCGCCCTTTTCCAGAATGGCCAGCAGGGCGGAGATGACGATCATGGCGAAGGCGTTCAGCTGGCTCAGCCATGCCACCGTGATGGAGGTGAAGCCCACGCCGTTGGCCACGCCGTCATACAGGGTGTTGTTGGCACCGGAGGCCACGATGAAGCCCACCAGACCGCTGATGGCACCGGAGAGGAACATGGTACGCATCATGACGTGGCCCACGTTCATACCGGCGTAGCGGGCGGTGTTCAGGGAGTCACCGATGACAGCGATCTCGTAGCCGTGCTTGGTATAGTTCATGTAGAGGTGCATTACCACCACCAGCACCAGCACAATGATCCAGCCGCAGTGGACGCCGAAAACCTCCGGCAGCCAAGCGGACTGATCGAACATGGGGATGATCTGAGAGCCGGGACGACCCTCCCACGGGCCGCCCTGCAGCCAGCGGACCACACCGATGATGATGTAGTTCATCATCAGGGTGAACAGAGTCTCGTTGGTGTTCCAGCGGGCCTTGAAGAAGGCGGGGATCAGCGCCCAAATGCCGCCGGCCACGGCGCCCGCAGCGCCCATGATGAGCAGCAGCACGGCGCTGGGGACCTTACCGACCCAGTAGAGGGCGAAGTAGGAGGCGGCGATGGCGCCGGCCGTGATCTGACCCTCGGCGCCGATGTTCCAGAAGCGCATCTTGAAACATGGGGCGATGGCCAGGGCGCAGCCCAACAGGGGGACGGCGATCTTCACCGTCTGGCGGATGGCGGTCTTTTTGCCCAAAGCGCCGGTGATGATGGTGCCGTAGGCTTTGAAGGGGTTCACGCCGGAGATGGCAATGACCACCGCACCCAGCAGCAGCGCCAGCAGGATGGAGCCCACACGGATGGCCCACACCGTCCGCTTGTCCATGCCCTCTCGCTTGGCCAGACGGATCAGGGGCGTTTTCATCGAGTTATTCATGAGCGGCTTTCTCCTTTCCGCCGACACGGGTCATCAGCAGGCCTACCTCTTCCTTGGTGGTGGTGCGGCCGTCTACGATGCCGCTGACCTTACCGCCGCACAGTACCAGAATACGGTCGCACAGCTCCAGCAGCACGTCCAGATCCTCACCGACGTAAATGACGGCGGAGCCCTGCATCTTCTCCTTGGTGAGGAGGTTATAGATGGTGTAGGAGGTGTTGATATCCAGACCACGCACGGCGTAGGCGGTCATCAGCACGGAGGGGGCGGTGGCGATCTCACGGCCTACCAGCACCTTCTGCACGTTGCCGCCGGACATCCGGCGCACGGGGAAGTCGGTGCTGGGGGTGACCACCTCCAGCTCCTTCCAGACCTGCATGGCCAGCTCGTTGGGGTCCTTGCGGTTGACGAAGATGCCCTTGCCCTTTCGCCAGGAGCGGAGCATCATGTTGTCCGTCATGCCCATGGAGCCAACCAGACCCATGCCCAGACGGTCCTCCGGCACGAAGGCCATGGCCACACCGGCCTTCTTGATTTGCATGGGGGTCTTGCCTACCAGTTCAGAGGCGGGCTTGCCCTCCGGAGTGAACCGGATGGAGCCCTCGGCCACGGGGTGCAGACCCGCAATGGCCTCCAGCAGCTCACGCTGGCCGGAACCGGCGATGCCGGCGATGCCCAGAATCTCACCGCCCAGAGCGGTGAAGGAGACGTTGTCCAACCGCTTTACGCCCTCGCCATCGTAGCAGGTGATGCCCTTCAGGGTCAGGCGGGGGACGGGAGCGTCGTACTTGGGGCGGTCGATGTTCAGGGTCACACTGTGGCCCACCATCATGTCCGTCAGAGCCTGCGGATTCGTCTCGGAGGTCTTGACGGTGCCGATGTACTTGCCCTTGCGGAGGACGGCCACCTTGTCGGACAGAGCCATGACCTCGTGGAGTTTGTGGGTGATGATGACGATGGCCTTGCCGTCGGCCTTCATGTTCCGCAGGACGGTGAAGAGCTTCTCCGTCTCCTGCGGGGTCAGCACGGCGGTGGGCTCGTCCAGAATGAGGATATCCGCCCCACGGTACAGGACCTTGACGATCTCCACCGTCTGCTTCTGAGAGACGGACATATCGTAGATCTTCTGAGTGGGGTCGATGTCGAAGCCGTAGCGGTCGCAGATCTCCTTGACCTTGGCGTTGGCGGCCTTGATGTCCAGGCGGCCGCCCTCGTCCAGACCCAACACGATGTTCTCGGCGGCGGTGAACACGTCCACCAGCTTATAGTGCTGATGGATCATGCCGATGCCGTACTGGAAGGAATCCTTGGGGGAGCGGATGGATACGGGCTTCCCCTCTACCAAGATCTCGCCCTCGTCAGGGAAATAGATGCCGGCCAGCATATTCATCAGGGTGGTCTTACCGCTGCCGTTCTCCCCCAGCAGGGAGAGGATCTCACCACGGTTCAGGGCCAGATTGATGCCATCGTTGGCGACGACGCTGCCGAAACGTTTGGTGATGTTTCTCAGCTCAATGGCGCAAACAGTTTCCAAGGCTGTCATCCTTTCGTTGTGAATTGGGGCGCTGCCGCCCCGGTACGGTTTCCGGACAATATATAATATAAATATGTTATCATAAGCAGCCGAAAAAGTAAATAAAAACTGGGTGTCTGCTATGCAGAAAGTACCGCTGATTTTTTGGAGAAATCAACAAATCGTCAGGAAAACTAAAAATTTTTTAGATACCACCACGAAAAAAGGGTACGGCTGCCTGTGTGCAGCCGTACCCTTTTTCAGTTTACAGCTTGTTGTCCGCTTGGCTGGGGAGGGAGAGGCTTAGTTGCCGTAGGCGGAGTTCAGCCACTCGATCCCGTCGATCTGCAGGGTGAAGTAGGGGGCGGACTGGAAGTAGGACTCGTGGAAAGCGCCGTCGAACACGGCCTCCTCGGCGTCGGGGGTGAAGTCGCCGTCGGTATCCAGAGCGAAGGCGTGGGTGACGGTCTCACCTTTGACGGTGAACTTGCTGGTATCAAAGACCTGCAGAGTGCCGTCCTTCAGAGCCTTCTCCACCTCGGCCACCTTCTCGGCAGTACCCTTAGCACAGATCTTCTCGTTCAGGGTGGTCATGACCACGGAGCCGTCGGCAATGCCCTTGCACCAGTCCTGATCGATGGTGCCGCCGTTGTAGACGGTCTCGATGGCGTACTCAAAGTAGGGAGCCCAGTCGATGCGGGTGCCGATCAGGGAGGCATCGGGAGCAACGCCGGTCATGTCGTTGTTGTAGCCGGTGTGGAAAGCGCCCTTGGTCTGAGCCATGGTGGCGGGGGTGGTGTTATCGGAATGCTGGGAGATCATCACGCAGCCGGCATCGCACAGAGCGGAAGCGGCGTTGGCCTCCTCAGTGGCGTCGGACCAGGAGCCCACGAACTGGACCTTCATGGTGACGGAGGGGCAGACGCTCTTGGCGCCCAGATAGTAAGCGGTGAAGCCGGAAATGACCTCAGCGAAGGAGAAGGCGCCCACGTAGCCGATGACAGCCTGCTCGGCGGTGATGTCACCGTTGTCGATCATCTCCTGCAGCTTCATGCCAGCCACCACGCCGGCCACATAGCGGCCCTCGTAGATGTTGGCGAAGGCGTTGTGGGTGTTCTCCAGACTGTCGCTGCGGGAACCGCAGTTGGTGCAGCCGATGAACTGGATGTCCTTGTACTCGCTCTTGCCGGCCACCTTCAGCATGAAGGGCTCATGGCCGTAGGAGTTGTTGATGATGAGCTGGCAGCCTTCCTCGGCGCACTCGATGTTGGCGTTGGTGCAGTCGTCGTTCTCACCCTTGTTGTACTTGATGACCCACTCCACGTTGATGCCCTTGGCAGCCAGTGCCTCGGTAGCGGCTTCCTTACCGCGGATGAAGTTGTAGGTGTAGCCCTGATCGTTCTCGTCGCCGATGCAGATCAGACCGACCTTGATGGTGTTGGTCTTTTTGCCATCATCGGGCGTGTCATTGTTGTCCTTGGAGCCGCAGGCCACCAGGCTCAGAGCCATGACCAGCGCAAGGATCAGCGCAAGGATCTTTTTCATTCAATTTTCCTCCTTTAATTGTTGGCAGACGCACATTTGAACCGAAGCTGTACGAATGCTGCGGACAGGGAGAATACCCCTGTCAACTATGCGTTATTATACAGGATTTGCGCCGGGATTTCAACGGGGAATGAGGAAAATCACAAATTTACGGCCACCAGCACAAAGAAAGAGGAGAATTTTTGTGAGAATTTATAATGGACGGAGAAAAACCGGGAGCGGCGATATGGAGCTGCACTGTCAGGAATTGGGTAAGCTAATAGGGCGGGGCACATAAGGTGTCCCGCCCTATCAGGGAGGCGATGTGTGTTATAGGTGGACTCTTGTACCTGTCTTACCCTCGATGCCGTGGACACGCCCACAGGCTGCCGGCTGCGCCGGGAGCCGTGGATCAGACTTGACAGGATGGCCATCGAGGGAGAGAAGCCCCTGCGGTGCAAGGAGCGGAGAGGGAGAAGGTCACAGGTGGACTCTTGTACCTGTCTTACCCTCGATGCCGTCCTTGGCCTTCTCCAGCAGAGTGATCAGAGCCACACGACCGGGGGCGGACTCGGCGAAGGACAGGGCTGCCTGCACCTTGGGCAGCATGGAGCCGGGGGCGAACTGGCCCTCTGCGATATACTGCCGGGCCAGCTCCGGGGTCAGGTCACTGAGCCACTGCTGGTCGTGCTTGCCGAAGTTGATGGCCACCTTCTCCACGGCGGTGAGGATGATGAGGGTATCGGCGTTGACCTGCTGGGCCAGCACGCAGGAGGCGAAGTCCTTGTCGATGACGGCGGGCGTGCCTACCAGACGGCCGTTGCGGCGCACCACGGGGATACCGCCGCCGCCTACGGTGATGACCACGGTGCCGCTGTCCACCAGCGCCCGGACGGTATTCTTCTCGATGACATCCACGGGCTTGGGGGAGGGGACCACCTGACGCCAGCCACGACCGGCGTCCTCCACCATGGTGCAGCCACGCTGGGCCATGATGCGGTCGGCAGCCACCTTGTCATAGAAGGAGCCGATGGGCTTGGTGGGGTGCTGGAAGGCAGGGTCGTTTTCATCCACCAGCACCTGCGTGACTACGGTGGCCACGTCCTTCCGGAGGCCACGGGCGGTCAACTCATTGCCGATGGCATTTTGCAGATGGTAACCGATATAGCCCTGACTCATGGCGCCACACTCCGGGAAGGGCATATCCGACTTGATGGCGCCGGCCTCGGCGGCGGTAGAGAGCCCCAGATTGATCATGCCCACCTGCGGGCCGTTGCCGTGGGCAATGATGACCTCGTTGCCGGCGGCGATGAGGTCCACGATGGGCTTAGCGGTCAGGGACACCAGCTCCAGCTGCTGGGCGGCGGTATTGCCCAGGGCGTTGCCGCCTAAGGCGATGACGATGCGTTTGGACATAGCTGTTACCTCAAAACTTTCCTTAGAGTGAAATAGCGGGAGCCGAGGCCCCCGCTATTAGTTTGCCTGATTTAGAAGGATTTACGCTTACCGTCACCCTCATCCATGGCCATCAGCGTACGAACGGGGTCCTTCACCTGAGACATGAAGATCATAGCGGCGATGATATAGGGCTTGTAGGAGGCCTGCTTGTACAGAGGCACGATGTAGCGGTCGAAGACGGAGTTGTCCACCTCGCCCTCCTCGCAGCTCAGGCCGGTGATATCGGCGGGCAGGCAGTGCATATACAGCGCCTTGCCGTCACGGGTGAGCTTCATCATCTCCTCGGTGCAGGCCCAGTCCTTATGCTCGGCGTTCTGAGCCAGCAGCTTCTTCTCCAACGCATCGATGCCGGCCTGATCGCCCTTGGCGTACAGCTTGGTGCGCTCCTCCATGGCGGCGAAGGGTGCCCAGCTCTTGGGATAGACGATATCGGCATCCCGGAAGGCTTCCTTCATGTCGTTGGTCTTGTGGAACCGGGAGCCGTACTTCTCGCAGTTCTGGCGGGCGATGGCCTCCACCTCCGGCATGACGTCGTAGCCCTCGGGATGGGCCAGCGTCACGTCCATGCCGAAGCGGGTGAACAGGCCGATGACGCCCTGAGGCACGGACAGAGGCTTGCCGTAGCTGGGGGAGTAGGCCCAGGTCATGGCCACCTTCTTGCCCTTCAGGTTCTCCACACCGCCGAAGTAGTGGATGACGTGCAGCATATCGGCCATGCACTGGGTGGGGTGATCCACGTCGCACTGGAGGTTCACCAGCGTGGGGCGCTGCTCCAGAATGCCGTCCCGGTAGCCCTCCTCCAGAGCGTCCATAAAGGTCTTCTGATACTTGTGGCCCTCACCGATATACATATCGTCCCGGATGCCGATGACATCGGCCATGAAGGACACCATGTTGGCCGTCTCACGGACGGTCTCGCCGTGGGCGATCTGAGACTTCTTCTCGTCCAGCACCTGCTCCTCCAGACCCAGCAGATTGCAGGCGGAGGCGAAGGAGAAGCGGGTACGGGTGGAGTTGTCACGGAACAGGGAGATGCCCAGGCCGGAGTCGAAGATGCGGGTGCTCTTGTTGCGCTCCCGCAGATCCCGCAGGGCGTCGGCCACGGTGAAGATGGCGTCGATCTCGTCGTCGGTCTTGTCCC
>ERZ840517.3183-NODE-3183-length-13050-cov-3.572143_pt1 | contig 13050 bp, 7 predicted proteins | sample MGYA00519876_ERZ840517 | MGnify/ENA primary metagenome ERZ840517 (study PRJEB31850, sample SAMEA3708882) | human gut metagenome | biome: human gut; feature: human-associated habitat; material: faeces | place: China | collected 2014 ... | reverse complement strand
GAGGTTTCGCAGCAGCCGACATACAGCGTTTCCGCAAGCACGCTGCAGGTCGGCGGTGCAGTCGGCATCAATCGAGCGGGCGGTACGGTCAGCAAGGTGAAGGTCACCTCGAATTTTGAGAAATTCACGAAGTATACCTATCTCGGCGGTGTAGTCGGTCAGAATAATGCAAGCGGCAAGGTAACCGAATGCACGTATTCCGGCACGATCGACGAAGGAAAGAGCGCGGTCGGCAACTGCTACGGCGGCATTGCCGGACTGAACGGCGGTCTGCTGCAGGGCAGCACCGTTTCCAGGCTGACGCTGACGGCGGACGGTGTGTACACCGCAACCTCCACCGGCTCGGCGGCAGAGAAGGAACGCCTGTCCTCGCATATCGGCGGCATTGCAGGCAAGAATGATACGACCGGCATCATCGAGCAGTGCTACATAGACAATACCGGAACCGGCACGATCACGGTCAAAAACGGCATGGTCGGCGGTGTGACCGGCTATAACAAGGGCACGATCACCATGTCCGGCGATAAGAGCACCGAAACCTTGATGGAAAATGTCAGCAAGGTGAGCGACCTGCTGTCCAATGCCGAGGCACAGAAGCTGTCTGCGGATTCCACCTGGGTAAAGTGGGCAGACCGGACGGATGTGGAAAAGCTGTCCTACAACGGCGGCAGCAAGAGCGTAGCGGCAGACCGCACTATGCAGATCATCGTATCGAGCAACGGCAACCTTGGCGGCGTGGCGGGCTACAATGCGCCGACCGGTGAGCTGAATCGCTGCGTCAGCGGCAGCTGGCTGCTGGTCAACAAGTCGGACGGCATCGGTGTCGGCACCGGCGGTATTGTCGGCATGAACGAGAGCGAAAAGGACCTGTCCTATCTGCTCAATCAGGCGTTTGTCGGCCGCCAGCTGGCAAACGGCGCGACCAGCCGATTTGCAGGCGGTATCATCGGCACACAGACCAACCAGACCACAACCGACTGGACGATCGAAAACTGTGTCAACTATGGCACGGTGTACGGCTATCAATCGCACTATTCGGGCGGCATTGTCGGCCAGTGGACCAATAACGGCGGTACGATTGAGAACTGCTACAACTACGGCAATCTGCAGACCACGTATGAAACCGGCTGGGTCGGTGCATCCGGCGGTATCGTGGCACAGCTGTATCATGCGGCCTCCGGTCAGGATTTCAATATCATCAGCTGTCAGAATCACGGCAGCGTTTTTGGCCGGGATGGTGCAAGCTATTATCATTGGGAGAACAGCAGGAAGGTCAAGGACTGCGCGAACGACAGTGCGGGCATCCTTGGCAACGTTACGGTTTATACGACGTATGATATAAATGCTGCACAGAAGTTCACCATTAACGTTTCGGATTGTGTCAATGCGCCAGGCGTTAAGATCTATTCATCCTCCATGGCCTCCGGTATCGTGGGTTACTTCTCAACAGATACGGCAAGCAGCAAGAACGGCGGTCCAATCGGCACTTCGACCGCAAATATCGTGCTGAATATCGACCGCTGCCGCAACTATGCGGAAACACTGGTCGGCGGCAACAATTATATCGCCGGCATCTTTGGCGACCGGTATAAGGACGGCACTGTGGCGCAGGATAATACTTATATCCAGAACTGTTACTCGGTCATCGGTTCGGATGCGGGTACCAGTACAGGCATCGTATCGCTGAATAACGCCAGCCTGAGCAGCTCCCTGAGCGGTGATAAGGTGGGAAACAATTATTATTTCTTTGATACATGGGGCTTGACGAACACTGCCGGACGAATCTTTGACAGCAGTAATACGCGCAATGAATCACGAAAGGGATTTTCCCGCATGGTTGCCTATGGATACTGGGCAGGCAGTGACGGAAAATGGGCGAATAAGAGCTTTGCCGCCATTGCCGGTCCGCAGCTTGGCGTGATCGACTATACAGACAACCGGATGTATTACAATGTAACAACGACAAACTCTACGATCGATGAGCATGGCATTATCCGTACTAATATCAATGGTTCTGACCAAATTACGGGACGGATTTTGTTCACCATGCCGGATACACCAACATATAGAGATATTGCACAGACGAATGGACACGGTGCTTCGTGGCTGCGCCCGCGGCTGTATCAAAAGAATACGGTGTTCAACACAGAGCAAAAGCTGTTTGATGAGTATGTTCGAGAGAACTATCGCGACATGGAGCACGGACAAAACAGCAAAAAGCTGGATGCCTCGTTCACGGTTGACTTGAAACAGCAGACAGACGGCAGTTTCGATGTATCCATCGAGGATACGGACCGCCCGCTGTACTACGAGGGCAGGGTGTTCGTTAACGGCGAGGAGGTGCTATCCAATCTGCGCTTTATCCCGAACCAAAAGGGACAGGGACAGTGGGACCCGAAGCTGAACGGCACACAGGCGTACGGCTCCGGTACGACCAGCGGTTCGTTCCAGCTGCCGGCAAGCCTTGCGGCAGACACAGCAGGCAAGACCATTACATTGTCGGTTCGTGCTGTCAGTCTGTTTGAGGATACCGCGCCTTCTGCATGGAAAACTGCGGCGACGCAGGATGTGTCGGTGCTGCCGACACCGGATGTCAATATCCGACTGGTGAGCCATTGGAACAATGGCGCTAAATACCAGATCTCGTTGAAAAACCTTGCGGATTATGCGGTCTTCAGCAACTGGAAGGTCACCTTCAGGCTCGGCTCGCAGACCGTGACCATTGATCAGAACAACCATACCGCCGAGATCAACGGTGATGATTTGAAGGAGCTGATCGTCACGGCAGCGGCGGGCATTACGAACGGCATTCAGCCGGCCTCCGTGACGGATACCATCCCGACCGACACGCCGAAGTACAAGCCGGACGGCAGTATTAACAATCTGTCGGTATCGTACTCGGGCAGTACGGTGGATGATTGCACGGTCACGGCTGCACTGACGGTCAACGAGCCGCAGATGGAAACACCGCCGATTTACCGTATCGAGGTGCTCGGCACGGTTGGCACAAATGAGTATGTGTTTGCGTATGAGGATGTGCTGACCTCGGCGGGCAACACGGTTACGGCAAACTTCCGCGACCTGCCGAAGGAGTATTTCGCGGAGAATGTCACAAATCGTCGGGTGCGTGCATGGTACGCCGCCTCCGGTCTGGGACCGGTTTACACCTATGGCGATACCCGGCAGACCGGCGATGCGTCTGTTACGCTGCGGACTTACAGCGCGGAGGGCGTTCAGCAGCAGGACAAGATCATTTACAGTCATGTCCTTGGCCACGCGAATGACTTTGCAAACTACATTAGAACCGCGGCACTGAACATCAAGCCGCTGACGGCGCCGGAGCTGAACGACCCGGTACTGATGCAGGAAGATAACGGCAGTATCAGCTACCGGTTCTCGTGGACGCAGCCCGGGCAGGGGACTGCAGTGCCGCACTACAGCGTCAAGCTGACCGGTATTACCGCGGCAGGCGCAAGAATCGGCATTCCGGTCAACGAGGTTTACGGTACGCAGGAGAATCCGAATACTTCCCAATCGTTCACCATCAGCGCGGACGACTGGCAGTATGCCGAGGTTGAGCTGACCGTTACCCGTCTGGGACAGGCATACGGCGAGGTTGGCCTGAGTACGACGAAGAAGTACGCTGTCAAGCAGCGCCTTGAGCGTCCGGGACAGCCGTCGGTAACCAACCCGGATACCAACGAGCTGGAATACACCATCGGTTGGAGTGCCATCGGCAGCGAAAACGGCTGTGCAGGCTATCAGATTTATGTGCAGCCGGAGGGCGAAACGGCCGCTGCCCTGGGTGCGCTTGTGCCCGTCAGGGGCGGCACCTGCTCGGTAAGCCGCAGTCTGGAAGATTACGCCGGCAAGACCATCGACCTCTATCTGGTGGCGGTGGCTGCTGACGATTCCGGTTACGCGGACAGTCCGAACGGTATCGTGTACACGATGACCGTGCCGAAGCGTCTGGATACGCCGAGCGTCAAGTGGTCGTACAACTGGAATGCGACAGCAAACAACCCGATTCCGGCGGCAGGCTTCCGAAGCGGAGGCCTGCAGGTCACCGTTACGCCGGAGAATGAGGCCAGCGTACCGCCCGGCGGCAGCACCTATCTGCTGCGGGCAAAAATCACCGGGACGGACGGCACAACGGTGACTTACCCCGTTTCTGCAATGAGCGAAAGCGGCGGCAGCTACGTCTGCAGCCTGACCGATCTGGATACGAAATACGCAGGCTGTTCGGTACGGTTTGAGACTCGTATTTCGCAGTCGGCGGGACAGGTAAGCTCGGCCTGGGTATCGAGCGGCGATGTGGTATTCCCGCGTGTGAAGCTGGAAGCGCCGAGCGCGTCGCTGGCAAACGTGAATGAGACGCTTGCGGTCAGCTATGGTCCGATGAATCGTCTTATCAATACGGCAGAGTGGGCTGCACAGCTTACCGCGCTCTCGTGGGACGAGGTGGCAGACGCTGACCTGTATCGGATTGAATTGACCGATAAGGACGATAAATCCACGACGGTTACCGTCGATATGAGCGGGAACCTGCCGGAGATTATCATAAATGGTCAAAATACGTTTGCAGTTGCAGGGGATGACTGGTATACTGTAAAACAGGGCAGTGCGGTCAACGGCAGATACAGCCTTACCAATGGCAGCATTCGTTATTACAGCTATCAGCCGGATACCATGCTGCAGGGGAAGAACGGCACATTTACCTTGAAGCTGCCTAACATTTTCTCCGTGGTAACGCACGAGAATCAGACCCTGCAGCTGACGAATGGTATACAGATCAGCAGGGTAACTGTCATTGCGGACAGCAAGAGCGACCGTTATACGGAATCCGATCCTGCTGAGCGCAGATTTTAGTTACGAAGGGAGGCGGCAGACATGAAGCGGATACGTCAGGGATGGAACACCCTGCGGCGCAGCAGGCGAAGCGGTGTTTCGCTGATCGTAGCACTTTGTGCTGTCGCCGTCCTGATTGGGCTTTCGCTCAGTATCGTGTATTCCTCATCCATGCTGCTCTTGCGGGCCAACCGCAAGATCGGCAGGGAACGCTGTTATCAGCTGGCGCAGTCCTTTGCACAGGTGCTGGACAGCGAACTGCAGGAATACAAAACAATAAAGCCGGAATTGGATACCAATTTTGCGCCGGAAGGCTGTTTCTACCGTGAAGTGAACAACATTTTAGCGGAAGATACGGGATTGGGTATTTACGATCCGGACCGTTCGGATGAAACCACTGCCTGCTATAATGCGGGTTCGACCGAGGATGACTACGGCAGGATTACGATTCTGCTCCGTGATGTTACCGATGCGCAGGACCCGATCACAGGCGATACCTTTTTATACGATGCTCGGGACGAAGGCACCGAAAAGGCAGAGCAGACAACCTTTAACAGACATCAGGTTTGGGTAGGCGTCAAGGCGGAAAAGGGAGCGGACAGCTACATGTACACCACAGAATACCGCCGAAAGGACAGTTTTCAGCCAATCTACACATGGAAAGGGGAAGACGGCGTACAGTTCACGGTCTACTGGGTAAACGGCCGCTTTTGCCGAAGTGCCAACGGCGAGGAGCGGGTAGAACCCAAGGTCATTGGCGAGGGTAAGGATGCCCGCACGGAGCATGTGGAGATCAGCTACACCTATGATATCAACAATCCAACGTACAGCCGATACGAACCCATCCACAAGCCGGCAGCCCGGACAACCGGAGGTGCAGCCGATGAATAGACTGATTCGCGTGCTGCGCGACCGCCGGGGCGAATCCATGGTGGAAATTCTGGTTTCCACGGTGGTGTTCATGCTGCTGCTGGGCGCGCTGAACGGCGCAGTCGGCTTTGCCTCAAATGCGCAGCGCAAGTCGGAGCAGCTCCGCAGGGACGCGACCCAACTGCAGGAAAGCGTGCGCGGGAATGCAGAAGTCGCGGACGGCGAAGCTGCCGCGTACAATTTTAAGGTGACGACGTCGAACGGCGAAGATACCGATATTGACGCCTTCAGCGTAAAGGTAAAAAAGCAGACCGTAAACGCCAAAACCGAGGACGGCAAAACCGTGCCCTTCTACCGGTTTGCGAAGGGAGAGTGACGGCATGAAACGCATTCGCTCAATCCTGCGCGGCCGGGAAGGCATGACACTGGTGGAGCTGGTGGTCGGCGCCGGACTGCTGTGTCTGGTCATCGGCGTATTCAGTGCGTCGCTGCGGCCGGCGGCCGAGGTATCGCGCCGCACGCAGGAGCTGAACAGCGCCGAGCTGATCGCGGACGACTTGCTCGAAACCGTGCGCAGCAAGGTGGAGACCGCCACGGATTACATCAAATGCTACGACAGCGGCACGGATGTGACGAATAAAACCGGCTCGTCCGAAGGCTCGGCGATCGAGTTTGGCTATGAGACCGAACAGGGATATAACGCGGCGGAGCTGCTGACGGCAGACGGCTGCGGACCAACCAAAATCGTGATTGCCGATAAGGACTCCGGTGAGCAGCCTCGGGTGGAAAAGGGTTATCTTGTCGAGCGCTATTATAAAGATGGCTATAGTCAGGATGCGGACGGCAATCCCATTGCCCGAGCCATGACGAAAACCTACGCAGAGGGCTTTTATATGGGTCTCCGCGCCGGACTGCATTTCAAAATCGACGAAGCAAAGCACACCGTTACCGCCACCGTGACAATTTACCGCGATAAGGATTTGACCGATAAAATCTATTCGGATTCGCTCATTATCGACCTGCGGTACGATATTCCGGTGAAAACCGAGGTAACGGCAACGAAAAAGCCGGCATAACGGCAATGTAATATGTGTAACTCTGCGGAGCACCGCCGCAGCTTACAGAGATAGAAAAACAAAAATGAAATTGGAGGAATAAGATCATGATGGAAAAAATGATCGCGCTGCAGCAGAAGCGCCGCAGCAAGAAGGGCGGCTTTACGCTGGTAGAGCTGATCGTGGTTCTGGTTATTCTGGCAATTCTGGCAGCGCTGCTGATTCCGGCGCTGACTGGTTATATTGATAAGGCGAAGGAAAAGTCCGTTATTGCTGAGACTCGCCAGGTCGTAATGGCTGCTCAGACTATTTACGATGAAGAATATGGCGCTACTAAGATGAACGATGCTGCACCGACTTATAATAGCGGTAAATTCACTCAGGCTGAAGTTGGCAAACTGGCAGAAGTAACTCCGGATAACATTAAGAATATTACTGTTTCTAATGGCAAGATTGCTACCGTTGAGTATGCACGTGATGGCAAGACCTGCACGTACACTCAGTCTACCGGCAAGTATGACGTAACTGCTACAAAAAAGAAATAATGCCTAACCCCACCAACCACCCCGCCCGCACCGCACCGTCTAACCACGGTGCGGTACGGTGCCCGTCGGTGGTGACTTGATTCATACCGCTGTAACGATGCGGAACGCAGTAACGGTGCCTGCGTTCGGCTTGCGGACGGTATGGCGGGTCACAGCCCCTTAACGTTTAAGTGGCTGTGACCTGCCATGCGGTTTTTGTATGGCAGATTCTATTTGTAAAAAATCATTTCAAACCAACCCAAACGAGGAGGAAACCAATGCTTTACATCGCCTATGCTGTATTATGGCTGTTACGGTTCGCATTGGGCGCATGCGTATTCAGCTTTCTCGGTGTGGTTGTATGGCGCCTGCCGCGCAGAGAGAGCGTGGTGAAGGGACGCAGTCACTGTCCGGTGTGCGGGCGCACGCTGTCGGCGGCGGAGCTGCTCCCGTGCATGAGCTTTCTCCTGCAGGGCGGCAAATGCCGCGGCTGCGGTGCAAAAATTCCCGCAAGGGATTTCTGGATCGAGGTGCTCGGCGGCTTGTGCTCCTGTGCCTGCGCATACGCCTTCGGCGGCGAGACCGCACAGGCGGCGCTGGCGTTCGTCGTGCTCGGTATTCTGACGGTCGTGGCGCTCATGGACATAGACACGCTTGAAATCTACGACCGGTTTCCGGCGCTGCTGTTTGTCTGCGGCATCGCTGCACAAATACTTATCCCCAGCCTGGGGATAAAATCGCGGTTGATCGGCTGCGTGATCGTCAGCGTGCCGATGCTGCTTCTGGCGCTCATCGTGCCCGGCGGCTTCGGTGGTGGTGATATCAAGCTGATGTTCGGCGCGGGCTTTTTTCTCGGCGCAAAGCTGACGGTCGTTGCCGCGTTTATCGGCATTCTGCTCGGCGGCGGCTTCGGCGCGCTGCTGCTCGCCCAAAAGAAGGCAAACCGGAAAAGCCAGTTCGCATTCGGTCCGTTTTTGTGCATCGGCATTGCGATCGCCATGTTTTTCGGAGAAACGATTGCGGACTGGTATATGGGATTATTGTAATGAATGGAGAGGAGGGTCAGCATGGCTGCATCCAACAACCGCAGGCTGACCGTCACGGTCAAACCGAACAGCAGTCACACGCTGTTCCGCTACACGGCAAAGGACATAGACGGAAAGATAGTCCGCGGCGCAATGGAGGCTGCGGACTATGACACGTTGTATACCCAATTACTCGCGCAGGGGCTGTATCTGCAGAGTGCGACCCGCCGCGGTGCGGGCCGCAAGCCGCGCACGCTGCGTCCGCAGGAGTTGAGCGACCTGTGCCGTCAGCTGTCCACGCTGCTGGCTTCGGGTGTCAGTCTGGTGCGCGCGCTGACGATCATCTCGCAGGATGAGGGCATCAGCGCAGGTCTGCGCCGCATTTACGAGAATGTGCTGGGTGAAGTCCGGAAAGGCTCGAGCCTTTCTGCCGCACTCGAGGCGCAGCAGGTGTTCCCGACGCTCATGCTCGGCATGATCCGCGCAGGCGAGGGCAGCGGCAAGCTGGATCAGGTCGCGGAGCGGCTCGCCATCCACTACGAGAAGGCGCACCAGATGAACCAGCAGGTCAAGTCGGCGCTCATGTACCCGATGATCCTTGCGATTCTGGCGGTCGCGGTCGTTATCGTTATCGTAACCTTCGTGCTGCCGCAGTTCAGCGATCTGTTCTCCACAATGGATTCGCTGCCGGGCGTTACGCTGGCGCTGATGGCGTTTTCAAATTTTATGGTTACCAAATGGTATCTGATGCTACTGGGTGTCGCGGCAGTGGTCATGGTTATCCGCACGCTGCTGCGCATTCCGGCTGTCCGGCTGGAAATGGACCGGCGCAAGCTCAAAATGCCGGTTTTCGGTCCGCTCAATCAGGTTATCTGCACGGCGCGGTTCGCGCGAACCATCAGCAGCCTGTACTCGAGCGGTCTGCCGATCGTCACTGCGCTGCAGACCGCCCGTGATACCATCGGCAACGCCTACATCGTTTCTCAGTTTAATGACGTGCTTGTGCAGGTGCGTTCGGGCGTCAGCCTGTCCGCCGCCCTCGAGACCGTAGACGGCTTTCAGCGCAAGCTGTGCAGCAGCATCGCAGTTGGCGAGGAGACCGGCCGTCTGGACTCCATGCTGGATTCCATTGCGGATTCGATGGAGTACGATGCACAGCAGGCGAGCAAGCGCATGATGACCATTCTGGAGCCGATGCTGATCGTACTGATGGCGTTTGTGGTCGGCTTTATCATTATCGCGGTCATGTCGCCGATCATCGGCTCGTACAGCGCGATAGAGAGTTCGGGGAACGTATAACCTCGGAAACGTGTAAACCTCACAAAGGGGAGAAATGAGAATGAACACAACCGTTTTGGCGCTGCAGGAGGAGCAGGTGCTTGTCGCGGTCGGCAAGTCCGGCGCGCAGCCTTCCGTGCAGGCGCTTTACAGTGCCCCCGCACACGGCGGCGGCATGGAAAACTGGGAGAAGGCGATAGGCGCACTCTGGCAGCAGCACAGGCTGCCGACCCGCGGCATCACGCTCGTCCTGCCGGATGAGGCGGTTACCACCAAGACGATCACCGCACCGAGCATGCCGGAAAACAAGCTGGAGGAGCTTGTGCGGCACGAAATGCGTCCGCGGGAGGATCAGCTTGTGGCGGCGGACTATGTGCCGCTCGGCACAGATGCCGAAGGCCGTCAGCAGCTGTTCTGCGCTGCCTGCCGCAAGGAAACGATGGAGGAATACCTTGCAATGACCGATCGGCTCGGTCTGCACCTGGAGAACGTTACCGTTACCATGGCAGGACGGCTCAAACTCCTGCATGCCATGCAGTCCATGCAGGGCAAGACCTGTATCTGGTTGTGCTTTGAGGTCAGCAGCGTGCTTTCTCTGCTGGTCGAGAACGGCGAGTACCGTTATTCCAGCCGCAGCCGTATTTTCAGTGAGCCGGGCACGGTGGATTTCGGCACCGAGATGACGAGAAACGTTTCCGGCACCATGCAGTTTCACACGGCAAGCCGCTCGGGCGGCACGCTGACCGATGTGTATTACGCCGGCTGCTCGGATGATGATTTCGAGGTGTGTCTGGCGGGTATCCGCGGTCTGGGTCTGAAAGTGAGCCGTCTGCCCGAATGCCGTGCGTTCCGCGCCCTGCCGAACGGCGAGCGGCTGGACGACTGGCTCGGCTGTGCCGAAACTTTGATTCGAACCGTGCTTCGTGCAAACAAGGAGCTGGATCTGCTCCGCAGCTATCGGCGTTTGTCCCGCGGCAGCAAAGGGCAGACTGGCCTGCTGCACAGCTTCTACACACCGATTGCGGTGTGCCTGGTGGTGTGCGCTGCGGTCTGGTGTGTGTTCCTGCAGATGAACAGCAGCCTGAGCCACAGGACCGACGACATCAACGACTGGCTGAACGATCCGACCGTGATCGAGCAGTACAACGAGGCTGCCGAAAAGCAGCAGCGCAATGACAATCTGGTGCAGGGACTGCAGCAGGTGCGCAATCTGACGGACGCGCTTGCCACCTATCCGCAGGTGGACAGCGCCCTGATGAGCAAGATCGGCGCGGCAGGCGGTGCTCAGGTCAGCATGGTGCTGACCGGCTATGATGCGGCTACCGGCGCGCTGCAGTTCGATGCACAGAGCGGCAGCGTTATCGACATTCCGAGCTATGTGCTCAAGCTGCAGAAAACCGGCCTGTTCCGCAAGGTGGACTACACCGGCTATACCTATGAGGACGGCGTGTACGTCCTCAGCCTGAACTGTATCCTGCTGGGAGAGGAGGCAGCCGAATGAACATCGTTGTAACCGAACGTGATAAAAAGCTGCTCCGGCTGGTGGCCTGTCTGGCGATAATCGTCATTTTCGGCATGTATCTCATCCGTCCTGCGATGGAAAATCACGAAACGCTGCAGAACGAGTATGACGCCGTCGAACAGAAGCAGCAGGAATATCAGACGCAGATTGCTGCACTCGCGACGATTGACGACATTATCGCGCAGAATGAAGCCGCGCTGGACACGGCAAGCGAAAAATACTATAAGAGCGATCTGGAAACCCGTCAGATGGACGATATCATCACGGGTATCGCGCTCGAGAACGGGCTGTTTCCGCAGTCGCTGACGCTGACGGAAGCCGCTCCGGGTGCGGTCAGCGCGTATCTCGCCGAGCAGGAAGCTGCGCAGACGGACGGCAGTGCGGACACCTCGTCCGATGCGGAATCCGCCGATTCGACCGACGATACATCGGCAGCGCCGGTGCAGCCGGTCAACTGCGTTTATATCGGCACTGCGACTATCTCGGCGCAGGGCGCCGTAACCCAGTGGCTGAACTTCCTCGATGAGGTGGAGCACAGGTACAAGGGTCTGCGTGTGACCAATTTCAGTATTGCAGACTATGATTATGTGGCAAACAACACGCAGGCGGTCAGCACCAATCTGATCACCGGCACGCTGGAGATCTACATGTGTGTCAGCGACAAGGAGGCAGACGCATGAAAACCAATTTGCGTATCGGCGAAGTGCTGATGGAGCGCAATTACATCACGCAGGAGCAGATGGAGCAGGCGCTCGCCTACCAGAAGGAGCACCGTGAAAAGCGAGTCGGTCAGATCCTGATCGAGCTGGGCTTTGTCACCGAGACGCAGGTGCTCGAGGCACTGGCTGCCCGTCTGGGACTGGAGATTGTGAGCATCGGACAGATGCAGGTCGATCTGACCGCTGTCCGCATGATTCCGCGCGAGCTGGCGGAAAAGCAGAACCTGCTTGCGGTCGGCTTTGCGGACAAGAGCCTCGAGGTCGTGACAAACGATCCGCTCAACTACTTTGCCTTTGAGGAAGTGCGCCAGCTGACCGGCTGTCAGGTGGTCATCCGCCTGAGCGAAATGGGTCCGCTGCAGAGCGCAATCCGCTACTATTACGCCGAGGTCGGTGCACAGCAGGCGGCACAGACCGCCAACGAGGACTTTGCAGAGCGCAATGTGGAGATGCTGCAGGTAGAAGAGAGCGAAAGCGGCGATCCGGAAGCGCCGATCGTCAAGCTGCTCAACAGCCTGCTCGACCGTGCCATCAGCACCGGCGCGAGCGACGTGCATATCGAGCCGTTTGAGGGCAGCACGCGCGTGCGCATGCGTATCGACGGCACAATCGTTGATTATGTAACGCTGCAGCGCAGTGTGCACCAGCCGCTGATCGCGCGAATCAAGATCATGGCGAACCTCGATATTGCTGAGCGCCGTCTGCCGCAGGACGGTCATTTCCGTATCCGTGTGGGACAGAGCGAGTACGTCAACATCCGTGTATCGCTGCTGCCGACCGTGTTCGGAGAAAAGGCCGTGCTGCGAATTCTGGCAACGGCGGGTCAGGTCGATCACGCCAGCCACTTCGGCATGGATGACGAAAGCTATGCAAGGTTCCTGCCTATGCTGAACTCACCGAACGGCATTATTTATATCACCGGTCCTACCGGCTCGGGTAAGTCCACCACACTGTACATGGTGCTCGAGTACCTGTCGCACCGGCAGGTGAATATCTCCACGGTTGAGGATCCAGTGGAGAAGAACGTGCCGAGCATAAACCAGACGCAGGTCAATCCGGTTGCCGGACTGACGTTTGAGTCCGGTCTGCGCGCGCTGCTGCGTCAGGACCCGGATATCATCATGGTCGGTGAGACCCGTGACGGCGAAACCGCCGGTATTTCGGTTCGTGCGGCCATCACCGGTCATCTGGTGCTGAGTACGCTGCATA
>ERZ840517.3155-NODE-3155-length-13161-cov-3.026476_pt1 | contig 13161 bp, 12 predicted proteins | sample MGYA00519876_ERZ840517 | MGnify/ENA primary metagenome ERZ840517 (study PRJEB31850, sample SAMEA3708882) | human gut metagenome | biome: human gut; feature: human-associated habitat; material: faeces | place: China | collected 2014 ... | reverse complement strand
CACCGGATACACCGCCGTCTTCCCGCGCACCAGAAAGCTTCCCCAAAGTTCTCCCGACTGCATAAAAAAGCGGATATTCTCCGCCGTCACATCCGCCGGATGCCGCAGGGAAAACGTCTCCACGCTGCAGGTATGTCCCTGTAGTATGCGCTCCGTGTGCGGATCGTCCCGATTGACAATCCCGATCCGGCACTGGCGCATCAGGCGGCTCTTGCAGAACAGATATTCCGCAAACGAAGCATGCTCGCCCTCCCCGATATGATCCGGCTCGATGTTTAAGAACATGCCGATGTCAAAAAATATCCCCTCCACCCGCTGCATCTTCAGCCCCTGGGAAGAGACCTCCATCACGCAGGTATCACAGCCGTTGTCCACCATCTGCGCCAGATACTTCTGTATCTCGTAGGCTTCCGGCGTCGTATGTACCGCCGGAAGAACGCCGTCTCCGGTATCGATTGCGATCGTTCCGATCATTCCGGTCTTATGCCCGCTCTCACGAAGAATGGCAGAAAGCAGATACGCCGTCGTTGTCTTCCCCTTGGTTCCCGTAATTCCAACCATACGAAGCTTTGCCGCCGGATAATCAAAAAAAGCTGCCGCAAGCTCTGCGAGCGCGTGTCTGGTATCCGCCGCAATCACAACGGAGACCTGCCACCGGTCTATGACCTCCGAGATCCGCACACCAAACTGTTCCGTGTACAAAAGCGCATCATTGTCCAGCGGAACCACATTCTCCGCCGCAACCACAACTGCTGCCGCCCCGGCCTCCAGCGCTCCCTGCAGATAGTCATGCCCGTCGTTATGCAGCCCTTTTAGGCAAACAAATAGGGAGCCTTCCCTGACATTCCCGGAATGGTAACAGATGTCTGTTATCTCACGGCTCTGGCTTCCCTGCACATGTTCATATGTAAGATGTTTCAATAATTGATTCAGCTGCATGTCATCCTCTGCCGAATTCACTTTTTTTATTATATGCCAGATCTTAAGGTTTTACAAGTTATCCCGATTTATTTCATTTTAATTTCAGAAAATGTACATATTTTGTCAGGAACCGGAAATACTGAAACACAAACGAAAACCGGAGGAATCTCTCATATGCGCGGACGTAATTTTCTCATCTGCGGACTGACCGGCTGGTGCATGGAAATTCTGTTCACCTCCGCAGGCTCCCTCGCAAGACACGACGGCCGTCTGATCGGTCAGACCTCCCTGTGGATGTTCCCCATCTACGGTATGGCTGCCTGTATCGGTCCGGTCTATGCAAAAATCAAAAAGCTGCCGGCACTTCTGCGCGGCAGCATCTATACAGTGGGTATTTTTTCATTCGAGTACTTAAGCGGTTCTCTCTTAAGGCGGCATCATTTCTGCCCCTGGGACTACAGCAGCGCCAGGGCAAATGTCAACGGGCTGATCCGGCTGGATTATGCCCCGCTGTGGCTCGGCGCGGGTCTGCTCTTTGAGCGCATTCTCGTGCACGCAAACCGGCTCACATAGCCAGACCACGCATGGCGCCCTTTCCCGGCACGCACTCCTGCGCCCTGTAAAAGCAGCGGCTTTTCCTACAGATCCACATCATCTGCAATGCCTGCACCGATGTCCTGCATGTTTAATGTGCGTCTCTTGATGCGCGCCGCCTCGGATGCCTTCAGAAGATAATTCTTAATCTCCTTTGCATGCTTGATATGACTTAGGCGAAGTTCCTTGTCTGTCACGTCTCCGGTGTAGCAGATGATCGTTCCCAGCCCGAAAATCCGCTCCGGCAGTGTGGCTGTCAGCTTGACATCCTGCACTTTGTACATGTAGCAGTCATTCTCTTCCACCTTGATCAATCCCTCATCGACGGTAATCATATCCTGACTGATCGTATATTTTGTAAATGTCCATGGAAGTCCGAAGAAAAGTAACCGTTTGCGCTCCTGATACTTTACCTCCTCCGCTTCTCCCTGACTAAAATTTGTCTCTTCTGCCATGTCTGTTCTTCCTTTCCTTGTATGTCCCGCCCCAGGCGAAACTTTTTGTATTCTTTTCTGCGTACCTGTAGTTTACTTCATTTTTCTTTTTCGCGCAACCAAATATCAGAAAATGGCTTCCATCTTTTGAAATATCATGCCAAACAGCCCGTCTTTTCCCGATTCGTGCGTAAATATTTTTCCCCTTGAATTCGCAGAGTGATTATTATATGATAGAAAAAATGCCTGGAGACAGACAGATTTGTTCTGCCGTTTCCGGTCAATACAAGGAGGATTTTATGCGTCATTTAATGAGCCCATTGGACTTCTCCGTCGATGAGTTGGACAAGCTTTTGGATCTTGCCAACGATATCGAGAAGTACCCACAGAAGTATGCCCATGCATGCGAAGGGAAAAAGCTGGCGACCTGTTTTTATGAGCCAAGCACCCGTACCAGATTAAGTTTTGAAGCTGCCATGTTAAATCTCGGCGGTTCTGTTTTAGGTTTCGCCAGTGCCGATTCCAGTTCGGCATCCAAAGGTGAAAGTGTTTCCGATACCATTCGTATTATTTCCTGCTATGCAGATATCTGTGCTATGCGTCATCCAAAGGAAGGTGCACCTCTTGTTGCCTCCCAGAAATCCCGAATTCCCGTTATCAATGCCGGCGACGGCGGTCATCAGCATCCCACCCAGACTCTTACCGATCTGTTAACCATCCGTTCTTTAAAAGGACGCCTTGGCAATCTCACGATCGGACTCTGCGGCGACTTAAAATTCGGACGCACCGTACATTCTCTGATCTCTGCACTAATCCGCTACCCGGGCATCCGCTTCGTGCTGATCTCCCCGGAAGAGCTTAGAATCCCGAGCTACATCCGCGAGGACGTGCTTGCGGCGAACAACATCCCGTTCACCGAGGTGGAGCGTCTGGAGGATGCCATGCCGGATCTGGATGTTTTATACATGACCCGTGTACAGAAGGAGCGTTTCTTCAACGAGGAAGACTACGTCCGCTTAAAGAATTTCTACATTCTGACCAAAGCGAAGATGGAGCTCGCCAAGGAGGATATGCTGGTGCTCCACCCGCTTCCGAGAGTCAACGAGATCTCCGTCGAGGTCGACGACGACCCGAGAGCCGCCTACTTCAAGCAGGCACAGTACGGCGTCTATGTCCGCATGGCGCTGATCTTAACACTCTTAGACATCAAGGTCGATTAACATCGGCAGAAAGGACAGATACATGTTAAATATCAGTGGAATCCACGAGGGTTTTGTATTAGACCATATCAAAGCCGGCATGAGCCTGCAGATCTACCACGATCTGAAGCTCGACGAGCTTGACTGCACGGTTGCCATCATCAAAAATGCGAAGAGCAGCAAGATGGGCAAGAAGGATATCTTAAAGGTGGAATGCCCGATCGAAGCGCTGGATCTCGACATCCTCGGCTTCATCGATCACAATATCACAGTCAACGTCATCAAGGACGACAAGATCTATGAGAAAAAGGAGCTGCACCTTCCAAAGCAGGTCAAGAATGTCATCACCTGCAGGAATCCGCGCTGCATTACTTCCATCGAGCAGGAACTCGACCAGATCTTCCTCCTGACCGATGAGGAAAAGGAAGTCTACCGCTGCAAATACTGCGAAGAAAAATACCGGAATCCCAACCGCAGATAGATCCTCGGAAGCCTATGCCTGCTGCTACGGCAGGCATAACGCTCTCCCAGCAGTAATATATGATGCCGGCAGCTGCAACAGGCATAGCGCTTTTCCGGCAACAAAAAACGCGCACCCGCTTTTGCAGGCTGCGCGTTTTTCATTGCCCCTTAAGCCGTATGGCATCCGGCAGCATTTACAACAATTCCTTTAAGATCTGGTTTACCAGTGCAGGATTTGCCTTTCCTTTCATCGCTTTCATCGTCTGTCCGACCAGAAAGCCGATCGCTTTTTCTTTTCCGTTGTGGTAATCCTCCACCGACTGTGGATTCTCCGCAACGACTTTCGCCACCGTCTCACGGAGTGCTCCCTCGTCGTTGACTGTCAAAAGCCCCTTTTCCTTCACATAGGCTTCCGGATCGATGTCCTCTTTAAAGACTTTCTCGAAGACTTCCTTTGCCACGGTGTTGGTGACGGAACCGGCATCCGCAAGATCCACCAGCTTTGCAAGATGTTCCGGCGAAAAGCGGATCTGATCCGGATCCATTTCATTTTCTTTTAACAGGCGGATTGTCTCCGTCATGATCCAGTTGGAGACTTTTTTCGGCTTTCCGCAGATCGCGGCCGCTGCCTCAAACAGATCTGCAAACGATTTATCTCCGGTCAGGATCTCCGCATCGTATTTTGGCAGACCGAACTCATCCTGATAGCGGATCAGCTTCTCATCCCGCATCTCCGGCTGGCGTGCCTTCACGCGCTCAATCCACTCGTCGCTGATGACCACCGGAACCAGATCCGGCTCCGGGAAGTAACGGTAGTCCTGTGCATCTTCCTTGGATCGCATCGCGTGGGAAGATTCCTTGTTGTCATCCCAGCGGCGGGTCTCCTGGATGACCTTTTTTCCCTCCTCGATCAGTTCGATCTGGCGGGCGCGCTCACCCTCGATGGCTCTCGCGATCGCCTTGAAGGAGTTCAGGTTCTTCATCTCGGTTCTTGTTCCGAATGTCTCACTGCCGACTTCACGGACAGACAGGTTGACATCGGCACGCATGGAACCTTCCTGTAATTTACAGTCAGATACACCGAGATACTGCATCATGCAGCGAAGTTTCTCGAGGTATGCGATAACTTCCTCAGAACTTCTCATATCCGGCTCGGATACAATCTCGATCAGCGGCACGCCGCTTCGGTTATAGTCAACCAGAGAGCAGTCTTCCCATTCATCATGGATCAGCTTTCCGGCATCTTCTTCCATATGCATTTCGTGGATACGGATCTTTTTCTTTCCGGCGGAAGTTTCGATCTCTACCCAGCCATCGTGGCAGATCGGCAGGTAAAGCTGTGAGATCTGGTAGTTCTGCGGGTTATCCGGGTAGAAATAGTTCTTTCTGTCGAATTTGCAGTACTGGTTGATCTGGCAGTTTGCCGCGATACCGGCTTTGAGTGCAAATTCTACGACCTGACGGTTCAGTACCGGCAGGGAACCCGGCATACCGGTGCAGACCGGGCAGGTATGTGTATTCGGTGCTCCACCAAACTCTGTAGAGCATCCACAGAAGATCTTTGTTTTTGTTGCAAGTTCTACATGGACTTCAAGACCAATGACGGTTTCATACTGTTTCATGCCTCTTTGCCTCCTTTCAGAGGAGTCGGGAATGCCCCTCTTTCTGCTTCATAAGCAGCCGCTGCACGGAGGATCTTGTGTTCTCCGAAGCAGTTTCCGATCATCTGGATACCGATCGGCATGCCTGCCTTGTCCTGTCCGCACGGAACGGTGATCCCAGGCAGACCGCAGAGGTTGACGGCAACGGTATAGATATCGCCAAGATACATGGCAAGCGGGTCCTTGAGACTTTCTCCGATCTTTGGTGCTGTGTACGGAGCAGCCGGTGCAAGGATCACATCATATTTATCAAAAGCACGATCAAATTCCTGTTTGATCAGGGCTTTGGTACGAAGTGCTTTCAGGTAATAAGCATCGTAATAACCGGAACTTAAAACGAAGGAACCAAGCATGATACGGCGTTTGACTTCCTCGCCGAATCCTTCTGTTCTGGTCTTTTTGTACATATCGTGAAGTCCCTCGTACTCTGCTGCACGATAGCCATATTTTACACCATCGAAACGTTCCAGGTTGGAGCTTGCCTCCGCGCTGGCAATGATATAATAGGCAGGGATCATATATTCCATTGTCTCTACGGAGAAAAATTCTACGATCGCACCCTGTGAGGTGAGGACTTTGAGCGTCTCCATAAAAGCATCTTTGACTTCCGGATCAAGACCTTTGGCGAGGAATTCTTTCGGCACGCCGAACTTCATTCCGAGAAGTTTCTTCTCCTCAATGCTCTTTGAGAAATCAAGGTCTTTGCGGTCGAGGGAAGTGCTGTCTTTCGGGTCATGTCCTGCGATCACTTCAAGAAGTGCGGCACAGTCTGCCACGTCTTTTCCGACCGGTCCGATCTGGTCAAGAGAGGAAGCATAAGCTACCAGTCCATAACGGGATACGGTTCCGTAAGTTGGTTTGATCCCGGTCACGCCGCAAAAAGAACTTGGCTGACGGATAGAACCGCCGGTGTCAGAACCTAAAGCCATAAAGGCTTCTCCTGCTGCAACTGCCGCACAGGAACCGCCGGAAGAACCTCCCGGAACGTGTTCCAGATCCCACGGGTTCCTTGTCACACCGTAAGCAGAAGTTTCTGTGGTACTTCCCATGGCAAACTCATCCATGTTTGTCTTTCCGATCACGATCATTCCGGCTTTTTCCAGACGGTCGATGACTTCTGCGTTATACTGTGGTACGAAGTTCTCTAATATTTTTGATGCACAGGTTGTTTTTTTGCCTTTGATACAAATGTTGTCTTTGACTGCGATTGGCACTCCGGCGAGCGGTCCGGTGTAGGTGCCGTCCATGATTCCTTTTTCGACTTCTTTTGCTCTTGCAAGAGCGTCTTTCTTATAAAGGTCAAGATATGCGTGTACTTTACCCTCTTTTTTCTCTATCTGATCAAAAACCTCTTTGACACCGTCCGCTACTTTGACCTGACGCTGTCTGATCTTTTTTGACAGCTCCAGGGCTGTCATTGTCTGCAGTTCCATCCTCATTCTCCTATCCTATGGTCTTCGGTACCTGATACTGTCCTTCTTTTTCCTTTGGTGCGTTTGCAAGCATTGCTTCTTTGTTGTCTCCGTTTGTCACAACGTCATCACGGAATACATTTTCATCACCAAAGATATGGGACAGAGGCTCCACGCCATCTGTATCCAGTTCGTCCAGTTTTTCTACATAATCCAGCATTTTCTGCATGTCCTGCTTTGCTTTTGCCTTGGCTTCCTCACCTAAGGAAAGTTTTGCGAGGATACATACGTTTTCGATTGTTTCGTCATCTATGATCTTTGCCATCTGACTTTTCCTCCTTCTCTTACGGCTCCAGTCTGTTCAGGTCTCTCGGGAACAGACACGCTTCACGGACGTTTTCTTCTCCAAGAAGCTGCATGGTCAGACGTTCCAGACCAATACCGAGTCCTCCATGTGGCGGCATGCCATGTTTGAAGGTATCCAGATACTGCTCCATTCCTTCTTCTTCCATGCCTCTTGCTGCGATCTTGGCTTTGAGCTGATCGTAGTCATGGATTCTCTGTCCGCCGGTCGTTACTTCCAGTCCGTGGAAAAGAAGGTCAAAACTTAAGGTAAACTTCTCATCACTCGGATCATCCATTGCGTAGAACGGACGTTTCTTGGACGGATAATGAGTTACAAATACAAAGTCCGCATCGTATTCTTCTTTGAAGTATCTTCCGATCAGGGCTTCTTCTTCTGGCTCCAGATCGTATGGGTTGCGGATCTTACGGTTATATTTCTCGGAAACCAGTTCTTTGGCTTTGTCAAAACGAACGGCCGGGATCTTGTCGACTTTTGGAAGCTGTACTTTAAGGATCTGAAGTTCCTTTGCGTAGTCTTTCTGAAGAAGTGCTACTGCATACTGAAGAAATCCTGTTTCCATTGCCATGATCTCTTCAAAGCTGTCGATGTATCCCATCTCAAAGTCAAGGCTGGTATATTTAAGTGACGTTTGGTATTGTGTTTCTCTGCACGGAATACCGGTCCTGTCTCAAATACTCTGTCAAACACACCGACCATCATCTGTTTGTAGAACTGCGGGCTCTGTGCGAGGACCGCCGGTTTGTGGAAGTAGCTGAATTTGAAAAGGTTTGCTCCACCCTCGGCTCCTCTTGCCCCGATCTTCGGTGTGTGGATCTCTGTGAAACCGTTCTCATAGAGGTAATCACGGAAAGCACGTGTCAGCGCTTCCTGGATCTTGAATTTGGAACGTTCCTGGATGTTACGGAGTGCGATCGGACGTAAATTCAGTTTTGCCTCCAGAGATGTGTTTAATTTCCATTTGTCGATCGCCAGCGGCATCGGCTCTGCCGGCTGTGACAGGATCTCAATTTCTCTGATGCGGATCTCTCTTCCATGAGGCGCACGTTCTTCTGCATTCAGGATCCCTTTCACGCGAAGTGTCATTGCCTCTTTGAGATCATGAATGGAAAGATTTGCCTTTTCATTTTCAAAAACAGTCTGAAAAAGTCCCTCTCTTCTTCTCAGGATCACAAAAGCCACATCGCCCATATTACGGATGCTGTGAACGGCTCCTTCCAGAACAACTTCCTGATCCAGAAGTTCCTCTCCTAACAGTGCTTCCCACGAAGTAACTTCTTTTTTCCATGTACCATCCAAAAACTCCATTTCCTCATCCTCCATATTATAAGTCTCTTAAAAGTTTCTATTATTATTCATCATATAAAAGCATCAAAAGCATCTGTGCTGTTTCTACCATGTTCGTTCCGGAATCCATGCTGGATTTCTGGATATAACGGTAGGCTTCATCTTCACTTAAATGATTTCGCTGCATCAGCATCATTTTTGCATTGGATATATAGTTCTGTTCTTTCCAGGATCGTGCCTTTGGTTTCTTTTTTTCTTTTCTTTTTCTTCGCTCCTGCTGCGTCAGGATCATATTTACTGTGTTGACAAGGTCGCTTGCCTTGACCGGCATCTGTACCGACAGGATCGATGTCGGCACTTCACAGATCACTCTTGCAGACGCAAGAAGCAGCATTTCAAAATCTCTTGGCATACACTCTGAAAGATCAAGATAATTCATATCCGGAAGCCGATGACTGCAGATCAGTACGCCGCTTCCAAGTTCGGAAGCACTTGACAGAGCATTTGATGCGGTTGTACATACAGATGCAACGGTAAATCCGTGCCGCGCCAGAACCGCACGGATTTTTTTTGCATCTTCGATTTTGGGTAATGCGATCACAATGCTGCTCATACAAGTGTTCTCCTATTTTTTGTCTTATGCTTACAGGCGATACAGGTATTCTTCTACTTCCCAGTCAGTTACCTGTCTGGTATAACGCAGCCACTCATCTTTCTTCTGTGCAAGATAAGTCCTGCAGAATTCTTCGCCCAGTATTCCCCGGATCCAGGTGCTGTTTTCAAAAAGCTCGATCGCATCTTTGAGTGTTTCCGGAAGATGCTCTGTCTCCTGATCCTGTGTTGCGATATTTGACGATTTTGTAGGAGAAATTTTGTTTCGGATCCCATCCAGTCCGGCTGCAAGACATACTGCAAACACCAGGTACGGATTGGAAGATGCATCCGGACTTCTCAGTTCCACTCTTGTTCCCTCTCCTCTTGTCACAGGGATGCGGACAAGTGAATTCTGATTATTCTCTGTCCAGGTAAGTTCTGTCGGTGCATCATATCCAGGAACAAGACGCTTGTAGGAATTCACGAGAGGATTAGTGATCAGTGCCATCTCCTTGCTGTGTGCAAGAAGTCCTCCGATAAAATAACGGGCCTCTTCACTTAATTCTCCCGGATGATCTGCGTCTTCAAACAGATTTCTTCCATTTTTGAATACAGAAAACTGGATGTGCATTCCGGAACCATTTACCTCTGCTCTTGGCTTCGGCATAAAAGTTGCATGAAGGCCATGACGCTTTGCAACAATACGGACTGCCATCTTGAATGTCATGATGCAGTCTGCGATATCACGGATCTCACCATAGCTGAAATCAATCTCATGCTGTGCCGGAGCTGCTTCATGATGGGAGGATTCTACTTCCATTCCCATATCCTCGAGAGTCAGCACCATGTCACGTCTTGCATTCTCGCCAAGATCCAGCGGACTCATATCCAGGTATCCTGCTTTTTCGTGTGTTACGGTTGTCGGATTGCCATTATCGTCTGTGTGGAAAAGAAAAAACTCACTCTCCGGATCGATGTAGCAGGTATATCCTTCCTGCTCCGCCTCTTCGGCTACTCTCTCAAGAATATATCTCGGGCTGTTTTTGTATGGTGTACCATCCGGCCAGTAGAGATTGCAGATCATTCTCGCAACTTTTCCCTGCTGCGGACGCCACGGCAGGATAGCAAACGTATCCAGCACCGGACGAAGATAAAGATCAGATCCCTTTTCAGGATCCATCCCTGCGATCTGTTCGCCGTTGATCATACACTGATTCGCTAACGCACGGGGAAGTTCCCGGGTCGTAACAGCGATATTCTTGATCGCACCGAACATATCAGTAAACTGAAGGCGGATGAATTCTACGTCTTCCTCCTCAACCATCTGTAATATTTCTTCTCTGGTATAATTCCCCATGCCATTCTCTCCTTATCTATTGAAAATAAAAACAAAAAAGGCGTACTTTCGGAAGGTTTACCCTCCAAAAGAACGCCTTTGTTCATGCAGGTATTATAGCAACCGGCATGGTCTTTGTCAACGTCTTTTTTCAGAGATTTGTATAACCCATCAGGGATTCATCTACGGCTTTGGCGGCTTCGCGGCCCTCGCGGATCGCCCATACGACCAGAGACTGTCCTCTGTGCATGTCGCCAGCTGTGAAGACTCTCGGTACAGAAGTTGCGTAGGCATCCGGTTTTGTCTCAACGTTTGTTCTTCCATTGATCGCTACGTGAAATGCATCGGTTACGTATTTCTGGCTTCCGAGGAATCCTGCTGCGATCAGGACCAGATCTGCAGGGATCACTTTCTCGCTTCCCTCAACCGGAACCATCATCATCCTTCCGGTCTTTTCGTCTTTTTGTGCTTTGAGGTCTACGATCTTTGCCTTGCACACATTGCCTTTTTTGTCAGCGATAAATTCGGTGACGGTTGTCTGATAGATCCGTGGATCATGTCCGAAGACTGCGATCGCTTCTTCCTGGCCGTAGTCTGTCTTGAGGACTCTCGGCCACTGCGGCCACGGGTTGTTTGCAGCACGCTCAACCGGCGGTTTCGGCATCATCTCAAGCTGTGTCACAGATTTTGCACCAAGACGGACGGAAGTTCCTACGCAGTCATTTCCTGTATCACCACCACCGATGACAAGGACATGTTTGCCTTTTGCCAGTTCATATGGAACTTTTTCGAAGTTGCTGTCGAGAAGTGTCTTTGTGACCATTCCGAGGAAGTCTACTGCGAAATAGATCCCTTTTGCCTCTCTTCCAGGCACTTTGATGTCACGCGGGTTGGAAGCTCCGCAGGCAAGCACGACTCTGTCATACTGTTTCAGCAGGTCTTCTGCCTTGATGTCCTTGCCCACGTTTGTATTGAGGACAAATTTTACTCCTTCTTCTTCCATGAGACGGATTCTTCTGTCTATTACAGATTTCTCCAGTTTCATGTTCGGGATACCGTAGCGGAGAAGTCCGCCCGGGCGGTCGCTTCTTTCATAAACTGTAACACTGTGGCCTCGTCTATTGAGCTGCTGTGCTGCTGCAAGTCCGGATGGACCGCTTCCGATCACGGCGATGGTCTTGCCGGTGCGGACATTCGGTTTCTGCGGCTGGACCCAGCCTTCTTTGTAAGCGGTCTCAATGATCGCTCTTTCGTTTTCCTTTGTGGAAACCGGCTCTCCGTTTAAGTTACAGGTGCAGGCTGCCTCGCAGAGTGCAGGACACACTCTGGAAGTAAACTCCGGAAAACTGTGTGTCTTGGAAAGTCTCAAATATGCCTGTTTCCAGTTTCCTGTATATACCAGATCGTTTGTCTCAGGAACAAGGTTGTGCAGAGGACAGCCGGATGCCATTCCTCCGAGCATCATTCCTGACTGGCAGAAAGGAACGCCGCATGCCATGCAGCGTGCGCCCTGAAGTTTCTGTTTTTCTTTGCTGAGTGGAGTCCGGAACTCATTGAAATTGGCAATCCGGACCTTTGGCGGCAGTACTTTGGCTGTCTCTCTGTTATATTCTAAAAATCCTGTTGGCTTTCCCATGTTTCCTCATCCTCCTTAATGCTTTGCTCCGATGCTTTCGTAAAATGCTTCCATCTGTGCCTGCTCACTTGTCAGTCCTTTTTCTTCCAGTTTGGCGCTGAGTGTAAGCATCTTTTTATATTCGTTCGGAATCAGTTTCTTAAAGTGCGGCAGGTAAGCATCAAAGTCAGCAAGCACTTTTGCACCCAGTTTGGAGCCTGTTGCCGCAACATGGGCTTCGATCAGATCACGAAGTTCTTTCTTATCATATTTGTTCTCTACTTTTTCGATAGAGATCATTGCCTTGTTGATGTTTTTGTAAAGTTTGTTCTCAACATCAAGTACGTAAGCGATACCGCCGCTCATACCTGCTGCAAAGTTCTTTCCGGTGCGTCCGAGGACTACGACACGACCGCCTGTCATATACTCGCATCCGTGCTCGCCGACACCCTCTACAACTGCGTAAGCACCTGAGTTACGGACTGCAAAACGTTCTCCGGCAACACCGTTGATAAATGCATATCCACTGGTAGCACCGTAGAGTGCAACGTTACCGATGATGATGTTTTCTTCCGGTTTGTAAGCTGCTTTTTCCGGAACTTTGACGATCAGTTTACCACCGGAAAGTCCTTTTCCGAAGTAGTCGTTGCTGTCACCGGTAAGGTTCAGTGTAAGACCCTTAGGGATAAAAGCACCGAAACTCTGTCCGCCGGCTCCGTGACAGTTGATCACGATCGTGTCATCCGGAAGTCCCTTTCCGGTCTGTCTGGTGATCTCTGCACCGAGGATCGTACCAAAGGTACGGTCTGTGTTTGTTACGTCTACATCGAGTTCGATATGTTCACCTTTGGCGATCGCTTTGCCGCATTTCTTGAGAAGGACTTTTTCATCCAGAGTTTTTTCCAGTTCGAAGTTGTAAACTGCCTTTGGATCGAAGGTCACTTTCTGTCCGTTTCCAGCATATGGGTTATCGAGGATCGCGCTTAAGTCAACTTTGCCTTTGTGCGGCTCTGCCTGGGAAGCTTCCACAGACTGTCTTAAGAGGTCTGTACGTCCTACCATCTCATCGACAGTGTGAACACCAAGGCGTGCCATATATTCTCTCAACTCCTGAGCGATAAATCTCATGAAGTTTTCTACGTATTCCGGTTTTCCACGGAAACGTTTACGAAGTTCCGGGTTCTGTGTTGCCACACCGACCGGGCAGGTATCCAGGTTGCAGACACGCATCATGACGCATCCCATGGTTACAAGCGGAGCTGTTGCAAAACCAAATTCCTCT